>Ga0315277_10000201_pt1 | contig 100590 bp, 82 predicted proteins | sample YL17G05_15_MG_FD_203695 | JGI IMG/M metagenome (GOLD analysis project Ga0315277, IMG submission 203695) | Sediment microbial communities from Yellowstone Lake, YNP, Wyoming, USA - YL17G05_15 | ecosystem: Environmental > Aquatic > Freshwater > Lake > Sediment | place: USA: Wyoming | collected...
CGACAAACTCATGGCCATGCTCAAGGAGAGGTAATTTTATGCTGAGTACGCGAGTGGGCACAAGCGCGCCCCGATTGAACGCCCGGGCTCCTCCTCAGCATTACGATTTGCACCGCATTATTATTATAATGCTGAGCTCAGCATTATAATAATACTCAGAACATAAGTCGGTGTAACCGGAGAAAAGAGGGTCGTTGCTGCGAATGGCGTTGATCTTGATGTCTTTGCCGTTCGGAATGGACCATCTAACGATTTCAACGACTTACGGCTGCTCCAACCCTCCAGCTGTCAAAGTAGGATTAATCCTGCGGCATTCATCGGCCCGCGGGCTGATCGGACAGCAGTTTGCAGACCTCACGGAATATGGCGGAGGAATATCGGGGGTAGCTTTCCTCAAGTTCCGGTGTCATCTCCTCCGAGAAAATCGAACTCTCCTTGATTTCCACGCCAAAGATGTGGATCTCTGCGGGATCCGGCAGCGCCATGCCGATGGAGTGGCCGAGCTTCAGCGCCGTCGCGAAATTCGTGTCATGGATGTTGGTCAGGTGGACGGCGCCGCCCATTTCAGGCGCCGTGAAGTAATACCAATCCCCGGGGAGGCCCTCGCGCGTCTGATAGGAGTCCAGAACGACGACGCGGTCATAACCGGAAAACACATCGAGGAGGTTGAGCCCGCCGACGGAGCATTCCTCGACCACGTCGAGGCCGGGAATGTGCGTCAGCCGCCGGCTGAAGTCCCGCGCCAGGCGCACTCCAACAGCATCGTCGCACAGGATCGGATTGCCCATCCCGAGCAGCAGGGTTTTCATCTCCGGAAGCAGCGATAGAGATCGCCTCTCCTGTAGATCTTGACCTCGAGCGGCATCTGGCCCGGCAGCGAGTGCGTGGCGCAGCTGAAACAGGGATCGAAAGCACGGAAGGCCATTTCGATCATGTTGAGGATCCCCTGGTTGGGCTCCTTGCCGGGGGCGATCAGTGCCTGCGCCACTTTCTTGGTGACCATCTGGATGGGCGCGTTATTGTTGGTGGTGCCGACAATGAGGTTGGCGCTGGTGCATATGCCGTTGCTGTCGCAAGTGTAGTGGTGGGTCAGGGTCCCTCGCATGGCCTCGACAATGCCGACGCCGGTCCCGGTAATCTGTTGAGGTATGACCCGGTATCGATCGCTGGTAATTTCGGGATCCGCGCAGTAGCGCTCGAGCATCTCGGCGTTCTGGACCATTTCCACGAGGCGCGCCCAATGGTTAGCCATCAGCGCCTTGCACGGATGGCCGCCCAGAGTGGTGAACATTTCCTCATAGGCTTCCTGGGCCTTGGGAGTGGCCATGCGATCGGCGACATTCAGCCGGGCCAGGGGCGAGGCGCAGTAGATGCTGGAATCGATCCCCTCCGTGAAACCTTTCCAGCCCCGCTTTTTCAGATAGGGGAACTTGAGATAGGTCCAGGATTCGACGTGCTCCGCCACGTGTTCGAAATACTCGGACGGCTGGTATTTCACGATCTCCTTGCCCTGGAAATCGACTACGCGGACCAGCCCGTTGTAGAAGTTGGGAGCATTGTTCTCGTCCACCAGGCCCATGTTCTGGACGTTGAGCGTGTAGGGGCCGTTCACGATGAGATCGACATACGCCTTGTTGCCCAAAACCACATCGCGGAAAAGCTGCAGAGAAAAAGCGGCAAAATCCGCCAGTTCCTTGACCATCGGCTTGATTTCCTCGAGTTCCTCCTTCTTCAGCCCTTTGGAAACGCCGCCGGGAAGGCACCAGACCAGGTGGGTGGTGCGGCCGCCCAGGATCTGCTGAATCTTCTGAGCCAGCGCGCGGGCGCGGATCACCTGCTTGCCGATTTCGAGCCCCACTTTGGATACGACTCCCAGGATATTGCGCACGGTGGGATCCGCGTCCGGCCCGCAGACGAAATCGGGCGCGGCCAGGGCATAAAAGTGGGCGATGTGGCTGTGGATATAGTGCGCGTGATAATACATATCCCGAAGCTTGTGGGCGACCGGGGCCACTTCATTGCCGAAGCAGCCGTCGACCGCCTTGGCGCTGGCCATGTGATGGCTGGCCGGACAGACACCGCAGATGCGCGTGACGATCCGGGGCAACTCTTCGATGGGCCTGCCCACGACGAAGCGCTCAAAGCCGCGCAGTTCCGGAATCTGGAAGAAGCAGTCTTTCACCGAGCCGTCATCGTTGAGGAAGATCTCGATCTTGCCATGCCCTTCCAGGCGGGTGATGGGATCGATTTTGATCGTTTGGGTCATGATCGGTGGCTCCTTTGCAGCTTTGAGGCCGGCAGGCCGAATCGATAGGCATAACCGACAAAGTCAGGCAGGCGGCTGAGGATCCCTTCGATCTCCGCCGGATCCTTGCTGTCGATTATCGAAGCGAGCGCGCTCAGGAATTTGGCGCCCTGGTCGGCGACGCCCGGTGCGGGCCCATAGCAGCCGCGGCAACCCTGGTTGCTGTCGGGGCAGCGCACGCCGCAGCCGGAACGGGTGGCCGAGCCCAGGCAGAGGATCCCCTGCTCCATCAGGCAGCGCTCCGGGTCCTGGATGATTTCATAGGGCCGCAGGAAGTGCTTGGTTTTCTTCTCCTGTTTGGTGCGCTTGCAATCATCGCAAACGGCCCGTTCGGAAGCGCCGATCACGGATTTCCGGGGCGGGAGTGCCCCCTTGACGACCGCCAGAACCACGTTCTTCACCTGGTCGGGAGCGGGCGGACAGCCCGGGACAAAATAGTCCACATCGACAATATCCGACAGCCTGTATGCTCTCTTGTAAAAAGACGGGATGGTGAGCTTGAGACCGTCGACCTGGGTCTCGGTGCAGGGAACGGTGCGGTTGCCCGGCTCGATCGAGGCATTGGTCAAATAGGCCGTGGTCAGGATTTCCTCTCGAGTGGTCAAATTGGCCAGGCCGGGAATGCCTCCCATGTGGGCGCAGGATCCGAAGGCCACCATGACCTTGCTTTTCCGGCGCAGGAGTTTGGCGATGTGCTCATTCTCGCTGTTGCGCACGGCTCCGTCGAAGAGCGTCAGATCCAGTTCGCCATCTTCCAAAGCTTCGACGTCCTTGTACTTTCCATCGACGGCGATGGGCCAGAGCCGGATATCGGCGGCCGCGGCGATATCGAGGATAAACTCGTTGGTATCCAGGACCGCGACGTCGCAGCCGCCGCAGGCCGCGCCCCAATAGAGTGCAATCTGAAGCTTTTTCTTTTCGGTCACAGCTCACCTCTCGCGCTGGTCGGCCAGCAATGTCGAATGGACGCGGCTCGGTCCGAGGGCCCGCACACGTTCGGTCATGTCACCGACAATGTCGGCGAATCTCTGACCTTCACTGGCGCTGACCCACGCCTGACGCACGCGGTCGTCCTCGATGCCATAGGATTTGAGCAGATTCTTCAGCAGAGGAAAGCGGCGCATGGCCTTGTAGTTTCCTTCGGAGTAATGACAGTCGCCCGGATGGCATCCGCAGATCAGAACTCCATCCGCCCCTTGGGCGAGTGCATCCATGACAAAGGTCGGATCGATGCGGGCGGAGCACATGACGCGGATGATGCGGACGTTCGCAGGGTATTGAATCCGGCTGGTGCCCGCAAGGTCCGCTCCCGTGTAAGAACACCAGTTGCAGAGAAAACCGACGATCTTTGGCTCGTAGCTCATGCCAAAACCCCCTCGATCTGTGCATAGATTTGCTGATCCGTGAAATGACGCCCTTTGATCGCTCCGGATGGGCACGCCGCCACACAGGCCCCGCAGGCCTTGCAGGCCGCCGGGATGACATGGCTTCGCTTTTTGTCCGCATAGAATTCGATGGCGCTGTAGGGGCACAGCTCGTTGCACATCCGGCAGCCGGAGCAGCGGTCCTCGTTGATTTCGGCAAAGACGCCGTCAATCTCGATCTTTCCCTTGGCGATCTTTGCCAGGATGCGGCCGGCGGCCGCCCGGGCCTGGGCCACACTGTCGGGGATGTCCTTGGGAGCGGCGCAGGTGCCGGCGATGTAGATGCCGTCCGTCGTCGTCGCCACGGGATCGAGCTTGGGGTGGCTTTCGATGAACCAGCCGTCTTTGTCAGCGCTGATGTTGACCAGACGGGCCACTTCACCGGCATCCGGACGCGCCTCCATGCCGACCATCAGGATTACCAGGTCGGCGGGGATTTCGATGCGCTCGCCGGAGAGCTTTTCATCAACCTCGATGAGCATGCCGCAATCGTCATTCGGCCCTGCCTTGCGGATAACCGGGCTCTCGTTCTTCCCGTACATCAGGAACAGCGTCTTGATTTCAGAGCTCTTCTTGTAAAAGTCCTCGCAACCCTTGCCAAACGCGTGCATATCTATGTAAACATCCGAGACGTAGGAGTCTGGAAGCGCGCTCTTGATTTCGTTCGCATACTTGAGCGCGGTCATGCAGCAGACACGGGAGCAATAGCCGTGGAATTCCTGGTTGCGCGAGCCGACACAGTGGATGATGGCGACATACTGCGGCGGCTTGCCGCTCTTGGTTTGAATCCGGCCGGCGCGCATCATCTGCTCGAATTCGAAAGAGGTGATCACATCGGGCAGTTTTCCGTAGCCGTAATGGGTGATGCGGCTGGCGTCAAACTCCTTGTAGCCGGTGGCCACGACGACATTGCCCACCGGGATGACCTTCCGCTCGGGAGGGTTGGGGCCGCCGTTGGTCTCGATGGTCGCGGAGAAATTCCCGATAAATCCCGAAAGACTCTTCAACTGGGAATTGAGCATGATCGAGATGTCGGGGTTCTCGCGCAGATGGGTGATCCGTTCGGTCAGCAGGTCCCGGGCCGAGTCGAGATAGGGCGCGGTCGAGTCCACGCGTGCCAGGTTTCCCCCGAGGTGATCGGCTTTTTCGACCAGGTACACCGGATGCCCGGCCATGGCGAGTTCCAGTGCGGCCGTCATCCCGGCAATGCCGCCGCCGAGGACGAGGGTGCTGGGACACATCTCCGCCGTCAAGGAATCCAGCGGTTCGTGATGGCGGACGCGGTTTACGGCCCCATGGGTGAGCGCCTTTGCCTTTTCCGTCGCGGCAAGCTTATCGGCGTGGACCCAGCTGCACTGCTCCCGGATGTTGGCCATTTCGAAGAGGTAGGGATTGAGCCCGCCGGTTTTGCAGGCATTCCGGAATGTGCGCTCGTGCATCCGGGGGCTGCACGCCGCCACGACCACACGGTTGAGGCCAAGTTCCTGAATGTCCTTGACGATCATCTCCTGTCCGGGATTGGAACACATGTAGCGGTAGGAACGGGCAATGACCACATCCGGCAAGGCAGCCGCTGCCTCTTTGACACCCTCCGCGTTCACGATATGGGCGATGTTCGTGCCGCAATTGCATACATAGACGCCGATCTTGAGCTCATCCATAACCATCCTCGTCATGATGCCATCTTCATTAGTTCCGCTGGTTCTGTAAGGGCTTTCGGTTGCGGCAAAGCAACTCTGTGAATCTCGGCCAGATACATGGCAAGCGGCCGGTAGGCGAGATGCGACCACTTGCTGAAAGGAACTTCGAGCGTCAGCATCGGCACGACCAGCGCGAGGTGCACCACATAGGCTATATTGGCCGCCATGTCGGTGCCTGCGCGGTGCAGCACGTGCTGCAGGACGCCGGATACGGTGACCAGCACGAGCATGAACAGGAAGATCCAGTCCGATTCGTGGGAATGCTTCATGTGAACTTCACTTTTCTTTACGCGGCCGTGGATCGCATAAACCACGGTTACGAGCAGGCCGAGGGCAGCCGCGTAGCCGAGGGCATGCACGGACCAGCGTATGTCCGGGCCTGCCTGCATGGGTTCCAGGAAAAACATGATGAGCACCAGCATGGTCACATAGCTGAGCATCAGCCAAAGGTGCAGCTTCCATGGCTGCCTGCTTTCGCAATCGGCATAGCGCTTCTGAGTGAAGAAATGGAGCGGCAATGTGTACAGTTTCTTCACATACAACCAGAAGTCAAACTTGATTTTCTTGTTGCTTCCGGTCGTGAGCCACCACATCCTCGCGGCATTGCTGCCGAGGAGCAGGACGAGCACGATGGCCATGGCCCAGTCAAAGATGTGTACCGCGGAGCTGGGCAGGAACGCACCGGGGCCGTCATAAACACGGAGGTCGCCGTAGGAAAAGCCGTAGAGGAGGAATCCCGCTGCGGTCAGAACCGCCATGATCAGGATCGCGGCAAGCTCCGCCTTCCATGACTGGTAAAAGAGCCTCGAGATCCCCGTGAAATCGTAACGCGCGGTGAGCCAGCGGCGCAGGCTCATCATGGTTTCACCCGGTTCGGCCCCGCGCGGGCATTGGGTGGAACACTGGCCACAATAGTAGCAGAGCCAGGGATCGAGGGAAGCCTCGATGCGCTTTTCGAGACCCATCTGCAGGAGGCGCATGGGCTTGCGCGGAAAGTTGAACGTCTCATCCGCATGAAGACAAACCGCGGAGCAGTTGCCGCAGTGGTAGCATTTCTGCACGTCTTCCGCGCCGTACTTGGCAATAGCGGTAACCAGCTTGGGATTGATTCGGATCGCCATAGGAACCTCACCGGACCTGGGTTGAATGCGCTTCAATCTGGGCTGCGCGGGATTCGATATCGCTGAGCGACAGGGTGCTGAGGTCGTTGGTGCCTCGGCCGCATGCAATCGTGCGCAGGACACCCGCGGCTACGGCAGAAGCCTGCGCCACCGTGTCAGGGATGTCCTTGGGGCCCTGGCACATGCCCGCGACAAAAATATCGCCGCGCTCGGTATGCGTCGGGCTTGCGTTGTAGTTAAGCTCGGAGAACCATCCGTCGTCGTCGCGCGGCACTCCCAGCATCTTGGCCAGCTCCAGGGTTCCCGCGGCCGGCACAACCCCTACGGCCAGGATAACCATGTCAGCCGGGAGCTCAATCACCCGGGAAAGCAGCAGATCTTCGCCTTTGACCACCAGCTGTCCATTGACTTCACTGACCTGCGCCGTCCGGCCCCGGATGATATGGGTGCCCTCCGCCTTGATCCGTTCCATGAATTCCTCGTAGCCTTTTCCAAAGGCACGCATGTCGATGTAGAATTCATAGCAAGTGGCCTCGGGCAGCTTTTCCCTGACCAGGTGGGCGAATTTCAGCGAGTACATGCAGCAGACGCGGGAACAGTAAGGATTGTAGTTCTCGTCTCGCGAGCCGACGCAGTGAATGATGGCAACACTTTTCGGCGCAACTGCTTCGGGATCCGCAACCCACTCCTCGACTTTGGTCCGCTTGTTGAGCTTCTTGGACTTGAGGACGATCTTTCCTCCGGTGGGACCCGACGCGTTGGTTATGCGCTCAAACTCGAGCGATGTGAGCACGTTGGGATACTTGCCGTATCCGTAGCGTTCGATGCGTTTGGCGTCGAAAAGGTCGTACCCGGTCGCGACAATGATATTGCCGACCGCAAACTCGACCACCTGGTCCTTCTCCTTGAGGTTGATGCACTCCTTCGGGCATTTCTTCAGACACGCACCGCACTTTTTCCCTTCCGTCAGGATGTAAGTGCAAGTCTCAGGATCGACAAGGTACACGTTCGGCACGGCCTGCGGAAACGGAATGTAGATCGCTTTGCGGTGGCTCAGCTTCGAGTCAAACTCGCTCAAGACCGAGACCGGGCAAATATCCGAGCAGGCGTTGCAGGCCACACATGCCTCGAGATCGACGCAGCGCGCCTTCTTGAGCACCTTGACCTTGTAGTCGCCCGGTTTGCCTGTGACCTCCCGCACTTCCGCATTGGTCAGCAGCTCGATCATGTCGTGATCGCCGACCGCCACCATCTTGGGGGTGAGAATGCAGGCGGCACAGTCGAGTGTGGGAAAGGTCTTGTCAAACATGGCCATGTGGCCGCCGATTGTGCCGGTCCGCTCGACCAGAACCACCCGCTTGCCTCCGTCGGCAATTTCCAGTGCTGCCTGAATGCCGGCAACCCCGCCGCCAATGATCAGCGTGGCGGGATTCACGGATGTTGACTTCGGCTCGGCAGCGAGCGGAAACGGAACGCCACAGACTGCGCAGGCTACGATCGCCTTGGCGCGTTCGGTGGCGTCAACGGTTGCCGCGCCGTGCTCGCGGAATGAGGCGAGCCGGACCTCTTCCGGATCCCCGCCCGCCATGGCCATGGCGCGCGCGAACACAGGCTTGAAATATCCCGGCGAGCACCCGGCAAGGACGATCCGCTGCAGGCTCTCTGAGCGGATTTCAGCGGCGAGCTTCTCGGACTTCAATCGCGGTTCGCGTTCCAGGATGCGGACTTTTTCCACCTTGGGCAGGTTGGCAACGTAGTTTGCGATGGCTTGCAGGTTGATGCCATCGTCTTGCTGACTGCGGACAATGAATACGCCGACTTTCATGTGCCTCTCCTCCCGGATCATTCACTGGAGCGATTCCCCCGCGGTGGCGGAATCTACGGCATTAATACCGCCAGTGCTGGGTGCAACAGGCTCAGTCTCGCGTGCTTGCTTGCGTGCACGATGCCATTATATGCATCCATGGGCAGGGAGCAATAAAATTGTGTAATTCGGTTAGTTTTTTCCTTAGCGATATATTAATCGATTATAATTTCAGCAGGACGACATATATTAGGCTCTGATACGGACGATTACATGAACCGGGATACCCTCGAACTGTTGGTCGCGCGTGGAATCGACAGCCAGCTGCTGGATCTCCTTCTTGCGGCGTTTGGCGATCGTGAAGAAATGGAGATCGAGTGGCTGAGAGCATGAAAGGCGGACCCATCGCGACCCGCTTCTTGAACTGGTTCATCCGCCCTGAATCGCCCACTTTGCTCGCGCTCGTTGCGCTGGCAGCAGGCCTTGCGGCAGGCATCGCGATTTCGGCTTCCGGATCGCCAGGGCTGCGCACGTTCGCTGCTGCGATCGAGCCTCTCGGCACCCTCTGGGTAAATGCCATCCGCATGACCCTGATTCCCCTCGTCATCTCATTGCTGGTCACCAGTGTTGCGAGCTTCTCCGATGTCCGTTCGCTGGGCCGTCTGGGAGGGCGTACCCTGGCGCTCTTCGTGGCGTTGCTGGCAGCGGTGGCCGTGTTCGCGGCGCTCGCGGCGCCGCCGCTGTTCGAGCGCATGTCTATCGGCACAGGTGCGGCCGCAACCTTGCGGGCCCACACGGCGGCAGAGATGGTTCCGTCGGAGTTACCGACGCTGCGGGGATTCATAGTGAGCCTCGTGCCTGCGAATCCGTTGAAGACAGCGGTCGAGGGCGCTATGCTGCCGCTCATTGTCTTCACGCTCCTGTTTGCGATGGCAACGACGCGGCTTGCGGATGAGTCACGCACGCAGATCACCGGTTTCTTTCGCGCGGTCAGCCAGGCGATGCTCACGATCGTGCGCTGGATACTGCGCCTCACCCCCCTTGGCGTGTTCGCTCTCGCGGTCGGGATGGGAAGTGCGCTGGGATTGACGGCTGTGCGGGCGGTGGGCTACTACGTGGTTGTGCTTTGCGGGCTGGTTCTGATCGCGACTCTGGCGCTCTACCCGGTCGTGGCCCTTGTCGGCCGTATCTCGATGAGGCGATTTGCCGAGGCCTGCGCGCCGGCGCAGGCGGTGGCGATCGGCACAAGATCTTCGCTGGCCTCGCTGCCGGCACTCATCGAAGGCGCGCGTCGAGTCCTTGGCGACCGGCCAGGGATAACCGGTTTCGTGCTGCCTTTGGCTGTGTCGACCTTCAAACTCAACACCCCCATCGCGGATCTGGTCGGGCCGCTCTTCCTCGCGCACCTCTATGGGATCGAACTGACGGCGCTTCAGGTCGTAACCATGACCGCCGTCACGGTGGCCATGAGCTTCAGCAATCCCGGGATTCCGAGCGGCGGGCTCTTCGTCGTGACGGCGCCGGTGATGCTGAGCGCAGGACTTCCCCTTGAGGGCATCGGGTTGCTTATAGCTGCCGACGCGATTCCCGACATATTCAACACCTTCATCAACGTAACCGGCGATATGGCGGTGGCCGCTATGGTCACCCCATCCACTCCAGAGTCGATTTGAAGTCCATCTGGCATGTTTGGGATTGGCCCGCATTTTTCACCTCCGAACTCCCAGTTCTACGGATTTGACAATCATGCCCCGTCCGTCACTCACGCCCGCAAAGAGGCTTTCCATGCGGGGCTCCGCAGCCGCGTGCACTTCGACATTGCCGGCGCCACCAATTTCCCCAATGCGGGCGGGTATGACTTCATCACTTTTTTTGACTGTCTCCATGATCTCGGCGACCCGGCCGGGACCCTGATGCGGGCGCGCGCGACGCTGAAACCCGGGGGCACCGTCATGATCGTCGAGCCCATGGCAGCGGAATCCGTGGAAGGGAATCTGAATCCGATCGGGCGAGTCTACGCAGGCACATCCGTGCTCTGCTGCACGCCCAATGCCATCGCGTCAGGGCAGACGGTTCTGGGCACACTCGCGACGGAAGCTCAACTCCGAAAAGTCGCCCTGCAGGCCGGATTCAGGCATTTCCGGCGCGCATGTGAATCCCCGTTCAACCGCGTGTTCGAAGCGCGCCCCAAGTAGATAGGAATCAGCGGCCGGCCCAAATCCACTGGGCGATTCGCTTTAAGCCACGACTTCGCGCAGGGCGGGATTCCTGGACAGGCTGCGGGCCAGGGCCAGCCGGCCGCGGTTGATGCGGCTTTTGACTGTCCCTTCGGGTATGCCAAGCACTTCGGCTATCTCTTGATAGCCCATGCCCTGCAGATCGCGGAGGATGATCGCTTCCTTGTTCTCCGGAGACAGCCCGCGCAGCGCATCACGGAGAAGCCTGGAAGCTTCCGCCTGCTCAATTTTGCGCTGCGCGCTGGGCCGGTTTTCATCTTCAATATGCATGGCCTCGATTTCGGGGCTGCCGCCGAACTGTTGAAAACGCCGCGCCTGCCGGTAACGGTCGATGATCAAGTTGCGGCTCACTCTCAGGGTCCAATTCGTGAAGCTGCCGGTTTCCGAGTGGAAACTCCCCAAGGTTTGATAGATACGGATAAATATCTCCTGCGTGAGATCCTCGGCCTCGTCTCTGCTTCCGGTGTAGCGGTAGCTCAAGCCGAAGATTCGCCCGGCGTGGGTGCGCACAATGGTTTCCCAAGAGTCTTCGTCCCCCTTGAGGCAGCGGCCAACGAGCTTGGAGTCCACATGCGCGCAGGTTGCCTGGGAGCTTACGCGTTTTTGTCGGAACATTAACATAGCCATGCTCATGCACTAATCGCGCCAATCACAAAGTTAGACGCGGGACCGAGTGGAAAGGTCCACTTTTATTTGCCGGATCTAAACTTGGAGTGTTGCGGCTGTGGCATGGAGAATGCCGGCCGGCGGGCCGAAGCATCACAGGTGTGCGGTTTTGAGACAGTCCTTTCCCGGACACGGACAATGTCAAGTTATTTTTGTGCGAATCCTTCATCCGCGTTGCGCCGGGCAAGCACAATCGTCATGTCGTCGGCCTGGGGGACGTCACCGGCAAACGCTTCTACCGCCGCGCACAGGCTCCGCTTGAGTTCCTCGATGGGCTCGTTCCGGTGGGACCGGATGAAATCCTCGGCGATTGACGGCGGGAGTCTCGGATTGGCGCTGGATCTGGAGGGACAGCGGCGTATCCGGCATGCAATCGTCACCCATTCGCACCTTGACCATATCGCTTCACTTCCTATTTACATTTCCGAAATATTCACTTCCCTGGAGGAACCGGTCTGCATATATTCCACGCGCGAAGCGATCACCTCCCTGCGCGAGCACATCTTCAACGGCAAGATCTGGCCGGATTTCGAGAAAATCCGGCTTTTGAACGGGAATGGCTTCGGACTGCGCTATATCGAGATCGAATCCACGGTGCCCATTCAGATCGGCGGCCTGAGGATTACACCCGTGTGGACCAATCATGCTCCACCGACCGTCGGCCTGGCGATCGAAGAGGATGCCGCCGGAGTCATTTTCACCTCCGATACATCCCATACCGAAGAAATCTGGGGCCTGGCGAACCGGATGCAAAACCTGCAGGCGGTGTTTGTCGACGTGTCTTATCCCAATGAGCTCGAAGCTCTCGCATCCGCTTCCAAGCACCTGACGCCGCAAGGACTGGCTATCGAAATGCGCAAGCTCCGCCCGAATGTTCCGGTTTTCGCAATTCATATGAAATTCCAGTATCGTGATGCCATCATCCGGCAACTGCAGGACCTGGGACGTTCCAACCTTTTCATCGGTGAGGTCGATCAGGAATATCGGTTTCCTATGAGTTGAGACCATCCCGGGACGGGATCGTGTAAGATGGGTTTCCGCGAGAACTGGGGTGCCGTCGAATGGTCCGGCAGCCCATGAAACGGATAGAATGCCGGGGCTGGCAGCAGCGTGTCGTCAAGGAGGCACAGGAGGATGGTCTTGTTCAGGGCCAGGGCGGTTGTCCACTCAAACTCAACGGGCTTGGATCTTGCAGAGGCGGCGGACCACAAGAGTATGTACAGGTCGGTGGACGCCACTGCCTGTCCTGCGATTTCCGGCGCCTGCCCGCTGGTCCTGATGACATCCTGTTGGGGATGAGCCGAGAGCCCCAGCCGGGCAAAAGCGGCCTCCAGCTGTTTCGCGATTCCGGCGTCTTCCTGAGCATGACCGAGGAGAGCGGTCGGTGTTCCCTCCCATGATACCCCCCGAATCTACTATCCTACATCAATCCCGACCGTCATTCATGGAGAAAAAGGCGAAGGATCGCGGCTTCAACGGCCCCGCATGGATGCCGGCAGGCTACAGCAGTTCCAGCACCCTTCGAACCCCCTCTGCGACGCTCTCTTCTCGCAGGGCGCCAGCTTCCGGGCCTATCTCGCTTCCCAGCCGGATGCCGCTCGCCAGCAATCCCACGAGAAGAATCCGGGTGGTCGCCTCCGGATGAAGTTGACGGAAGAGTTTGACGGCGAGCAGAGGTGAAATCTGGTGAGCGCTTGGCGAGCTCTCCGGCAACAGGTGCAGAGTTTCTTCCCCCAGAACGACGATGCGGCCGGCTTCTCCGATCTTCGCATCGGGATCGAGAATGGCATCAATCAACACCACAAGCTCGAAGGCAGGAAACCTGTCGATCCGGCCGAGAAGGTCGGTGTGGGCGTCCGATACCTCGGCATGCTGCAGGACAGCGGGATTTTCCTCGAGGAGGCGCTCGATCACGCGCGTTCCGAACGCATCCTGTCCCATCAGGGGATTACCGAGCCCGAGGATGAGCGTCCTCCGGCTCGAATCCGGCGCTTCCATCCTTGACCTCCCGGGCTACGGGCAGCCTGATGGTGAATGTGGCTCCTTCGGGCGAGTTTTCCGCGACCGCCTTGCCGCCGGCGCGGCTGACAATGCCATGGACGATCGACAGGCCCAATCCGGTCCCTTTGCCTACTCTCTTGGTTGTGAAGAAAGGCTCGAAAATTAGCGGGAGAATCTCCGGTGGAATCCCCTTGCCGGTGTCTCTGAATCGGATCAGCACTTCCTGGGTCTGCGGATCAGCATCGGTTTCGACCGTGAGTGTGCCGGATTCCTCCATGGCATCGACGGCGTTCAGTGCAATATTCACCGCCACCTGCTGCAACTCGCCCGGATCGATGAGGGCCAGGGGTAGATTTGGCTTGAGCTTTCGCAAGATCCGGACGTTCTGGAAAATGGCCTGGTTCTGGAGCAAGGAGAGCGTGGCCTCGATCACGGAGTTGATCGCGGTAGGGGTCGCGGCAGAGGTAGTCTGCCGTGCGAAGTCGAGCAGCCCCTTGACGGTTTCGCGGCAGCGCATGGTTTGCTTGACAATGATATCCAGGTTCTGGCGCATCGGGTGCGTGTCATCGCATTCCTCGAGCGCCAGCATGCTGAAGGTCAGGATGCCCCCGAGGGGATTGTTAATCTCGTGGGCCACGCCCGCTGCCAGCCGGCCCAGCGAAGCCAGCTTCTCGGATTGGGCCATCTGGTTCTGCACCGCGGTGAGCTCTTCGGTCCGGCTTTTGACTTTTTCCTCGAGCGTGCGCCCCCAATCCTCAAGCTCCTTCTTCATCGTTTTGATGCTGGTGACCATCCTGTTGAACTGTTCGGCGAGGTGTCCGATTTCGTCGCGCGAAGTGACGGTGACGATGCTGTGGTCGAGGTCTCCGGCGGCAATCCGGTTGCTGGCGGCGACGATCTCTTCCAGGGGGTGGATCATGCTTCGGGCGATCAGGAAGGTCAGCCCCATGACCACAAGGACACCGACCGCGGCCACTACCAAAAAGGTGAGCATCATGTCGGTGCGGACCGCCAGAAACGATGTCTCCTGCATGCCCACATAGAGGATGCCGATAATGGCGCCGGCCAGGTTGCGGATCGGTTCATAGGCGGTGATGCGCCAGTCGTTGACCACGTAGGCCCGGCCGTACCAGGATTCACCCCGCCTGAGAACCGTGCCCGCGACTTGGGCGGATACGCGCGTGCCAATAGCACGCTGGCCGGCTTCTGTCATGATCGTGGTGGCCACGCGGACATCGTCCATGAAAATCGTCACCGATCCGATGTCTCGGCCGCCGACCTGTTCCCCGCCGAACAGGACGCGATTGAGCTGGTCCACCAGGTCGAAATTGAGATTGAGCAGGATGCCGCCGTAGATGACTCCGTTGAGTCCGGATTCGGCCGCCACCGGCGCGGCGGCCATCCAGACCAGGCTTGAATCCATTTCGCCGCGGACATCCGGAGTGGCCATCGGCGTGGGCAGGATCTTGATATGGGCCCTGCGGGCCAGTGCCGGATCTTCGCGCAGCAGCGCTTCACGGCTCACCACCTCGGTGCTCGCTACCACCTTTCCTGCCCGGGCCGCTGCCAGCAAGCTATTGAATGTTGAGGCCTCCGGGGGCGAGGGCGCGCCGGGCACCTCGGAAGCACGAACAATTTGTCCGCTCCTGGCATCCACGAAGGTCAGAAAATGGAGGCCGTGGTCCTTCATCAGGCTGGAGAGGATCTGCGGCAACGGTCTCGTCCCCAAAGCCCCCGCAGTCGTCGCCAGTTTTTCCGTGGCTGCCGCGCCGGCGACCGCCTGGCGCACGCCGTCCAGCCTCGCCGCATAAAACAATCGCGCCGTTCCGAGGCCCTGGCGCACCTGCCTGAGCGCGTCCTTGCGCATCGCATTGGTAATGATTTGCGAGCCCACGAAGGTCGAGATGGCCGTCCCGCACAGGACGAGCAGAACGAAGCTGCCGGTAATCCTGCCACGCAGCGAAACAGCCCTGAAAAGTTTGAGCATATGGGAGCAGACTCAGCAAGCCCATCCCCCGATTTCCTGCCCGCCCGGATAGTGTGCCGGAAATCAGCGGGCCGCTGGCTCTGAGCCCTTTGTCTTCCTTTCCGCTCTTCAGCTCCGAATCAGGTGGACGGAGCAGCTGATGCAGGGATCGTAGGCGCGCGCGATCATCGCCGATCGCTGCTGGAGCTCGGGGTCGGAAGCACCCGCTTCGGCTCCCTGCTGCACTGCCTCCCGCAACTGGTCCTCGATGTGGTTCAAGTTCTGTGCGGTCGGAGTGATGACATCCGCCGCGGCTACCCGCCCCTGCGCATCGAATTCGTAGGAGTAGAAGAGAGTGCCGCGCGGCACTTCCGTCGCAGCGGCGCCCCGGCAGGCACGGACCTGATAAGCAGGGGGCGACTCGGGAGCAAGCCCGGTCCGGAGCAGATCCTGCACCAGGTGCAGAGCGTGTTCGATGGAATAGACCATTTCCACCGCCTGGGCGATGTTGTTCATCAGGATGTTGGTGGAAGGCAGGGCGAGCCGCAGTGCCTGCCACGCATCACGCGCCAGCCCCTTGATTCGGTTGCCGTGGAGGGTCAGTCGAGCCAGCGCCCCGACCATATAGGAGCGCTGATCGTGTGCGCTTCGTTTGGCATGGGAGTGCGGCAGGAGATATTCGTTGGTCAGGGAGCGATAATCCCGTACCGGGATCGTCTCGTGGGCGAGGCCGTCGGACAGTACCATGCTGTTGCCGAAGAAAAACGCGTCGCCATCGGGCACGAGAGCGGCGCACCGGACCGGCGCGCACACAAAGTCCGGCACCTCGATGCCCCGAAGGATTTCAATGGCGCTCCAGCCGTCCGCGAGACCGGCGGTAAGATCTTTCTCAAGCGTGAGCAGTTGATCCGTCGACGGGACCTTGCCGAAGCCGCCGATAACATAATTTACCGGATGGACGGCGCGGCCGCCGATCGTTTCCTGGATCGTGTTGCCGAGCTTCTTCAGCCGCAAGGCGGTACCCACGGCTTTCGGATTGGAAGCCGCCAGGCTGATCGCGCTCGGGAGGCCCAGGAGGTCGGGAAGCGCCAGAAAAAAGACGTGCAGCGCATGGCTTTCAATGCTGGCGCCCTGGTAGGCCAGATCGCGTAGTTTACGGGTCTGGGGCGTCACCTCGATTTCCAGCGCGTTTTCAATCGCCTGCAGGGAGGTTATGCTGTGGCCATGAGAACAGATGGCGCAAATGCGGGAAACGATGCCGGTGACATCCTCGAGGCTTCGACCGCGCACGAGTCCTTCCAGCAGCCGGATGCCCTCGAAGACGTCGAACTCGACTTTGCTGACCTGGCCCCCTTCGATCACAACCTGGATACCCCCGTGCCCTTCCACTCTAGCAAGATGATCGATGCTGATCGTGCGTGTCATGCCAAACCTCCCCCTTTCATGCGGTCCACTGCCGGCGCGGCGAAAGTCCTGAGCTTGCGTTGGATCTCAGCCGCTTTCAGTTCCTTCTCCTCCAGGATTTTCTGAAGCGACGCGATATTGCATTCCTCGACCGGGCCGCGGCAGCCTATGCATACCACGTTGTATCCCGGACAGCGCGCGCCGCAGCCTGCGGCCGTCACCGATCCCGCGCAAGGCAGCCCCCGGGATATCAGAAGGCAATCGCTCTCGTTCATCTTGCATTCGAGACAGACAGGATAGGCCGGCAACTGCGGGATATCGCCGTTCAGCAGGCTGGCTATGGCGCGCAGGAAATCGGTTTTCTCCATCGGGCAGCCCGGTATGGCCACGTCCACCTTGACGAAATCCGCGAGCGGGCGGTGTGGCCGCACATCCCAGGCAGCGGCGGGACCGCCGGAACCGTAAACTTGGCAGATGACCTGCTCGCGCGGCTGTTCCGCATCCATCGCGGCGACGCCGCCGAAGCAGGCGCATGTGCCGCAGGCCACTACCAGGCCGGCGCGCTCACGGATCCGCCGCAACTGCCGCTCTTCCCGCTCATTGGCCACGGAGCCTTCCACGAAAGCGATGGCGAGGGGACTGTCCTTGTCATTGACGGATGAGCCGCCAAGGAAATCCACTATATCCGTGGCACCGACAATGTCCAGCAGCTGGTCCTCACAGTTGAGGATTACGATCTGCTCGCCCCAGCAGCCGCTTAATCCGAATATGCCGATCTTAGGCTTCATAGCTGATGACCCCTATACGATTTCCGGAAGATTGATTGCATCCCAATAGGTGAAGACGGGACCGTGGATGCATGTGTATTTGTACCCCACGCTGCAATGGCCGCACTTGCCGACGCCGCATTTCATCCGGCGCTCGAGGCTCATCAGGATGCGGTCCTTGTGGAAGTTGAGCTTGAGCAGCTCCATGAGCACAAACTTGTAGACCACGGGCGGCCCGACCACCGCCGCATAGGTGCGATCCGGGTGGATCTCAACCTTTTCGAAAAGGGTTGGCAGCAACCCGACGTGATGCTTCCAGGTCCCTGACGGGTCCCTGTCCACCGTCAGCAGGGTGGTCAGGTCCTGCACCTCGGCCAGGGAGAGGAGCTCCTCACGGAAGAGCATGTCCGCCGGCGTGCGCGCGCCGTACATCAGGATAATGTTGCGGAACCTTTCCCTGTGGTCGAGAGCATAATAGAGGAGCGAGCGCAAGGGAGCCATCCCCAGGCCGCCGGCCACGATCAGCAGGTCGTTTCCTTCCATCTCCTCGACCGGAAAGCCGTTGCCGTAGGGGCCGCGGATTCCCACCATGGCGTTGGTAGGCAACCGGTACAGGGATGACGTGACCCTGCCGACCCGGCGCACACAGAGCTCCAGAATGCCGCGGCGCGTGGGCGGAGAGGAAATCGAAATCGGCATCTCGCCGGTTCCGATAACGGAGAGCTCCACGAACTGTCCCGGCCGGTGGTCCCAGGCCTCGGCAACCGCATCATCGGCGAAGCGGAGCTGAAACAGGTGGTTGTCCGGCACCATGCGATGGATGCGGACGATCCGTGCCATTTGCGGCTGGTAGGGATTGGCCGCGACCTTATGCCTTGGCGGTAACGCTGCTGCTGGATTCATTGCGCTCACCTCGAATGGTTTCAATGACCGTGACAATGTCGATTTTTGCCGGGCAGGTGGTGACGCAGCGGCCGCAGCCGACACAACTCGGCCGGCCGTATTCGGCGACGAAACCACGCTGCTTGTGGTAATAGCGGAACTTGATGCGCGATGCCCGCGATGACCGGAAATTCTCCCCTCCGGCGACCAGGGCATGAGTCTTGAACAGGCAGGAATCCCAGGACCGGATTCTGTTGCCGGTCGCGGGGGCCAGCTCGAGCTCATCATTGATGTCGAAGCAATAGCAGGTCGGGCACACGGCACTGCACGAGCCGCAGGAGAGACAGCGATCCCCCATCTCCTCCCACACCTTGCTGTGGTACTCCATCTCCAGAATTTCGGGGAGCTCGCCGAGTTCGAGTTTGATGCGGTATGCCGAACGCCGCAGGCCCGACCGGCGCTTGTATTCGGCGAAGTCCGCTTCGCCGGGTTCGCTCAGCAGGCAGCCGCTCATCAGCACCATATCGTCCCCCCGGCTGGTGCCCACCAGAACCAGGTAGTCCTCTCCGATGTCGCTTAGGAAGAGATCGAAGCCGCTGTCGACGAAATCCGCATTCATCGAATAGGCGAAGTGCTTGTCGTCGGGCTCGAAGTCCACACCGATGATGGCGGTGTTTCGCCGGCGCGTGACATAGTAGGGATCCACGTATTTCCCCTGGGAGAACACCCGGTCGAGAATATTCAGGCCGAAGATGTCATAGGCATGGACCCCGAACAGCACAACCGGCTTTCCTGCCTCTTCCAGCTGGTCGCGGTAGCCTTCCCGAGGATTGAACGCAAAGGTAACTTCCCGCGGTGGAAGCAGGAATTTCTTGAGGGGAAGGATGGTCCGCGGATAGCTCATCTGCACGTCGGACCAGCGGGTGGGCCGGTCGAACGCAAATCCCTTCCCGCGCTGCACCGGGGCGTAGACCTCCCCGAACGCCGGAAGCACCGCCATAAAAAGGTCCAGGTTCTGCTTGGGAATTTTCAATATCTTCATGATTCTCTCCTTCCGGCCGCGGAATGGCCGATTGGGTCCGCGGCGGCCTCGGTCAGACGCCGGACCTCGGCCAGCAGTCGTGCCGGATCCACAGGCTTGGGCAGGAACAGGCTGGCGGGAAGCCAGCCGGCTTCGGGACTCACCCGGAAGTTGGGCTGATCCGTATAAATGGATGAGATCACAATCACCGGAGTCTGACTCAACTCGGGTATGCGGCGGGCTTCCTGCAGCATGAAAAAGCCCTCGGTCCTCTCCGTCATCATGACGTCGAGCAGGATCAGGTCAGGCCGAATCGTCCTGGCCAGATGCAGCCCTTCCCGGCCGTTGCACGCACTCCGGACCTGATAACCCGAGGATTGCAGAAGGGCTTCGATGGCGGTGACATAATCGGGGTCGTCGTCGATGATCAGCACTGTTTTCGTTTCACTCATTTCGGTTCACCTGGTTTAGTCTCAATACCGTTCACTGCAGCGAACGGCATCGGGTTTATTCTCCACAGCTGGCTTCAGCCGGTCTCCTTTTTCATTTCCGCCACAGGGAGGCGGACAACGAAAGCGGTTCCCTGCCCTTCCTCGCTGGAAACCTCGATGGATCCTCCAAGCTCGGTCACAATCCGCTTGCAGATGACCAATCCGAGACCGGTGCCCGGGATATCCTGTGTTTCCGGCGTCTTTACGCGAAAAAACTCCTGAAACAGGTGCGGGATGTATTCCTGCGGGATGCCGATGCCCGTATCCCGCACCACAAGTTTGACCCATCCATTCTCGAGAGTCGAGGCGATCGAGATCGATCCGCCCGGCCGGTTATATTTAATGGCGTTGCCCACCAGATTGCTTACCAGCATGCTGAGGCTGACTCGATCGCCGCGCACGGGGGGCAGATCGGCGGGGAGCGCAACGTCTATGGTCAGGGAAGCGGCGAGCGGCAGCAGCCGCTGATCCTGGACGATGTCAGCCACAATCGGAGCAAGAGGAGTGCTGGCGGCAAGATCGGACCAAGAGCCGCCCTCAATCTTGGAAAGAGCCAGCCAGTCCTGGATCAGAGTCAGCATTTCCACGAGCCGCGCCTGAGAACGGCCCACCCATTCCACGGCTTTGTCCGGCAGTTGGCCCTGCAACGAGAAGAGCATGACATCGAGGTACTGCTTGACCGCCACAAGCGGACTCTTGAGCTGGTGGGATACCAGGGTGATAAACCTGCGCTCGACCTCCTCTTTTTCGCGGCGCAGGCGCTGCGCTTCTTTGATCAGCCGCCACCGTTCGCGGCCGCGTTCGATGATCATGCGCAGCTCGCCCGGCGTGAACGGCTTGGGCAGGAAATCGTAGGCACCGGCCTTCATGGCATCGACTGCGGTCTCGATGGTGGCATATCCGGTGATGACGACGATGGCCATGTCAGGATCGAACTGGCGGACGCTGCGGATCACCTCGAACCCGTTCAACTCGGGCATTTTAATGTCGACGACCAGCAGAGGAGGCCGGATTTCCCTGAGCCTCCGGATGCCGTCGTGGCCGTTGGCGAAGGTTTCCACCCGGTAGCCTGCCTTGGTGAGAATCTGCTCGCACGAGAGGCGCATGATCTCGTCGTCGTCGATCACCACCACCAGTTTCTCTTCTGGAGGACTGGCCTGGATCGGATTCAGAGAAGCCATGGGCGGTCTCACCTCGGGCTGCCTGATTCCCCGATTCTGCACGCGGGGATAAAGAGTGCAGTCGAATCGGGAATCAACTCCAGTTGCCGCCTGCCGGGGCTGCGCCACGCCAGCCGCCGGCTCGAGCAGCGGCTTATTCAAAATCAAGGAGCCGGTATAAGCCCCTGGGCAGATATCTGCTTGCGACTTGCGGAGAGCAGATCCCGCACTCGCTTGAGGAACACGGGGATGTCCAGCGGCTTCGTTAAATAAGCGTCCGGTGTAATCATCTCCACTTCCGCAGCCCGGGCATAAAGGGTGGCAGGATCCAGTTGAATCGATGAGACCATCAGGATGGGAATGTCGCGTTCGAGCGCAAACTCGTCACGAAACTTGACGGCTTGATTCACCTCATAGCCAGCGCAATCATACTCCATTATGATATCCAGAATTATGAGATCAGGCGGCTCGCTGGCAATCCTCATCAGTCCTTCGCGGGCGCTTGCGGCAGCGCAGACACGGTAACCTTCACATTCGAGGACCGCGGTGAGCGAAGCCCGAAAGTCCGCATCATCATCCACGATGAGAATCCTTGGACCGGTTTCGCCCATCGTCCCCTCCGAATGGCAATTACCGCCGGGGCTGTTGCACATAAAATCCATGACACACTTACACCAAAAGCCGACGGGGTGTCAAGCGAATCGGCGCACGCGGGTGCAATCGGAAGTGGGACTCACTGCTCGACAAATCAAAACAAAAACGCCACGGATTCCACGGATTTCACGAATTTTTGAGATTCTCGATCCTGTGCTGGGGCAGATCGCTCCGGTTCAAACCTATCATCCACTGGGCCATTTGCATCCGTGCAATCCGTGGAATCCGTGGCGTTTTTCTTTTTTTGCCCAATTCGCTCTGAAAGCGGCGGCACGCTGCTGAGTCCCAGTTCCGTTTGCACCCCTTGCGCCGTCGGATCATGACTTATGACGGAACGTATAGTATGATCTCGCGATCATGAGTGGCGAAACGGGGGACCGGAACTCGAATCCGCAATGTCAAAAATGCGGCTCATGCGGGCGCGGATGGGACCAGTGGCCGGACTTCATCCTCGACCCGGAGATCCGGCCGATCGGTTTCCAGATGATCCCGGGGGTTCCGGACGCCAACCTGCTGGTGTTCGAGCATCGATGCGGCAGCTCAATCTCCGTGCTGGCCAGGAGGCTGCGGCACATCTTTGCCGATTCCGGGCAGGCGGCGGATTTGCCGGCTCTGTTCGGCACGGAAATGTGCAGCGGCCTCTGCCGGTTCCTGGATAACCTGGAAGCCTGCGACCGCCCGTGCATCAACGCACGCGACCGGCGGCTGGTCCTTGCCGTGCTCAAAATGAAAAGCGACGGGTGTGAAACCACGAAGCCTGATTCCGCATTTCTCGCCGGAGCGAATGCGGCAGATGTCTGACGTCCCGCCAGAGGCACGTATGAGCGATCCATTCACTCACCAGCAGATTTCGGAAGTGACGGCGAAGCACACCTACGGCGCCTGGCGCTTCCAGAAGGGCTGGAAGCCGCTCCATATCGTCGATGCGGAGGGCTGCTATTTCGTCGATGCGGCAGGAAAAAGGTATCTCGATCTCTCTGCGCAGTTGATGTGCGTAACGCTCGGCCACAAGAACAAGGCAGTGATTCAGGCAATTGAGGAGCAGGCCCGCAAGCTGCCTTACATCGCCCCGGGCTTTGCCACCGATGTGCGCGCGGAGCTGAGCCTGCTCCTGCGGGAGGTTCTGCCTCAAGGGCTGGAGAAATATTTCTTCACCACATCCGGGACGGAAGCCAACGAGGCGGCGCTCAAGATCGCGCGCATGGTTACCGGGAAAACCAAGATTATCGCCCGCTACCGCTCCTACCACGGGTCGACCATGGGATCAATTGCCGCAACCGGCGACCCGCGCCGCTGGGCGATGGAACCCGCCGGAAAGATCCCCGGAGTCATCTTTGCCCCCGAAACGAACTGTTACGACTGCCCAATCGGCCATCATTATCCGGGATGCGGCATTGCCTGCGCAGGATATGTCCGGCATATGATCGAGAACGAAAGCGACGTTGCGGCGGTCTTGGTGGAGCCGGTCGTCGGCACCAACGGCGTGCTGGTGCCGCCGCCTGAATACATGCCGCGCCTGCGCAGGATTTGCGACGATCACGGTGTGCTGCTGATCGCGGATGAAGTCATGAGCGGATGGGGACGGACCGGCCGCTGGTTTGCCATGGATCATTGGGATGTCAAGCCCGACATCCTCACCACAGCCAAGGGAATCACCTCGGCTTACGTGCCACTGGGCCTGTGCGCGACTACAAGCGGGATCGCGGAGTATTTCGATGATCATTATTTTTCGCATGGGCACACCTACGAGGCTCATCCGCTGACGCTGGCGCCGGCGATCGCCGCGATCCGGGAGATCCAGCGCCTGGATCTGATCCGCCGCGCCCGGGAAGTCGGCGCCTGCCTGGGAGGAAAGCTGGCTGCCCTGAAAGAGAAGCACGTCTCGATCGGCGATGTGCGCGGCATCGGCATGTTCTGGGCGGTCGAGCTGGTAAAGAATCGGCAAACGAAGCAGGCGTTCAACACCAAGGCCGACAAGCTCGCCGGCAAGCCGCTTGTGGTGGACAGAATCGGCGCCGAGATGATGAAAAACGGGGTGTTTCTTCAGTCCTGGATCAGCCACTTCGTGATTGCCCCGCCGCTCATCATCACGCAGGAGGAAATCGACACCGCCGTCGGCGTGCTGGACCGGGCACTGCAAATCGCCGACGCCGAGGTTGAAGGCGATCAGGAATGACCTAACTCATCCAGTTGGCACCGCTCTCCGGGTCCCACTTGATCGTAGTTTTTTTGAGCCGAGTGAAAAATTCGATCGAGCTCTTGCCGGTAATATCTCCGGCGCCGAATTTCGACTCGTTCCAGCCCCCGAATGAGAAGGGCTCACGCGGCACCGGCACACCCACGTTCACGCCGACCATGCCGGCGCGGGCGCGCTCGATCACGTAACGCGCCATGCCGCCGCTTTGCGTGAACACCGAGGCCGCATTGCCGTAAGGCGAACTGTTCTCGATCTTCAATGCCTCGTCGACCGTCTCCGCGCGCAGGATGACAAGCACAGGCCCGAACACTTCCTCCCGCGCGATGCGCATGTCCGGCCGCACATGGTCGATGACGGTCGGCCCAACGTAGAAGCCGTCTTCCTTGCCGGGCACAACGCAGTTCCTGCCGTCCACCAGCACGCGGGCGCCCTGCTGCTCGGCTTCCGTAATGTACCCCTCGATCCGCTCCCTGGCCTTCAGGGAAATCACCGCGCCCAGGTTAATTCCGGGAATGATCTTGCGCGCTTCGTCGCACAGTTTCTCGATAATATGCTCCACCCGGCCGACTGCCACCATGGCCGCGGCGGCCATGCAGCGCTGGCCCGCGCAGCCGGTCACGGAGGCGGCGACATTCGAGGCGGTCATCTCCGGGTGAGCGTCGGGCAGGACGATGAGGTGATTCTTGGCGCCGCCGAGACAGAGCGCGCGCTTGAGGCGCGCGGTCGCGCGCGCGTAAACGAGCCGAGCGGTGCGGGTCGAGCCGACAAAGGTCAGTGCATCAATGCCGGAATGGTCACAGAGGGCCTCGACCGCGGCCTGTCCGCCATGCACGATGTTGAACACGCCATCCGGCAGCCCCGCATCCTTCAGCAACTCGGCGATCCGCAGGGAACTCAGCGGCACCTGCTCGGACGGCTTGAGAATCACCGCGTTGCCCAACACCAGGGAATTGGGAATGGTCCAGTTGGGGACCATGTTCGGGAAGTTGAACGGCGTGATGGAGGCGACGACGCCGATCGGGTGCCGGTCCATGCGACACTCCACCCCGCGGCTGACTTCCAGGATTTCCCCCGTCGCAAGCTGTGGCATGGAACAGGCGAACTCCGCCACTTCGATCGACTTCTCGATCTCCGCCATCGCTTCGCTCTTGATCTTGCCATTCTCATCGTGCACCAACTGCGCGAGGCTCTGCGCATTCTTCTCCAACAGCGCGCGGTAGCGATAAAGAACCTGAGCCCGCTCCTTGACGGGAAAACCCGACCAGCCCGGAAAAGCCGCACGCGCGGATTCAGCCGCGGCCTCCACGTGAACCGCCGTGGACAGCGGCACGCGCGCAATCTGTTTCCCGATCCCAGGATTCATCACCGGCAGATATTCAGCGCCGTCGCAAGGTACGAACCGGCCGTCGAGGTAATTTCCCACAGTGACAATGTCGGTGGCCATGCGCGGAACCTCCTAGGGAGTTTCGTATTTTGTCATCACAAAAACTTCAAAAGGATAAACCACGAAATACACGAAATACACGAAAGATTTTCTTGCTGCTTTGCGGGTTTCGCAAAACTCAAGGGTGTGACCATATTTGCCTCGAGGCAAAATAGGCTGTAACAATTTTTACCTGGGCGCAAAATATGTCCATTGGTCGGCGGTAACTGTATAATCCCCTCGATGAATTCTCCGCGGATCTCGGTCGTGATTCCCAATTATAATGGCGCTGCCTGCCTGGAGAACTGCCTCCGATCCCTGGTTCAGCAATCCTATGGGCCGATGGAGATCATCGTCGTCGACAATGCTTCGCGCGACCCGTCGCTTGCCGTTGTGGGACGCATCGCCCCGCGGGCGAGGATCCTGGCTCTGAATGCGAATGCGGGATTCGCGGGAGCGGTCAACCGCGGTGTCGAGGCAGCGGGCGGAGAGTGGATTGCGGTCCTGAACAATGACACCGAGGCCGCGCCAGATTGGCTGGCCGAATGCGCCCGCGCCATCGAAAGACATCCCGAAGCCGCTTTCTTCGCCTGCCGCATTCTCGATTACCGGCGCCGTGACCGGATCTACAGTGCCGGAGACTGCTTTCTGCGCTTCGGCATCGGCTACCGCCGCGGCCAGGAGCAGCGCGACGGCGCGGATTACGCCGGCGAAATCCCGGTATTCGGCGCCTGCGGTTGCGCCGCGCTCCTGCGCAAATCGACGCTGGAAGCCGCGCGCGGCTACGATGAAAATTTCTTCGCTTATCTGGAAGACGTGGACCTTGCGCTGCGGCTTCAGGCGGCGGGCGCGCGCGGATATTACCTGCCGGCGGCGACCGTATACCATGTCGGCGGCGCAACCAGCGGCGGTGAGTTTGCGCCGCTGGCGGTGCGGTTGAGGACCCGGAACGCCCTCCTGCTGCTGTGTAAGAGCATTCCCGTTTCCATCCTGATGCGCTGCGCGCCTTTCATCGTTGCCGGACAGGCATCCTGGCTGATCCGGGTAATCCGCCACGGCAGGCTGCTGAGCTATCTGCGCGGACTGGCGGGGGTAATCCCTCTGACGCCGAGGATGCTCGCGCAAAGGCACGCCTTGCGCCCGCTATGGAAGAAACCGGGACAACATTTGTGGCTGGCGATTCTGGAGTCGGAAGAGCTGGCGCGCCACGATTTTCTCCAACCTGGGCCGGGACAATCCCGCCTTTTGTCATGGTACTTCCGGATCATCTGAGCGGAGCGAGAGATGGTTTCGATCGTGATCGTGAACTGGAATTCGGGCCCGCTCCTGGAGCGCTGCATCCGTTCGCTGCACGAACACGCGGCCGGTTGTGAAATCGTGGTCGTGGACAACAACTCCATGGATGGCAGTCTTGGCTTTGCAGGCCATGCCGGGCTTCAGTGTCAATTGATCCGCAATCCTGAAAATGCCGGCTTTGCCGCCGCCTGCAACCAGGGCTGGCGTTCCTCCACCGGCGAGCTGATCCTGTTTCTGAATCCCGACACGGAATCTCTCCCCGGCGCGGTTGCGAAACTGGCGGAGAATTTTGGCGGCCGGCCCGCCATATGGGCAGCCGGCGGCCGCCTTCTCGATGAGGCGGGCAATCAGCAAACCGGCTTCAACCTGCGCTCGTTCCCAAGCCTGGCTTCCGCCGCCGCGGAATTGCTGCTGCTCGACGAGATCCGGCCAAACAACCGCTGGACGCGCCGCTACCGCATGACGGATTGGGATTATGATGCGCCCGGAGATGTGGATCAACCCGCGGCCGCCTGCCTGATGGTGCGCCGTTCAAGGCTCGAGGAGTTGGGCGGTTTTGACGAACGCTTCCGGCCCGCCTGGTTTGAGGACGTCGACCTGTGCAAACGAATGCGCGACGCCGGGGGCAGGATCGTATATGAACCGGGTGCGCGCTTTCTGCATCACGGCGGCGTCAGCCTGCGCAGCCTCGGAAAAGAAGAGTTCCTGCGCTACTACCATGCCAACCAGATCCGATACTTCGAGAAGCATTGCGGCAAAGCCGCGGCCACGCGGATTCGCAGGTTGGTGATTGCAGGTCTGAGGCTGCGGGCCCTCCTTTTCATTCACCGCAAGCCGCTGCGCACGGCCTACTGGAACGCGGCCGGCGCGTTTGTCCGCGGATTTGTGGGGGCTGGCTTCAGCCCGCCTGCGAATCCCGAAGGCAACGGCCGGGCTGAGGTCCGGCCCCACGCGTGGGCGCACCCCACGAGCAAGAACAGCAGTGCCGGGCCGGAGGGCCAGAAATGACCGCGCGCGTGCTGATCAGCATTGTCACCTATGATTCGGAGCGTTTTCTCGAGCGCTGCCTGGAGAGCGTGAGGGCGCAGACCTGGACGGATCGCGTGGTTTGCCTTTGGGACAACCAATCGGCCGACAACTCCGCCGCCATCGCCAGCCGGCACGCCGATCTCATCAGCAGGATCCACCGCTCACCTCAAAACATCGGCTTTTGCGCCGCCCACAATCGGATGATCCGCGAGACCTCATCGGACTTTATCCTGGTTCTTAACCCGGATGTGGCACTCGAACCGGATTTCGTCGCCGTCCTTGCCGACGCCTTGGACAAGGATGCGGCCGCGGGATCCGCTACCGGAAAGCTCTGGCGCTGGCAGGCGGACGAGGGAAATCCGCAGATGTCACGGGCGGTGCTTGACACGACCGGCATCTATCTCACGCCGAACCAGCGCCACCTGGACCGCGGGTCCGAGGAGCCGGATCGAGGCCAATACGATGCGCGCGAGTACGTATTCGGAGCTTCCGGCGCCGCGGCTTTCTACCGCCGGGCGATGCTCGAAGATGTGAAAGCGGATGGCCAGTACTTCGACGAGGCTTTCTTCGCCTATCGCGAGGACGCAGATCTGGCCTGGCGCGCCCAGTGGCTCGGCTGGCGCTGCCTCTATGTGCCCGAAGCGCGCGGCTTCCACGTGCGCAAAGTCCTGCCGGAGCGCCGCGCCGCTCTGCCGGCCGCGATCAACATGCACTCGTTCAAAAACCGCTTTTTGCTGCGCATCAAGAATATGGATGCCGGCACCTGCGCGCGGTTCCTGGGGCCGATTTTCGCACGCGACCTGATGGCGCTCGGATACGTCCTGCTGCGGGAACCTTCATCGTGGAGGGCATTGCCGCTCCTCTGGAAGGCCCTGCCGCACGCCCGGGCGCAACGCAAGGAACTGCGCAGACGGCGCCGCGTCCCGCCGCGGGAAATGCGCACGTGGTTCTCAAACCGCCCTGTATCCAAACCGCTTTGATCGGGACTGGAGAGCGCAAAGGGATGGAAAGTGAGACCTTTCAAAAAAACGCCACGGATTCCACGGATTTACACTGATTCAAAAGTGTGTTTGTAGATCCGTGAAATCCGTGGAATCCGTGGCGTTTTTCTTTTAAACCTTGGTGGCGGGACGCAGGGCGCCTTCGCGCTGAATCAGGAGAGGTTTAGCACAGCGGGAGGTCGGCGTAGGCATTCAGGTTGAGATCGGCGCTTTCGCCGCGGCGCAGTTTGGGTGTGCCGGCAGCCGCAATCATGGCGGCGTTGTCGGTGGTGAGGATCGGGCTCGGGCAATAGACGCGCGGGCCTTCCTCGCGGGCTTCAAAAACTTCGCGAAACGTGCGGCGCAGCAGGCTGTTGCACGCGACGCCGCCGACGAGCAGGATCGATCTGGGCTGGTGCCGTTGCACCGCCTTCTGCGTCTGGCGCACAAGCGTTTCGATGATTGCCTGTTGATAGCTGGCCACGAGATCGAGCACTTTCCGGGACACCCTGCCCTTGGAGTGCCGGGGCCGTATTCCCGCCTGTTCGATATGGCGCAGGGCGGCGGTCTTGAAACCGCTGAAACTGAAATCCAGGCTGCCGTCGCTGATCTTTGGAATTGAAAAATGGACACTGCGCGGATCCCCCCGGCTCGCCAGCCGGTCAATCACGGGTCCGCCCGGGTAACCGAGCCCCAGAAACTTCGCCAGTTTATCGAGTGCTTCACCGGCAGCATCGTCGCGTGTGCGCGCCACCCTCAGATAGCGCTCCGGTTCCGGGGAGAAAATCAGCGAAGTGTGCCCGCCGGAAACCACCAGTGCCAGCAACGGGTATGAGATCTCCGGATGCTCGATGAATGCGGAGTAGATGTGCCCCTCGACATGGTTGACCGGCACCAGCGGCTTCCTCAGGGCGAAGGCCATCGCTTTCGCGTAAGACAACCCTACCAGGAGCGAGCCGATCAGCCCGGGCCCCTGGGTCACGGCGATCCCGTCGACATGCGCATGACTCTTGAGGCCCGCATCCGTGAACGCCTTGCTTACCACGTAGCCGATATTCCGCAAATGCTCGCGGCTGGCCAGTTCCGGCACCACGCCGCCGAATCCGCGGTGGGTGCTGATCTGCGAAGCCACTTCGTTGGACAGGACCACGCGCCCGTCCTCGACCAGCGCGGCCGCGGTTTCATCGCAGGAGGATTCAATTCCCAGAACCAGCATTTTCTTAACCTGACACTACAAAGTGGAGACGATTCCCTGCTGATCTAACGAGTTTCTGTCGCGAGACTCCGCCGGCGGGCGGCAGCAAGCTGCCGCCATGACTCGAGCTCGAGTTGAGCCGCGCTCCGAAACCTTATAGAACCAAGGCGCAAGCAAGCTTGCGCACTCCGTGGGCTTCGCCTCCAATTACCATATTTCCTCCATTTCGCTAGGTTTCGGGACAGAAACCAGCTAGCACCCGCAGAGTCTCCAGGTATGGGGGACGCGCTATGCCGCATTCCGTGATGATCGCAGTAACATATCGGTTCGGGGTGACGTCGAACGCCGGATTGGCAACATCGGTCTGCTCACCGGTGATCGGAATCCCCTGGATGCATCTCACTTCCGCGGGGTCACGCTCCTCGATTGGGATGTGGCCGCCATCCGGCAGCGTCAGATCGAAGGTGGACGTCGGTGCGGCGACATAGAACGGAATGCCGTTCTCTTTCGCAAGCACGGCTACCGAATAGGTCCCGATCTTGTTCGCCACATCGCCGTTGGCCGCGATGCGGTCCGCGCCCACGATGACGCAGTCGATGCGACCCATGCGCATGAAATGACCGGCCATGTTGTCGGTAATCACCGTGACGGGAATATGGTCCTTTTGAAGCTCCCATGCGGTCAGGCGCGCTCCCTGCAGAAAGGGACGCGTCTCATCCGCTATTACGGCAACCCGCTTGCCGGCTTCCACCGCCGCGCGGATCACTCCAAGCGCCGTGCCGTAGCCTGCGGTCGCAAGCGCCCCGGCATTGCAGTGGGTCAGGACGCACGCGTGATCCGGGATCAGCGATTGCCCCCACTTCCCCATCCGGCGGTTGGCCTGGATGTCTTCCTCGTGCATGACCTGCGCTTCCCGGATGAGGGCCGCACGCACAGCCTCGATTCCGCCGGAACGCGCACGCTGATAGACCGCCTTCATGCGATCGACCGCCCAGAAGAGATTCACGGCGGTCGGCCGCGCCCCGGCAATGACACCGCAGATGCACGCGAATTCCGGATCCAGTTCGTCGACGGTTCCCGCGGCGGCATTCTTAACGCCCAGAGCCACTCCCATGGCGGCGGCCACCCCGATCGCAGGCGCGCCGCGAATCACCATCTTCTGTATCGCCTCCGCAACCTCCCTGTAGTCGGCGCAACTCCAGTAGACTTCCTGTGCGGGCAACAGCCGCTGGTCGAGCATCACAACCGCGGTATCCGTCCACTCAATCGTCCTGATCATCCGCACAGTCTAGCGCACGGGACTGACTTTTTGAAGGAGTCAGGAGTCAGGAGTCAGGAGTCAGGAGTCAGGAGTCAGGAGTCAGGAGTCAGGGGTCGGGAGTCAGGGGTCGGGAGTCAGGGGTCGGGAGTCAGGGGTCGGGAGTCAGAAAAATCGACCACGCCTGAAGGGCGTGGCTTTGGCATGCCCCCCAGGGAGGGGCGAACCGAAGCAACCTTCGGGCTTGGTCTCGCCATAGGTTCGGATTCAATCTAGAGCCTGACTTTCATTGGTTCAATATGATTTGGAATCGCGATACCGATATCGATTGCGACCCCGATACCGATCCCGACCCTGAAAATTCTCCGCTCTTCCTCCCGCGGCACAAAGGCTCGCCGGGACGGCCGATCCTTTCAGGTTCGCACGGTCGGAGGCCGTGGTAATAGCCGGAAATAGGCCCACATTTTGGCGCAAACCTCAGCTTTTCTCCTGACTCCTGACTCCTGGCTCCTGACTCCTTCCTTTGTTGCCCGCAAATGCCGTTGACACGAACCCCGCATAGGTGCTATTCATGTTCCCGTAGTGGATGAGGTGCCCCGAAGAGGGGAAAAAGGGAAGTGGGTGTGAATCCCACGCGGTCCCGCCACTGTAATCGGTAAGCCGGCTTCTGCGGCCTGGAGCAGTCCAAAGCAGCCCGCCACTCGTTGATCCAGACGGGGAAGGCGAGAAGCCCGGCAATGACCCGAGAGTCAGGAAACCTGCCTCATCTCATATTTCAGCAACTCTTCGCGAGAAAGAGACCTGAATGCCGCGCTCACACCGGAACCCAGCCAATTTTGCCATTTTCCTGAGCGTTGTTTCCGGCCTGTTATTTACGGCTTGTTCTCGACCGCCGGACGGAAGCCGCAAACCGGGTACCGCAAAAGACACCGCCGAGTGTGTCGACGGCATCGGCAGGCGCATCGCGCTGCCTCGGCATCCATCGAGAATTGTCTCACTGGCGCCCAGCGTCACGGAAGTCCTGTATCTCGTCGGTAGCAATGACCGGCTGATCGGCGTCACCACGCAGTGCGATTGGCCGGAGGATGCCAGGCAGAAACCGAAGATCGGTTCCCTGCTCAATCCCAATTATGAACTCATCCTGGCCAGCCGGCCCGACCTCGTTATCGCCTCGACCGCGGGCAACGACAAGGCGGCGGTGTTGAAGCTGGCTGCGCTCGGGCTGCCCGTCTATGTGACGGCGCCCCGTTCGGTCGACGGCATTTTTGAAACCACGCTCGCGATCGCCCGGATTACGGACCGCGCCGCCGAGGGCGAGCGCCTGCTCGCCGAAATGAAAACCCGACTGCTGGAGATCCGGCGCCGCATCGCCGGTCTGCCCCCGGTGCGGGCATTTTTCATCACTTGGTTCGATCCGTTGCTCGCGCCCGGCGGAAAGACTTTCGAGAATGATGTCCTCGGATTGACCAACGTGATTTCCATCTCGGCGCAGAGCGAGGAATTCTATCCGCGCTACAGCCTGGAGCAGGTGCTGGCGCAGAATCCTGAAGTAATCCTGACCGTAAGCCATCCCGGCAAGCCGCTGCCGGATCTGCGCGCCATCCCGGGGTGGAAAACGCTCGAAGCGGTGAAGAAAGGCCGCGTCTATCTTCTGCTCGACGTCCTGCAGCACCCTTCGCCGCGGTTCGTGGACGCGGTCGAGGACATGGCGCGCAGGCTGTACCCGGAGCGATTCCGATGAAACTGCTTTCACGGCGGCGCATTGCAGCGGTAACCGGATCCATGATGCTGGCATGGGCGTGCACAGTCCTGCTGGCGCTGGGCATCGGCAGCGTCGCGATCTCTCCCCGCGATGTCCTGCGCCTGTGCGTGCAGCACTGGTCGGGCTCCGCAACTCCGGATGATCCGCTCGTCTCGATCCTGTTTTCGATCCGTCTGCCGCGCATTTTTCTCAGTTCTCTCGTGGGCGCCGCTCTGGCGGCGGCGGGGACCGCCTTCCAGTCGTTGCTGCGCAATCCGCTTGCCGATCCTTTCGTGCTGGGCGTCTCTACCGGCGCTTCGCTTGGAACCATCCTCTATTCCATCCTGGCGGCCTCCTGGGGAGCGGTACAGGCGACGGCAGGGGTCGCATACGGCCGCCCCATGGCGGCGTTCGCGGGAGCGGCGCTGGTGATCGCCGCGGTTTATTTCGTGGCCGGAGGCCGCTCCAGGTCAGGAGAAACCTCGCAGCGGCTGCTGCTGGCAGGCATCGTGCTGGCTTCCTTCATCTCCTCTATCAACGTGATCCTCCTGACCAGCACCAGCCAGGCCGATCTGCGCGGCATTTTCTACTGGCTGATCGGCGATCTGAGCCGTCCGGTGGACGCCTCCATCTATGTGGTAACTTTCATCGTTTTGCTCGGATTTCTGCTGCTCTATTGCTTTTCGCGCAGTCTGAATTTGATCGCCATGGGAGAGGAAGACGCCTTGATTCTGGGCGTCGAAGTCGCGCGCGTGAAGGTGGCCGTCTACCTGGTGGCGTCGCTGATCACGGGCGCGGTCGTTTCGATCAGCGGCCCGATTGCCTACATTGGATTGATCTGCCCTCATCTCGGGCGCATGATGTTCGGCAGCGACAACCGCATCCTCTTCCCCACGGTCTTCCTCTTCGGTGCGATTTTCACGCTCCTTGCCGACACCGCGGCGCGCACTCTGCTTTCCCCGGCAGAACTGCCGGTGGGTGTCATTACGGCTTTGATCGGAGCGCCGCTGTTCATTTATCTCTCGCGGAGGAAGAGCGGAATATGAGCCAATCCGCAGCTGTTCCGATCCTCGAAGCCCGCGACGTGAGTTTCGCCTACCAGCGCCCGGTGGTCAGCGATGTTTCCCTTGCACTGACGGCCGGAACGCTGACGGGAATTGTGGGGCCGAACGGCTCGGGCAAGACCACGGTCCTGCGCCTCCTGGCCGGCATCCTGAAGCCGGCTTCAGGCAGGATTTTCCTGGACGGGGCCATACCCATCGACCGTTTGCCGCGCAGGGAAATTGCCCGGCGGATCGCGATGGTTCCCCAGAGCGCCGGCAACGGCGCGCAACTGACGGTCATGGAATTCGCGCTCCAGGGCCGGGCTCCGCACCTCGGCCGTTTCGGCTTCGAGAGCGCGCGCGACGAGGAAATCACGATGGAGGCGCTGGAGATGTCCAGCCTGGCGCACTATCGCGACCGCCGGATCTCGGAGCTTTCCGGCGGCGAGAAGCAGCGCCTCCTGCTGGCGCGCGCGCTCGCGCAGCAATCCCAGGTTCTGCTGCTCGACGAGCTCACCGCCAACCTGGATATCAATTACCAGGTCGAGCTGATGCGCCTGGTCCGCCGCCTGACCGGAGAACGCAGGATTGCGACGCTCGTGGTCTCACACGAAATTCATCTCCTGGCGCGTTTTTCCGACCGGATTGCTTTGATGGCGGACGGAAGGATCCAGGGCCAGGGGGAGGCCGCGGAAGTCATCACCAGGGAAAACCTGAGCCGTCTTTTCCACCTGGACTTCACGGTGCGGTCAACTCCCGCCGGTGAGATCGAGGTTCTACCCGTTATTCAAGAATGGAGTCACTCATGAATTTTGTTCGCACAAACATCCGTCAAAAGTTATCCTGTCATGCGGGGCGTAATTGGAATTCTATTCTCGTTAGAAGCCGGAAGCCGGAAGCCGGAAGCCAGACGCGAGAAGCCGGAAGCGGGAACCTGGAAGCCGGAAGCCGGAAGGGTACAGCCCTTGGCTGGTTATCCATAATCCGATTCGCGGCCGCACTCGCCTTTGCGCTGGTTCTTGGTTCTGTGCTTGTTTACCCCCAGCAGGACGGGGCGCGCAGAGTCATCGGAACCGTAAGCGACCGGGGCGGTGCGCCGGTGCCGCGCGTCGCCATCGAGATCCGGACCGGGTCCGGACAACTGGCAGCGTCCGCGCTCACCGATGCCCAGGGCAAATTCGCCGTCTCATTGCCGGATGGCCGGTTCACGCTCGATGCCACGGCCGCCGGCCTGGCGCCGGTCCGGCGCCAACCTGTGGAAATCGGCCCCGCCAATACCACCATCAGCCTGAAACTCGAGATTCCGGCGATCGAACAGCTGATCGTGGTTACGGCGACCCGCACGGAGGCGCCTGTCTCTCAGGTTGGCAGCAGCACAACCGTTCTGCGCAGGGATGAATTGGAGCGCGCAGGCATCGACTCGATGACGGAGGCATTGCGCACGGTGGCCGGCCTCACCATTGTGCAGAACGGCGCGCCGGGACAGCTTTCTTCCCTGTTCCTGCGAGGTGGCGAGTCCGATTATACGAAAGTGCTGATCGACGGCATCCCGGTCAACGATCCGGGCGGCAGCTTCAATTTCGCCAACCTGTCGGTCTCCGCCATTGACCGCATCGAGATTGTGCGCGGCCCGCAGAGTGCGCTGTTCGGCTCCGATGCGATGGCCGGCGTCATCCAGGTCTTCACGTGCCGGGGCACTCACGAGGGGCTTGATCCGCGGCCCCGTATCGCCGTGGAAGGTGGCAGCTTCGGCACATTCCGGTATGAGGCCGGGATCAGCGGCAAAGGCGAGCGCCTGGACTACTCGGCCAGTTTCGCGCGTCTGGACACCGACAACAATGTCCGTAACGGCTCCTTCAACGATGCCACTGCGACCGTGAATATCGGCTTCCGGCCCGCCGAGGGGAGCCAGTTGCGGGTGGTTCTGCGCAGCAGCGCGGGGCGCGCCGGCATACCGGGGCAATGGGCGTTTCACCGCCCCGATCCCGATGAGTATTACCGGCATCGGACGGTATCCGGCGGGATCAATTTCACCCAGGCCATCAATCCCACATGGACCCAGGTGTTTTCCTGGTCCGTGAGTGATGCGCGGCAGTTCTCCGAGGACAGCGTGGACACCGGCAGCTTCATCGCCGAGTACAGGGGGCTCAAGGCTCCGTTTGCGTCCTATGACTTTCGCTATCAAACCCTGAACCGGAGCCGCCGCCAGAGTTTCGGCTACCGGAGCGAATGGTCGCTGCCGCATGCCCATCTGCTGACCGCAGGCGCGGAATACGAGCGCGAATCCGGCGTCGTCGGCGATCCCCGTTATGATCCGTTGCACGCCGTGCGCAACAACTTCGGCTTCTTCCTGCAGGATCAGTGGTTCTTCCATAAGCAGTTTTTTGCCGCCGCCGGCCTGCGCCTCGAACACAACGACAGCTTCGGATTGTCTGCAGTGCCGCGCATATCCCTTGCCTGGCAGGCGCGCCAGCCGGATGCGGGCGCATTTTTCGGGCTGACCAAAATCAAGGCAAATATCGGTTTCGGAATCAAGGAGCCGACCATGGTCGAATCCTTCAGCAAATCTCCTTACTTTTTGGGAAATCCCGATCTAAAACCGGAGAAGTCCGCCAGCTTCGATGCCGGCATCGAACAGCAGATCCGGGACGGCAAGGGTTCATTGGAGGTCATGTATTTCGAAAACCGTTTCCGCAACCAGATTGACTTCGTAACTACCGACTACACGACATTCGCGGGAACATTTTTTAACACCGGCAAAACCAGAGCCCGGGGGATCGAAATCCAATTCCGGCAGGCGCTGGCGCAAAATCTCACGATCGCCGGATCCTACACTTTCCTCGATTCTCTGATCCTTGAAAATCCCGCCGCATTTGATCCGGTGCTTGCCCCCGGACAGCGGCTCTTCCGGCGGCCGCGCCACTCGGGCCATTTGGATTTGAACTGGCGGCCGGGTCGATGGATTTTCGGCGCCGCATCGACCCTGATCGGCAGCCGGACCGATTCCGATTTCCTGGGGCTCGGAGTGAGCCGGAATCCGGGCTATGCCGTCCTCGATCTGCATGCGGGTTTCCGATTAATCGGGGACGTGAGCATTTTTGCCGCCGTCAACAACGCGCTGAACCACAACTACATGGAATCCTTGGGGTACCCCGCCCTGCCGGCGCGCTTTCGCATCGGCCTGAGCACCGGCTTCTGATAAGGAGCGCGTGCGTCCCGCCCTAGGATTAGTCCGGCTTTTTACGGGCGGGACGCTCGCGCTCCATGGGACTGAATTTTCATGCGGAAACCCGGCATCGGGTTTATGATTGGGAAAGACCGATGGAATCTTTAAACCTAAATGCAGCCCGGAGCGTCTAAAAGAGAAACAGGCATCTCTAAGGAGGACAAGCCATGAGTATGACTGGCAGGACTGCCGCATTCGTGCTTTCCCTCGCTCTTGTAACTTCCATTTCATCGGGACAAACGGTCGTATCGATCGCCAATCAGTCTAAAGAGTTTAGGCGGACCGCGCATCAATTGCGCATCAGCCCCGATCACCTGAAGAACGCGCGCGAAGCCTTGAAACAGGCAACGGATCTGGCCAGGCGCGGTTCTGACATGAATGTCGTCCCACAGTTGGCCCAGCACTGGATCCGAATCGACAAGTCCAGAGCTCCGGGGGCGCTCGAGGAGTTGTACGGGTACCTGTCCGCCAACGCGAGAGAAGCCGGAACAACCGCAATCTACCAACGCTGCATTGCCTCCGCGCAGTCGCTTCTGCGTTCACTGGCTACCCTGGACACCGACCGCACCGTTGCCCTATGGCGCAATTGGCCGGATCCGCCTGCATCCCTGGGAGAGGAGTTCCGAACGGCTCAGCTGCAGGCCGGGGCCGTATTCCTGAACCAGCTCAAAGGGGACTCGCCGATCACCGGCCCGCCGATGACGGATCTGTCCTCATTGCGGCAGTCGGCGGCACGCGGCAGTTACGGCGCGGCCGCCCAACTCGCCTCGCAGCTGCTGCAGGTAAATGAAAAGGGCGAAGCTATCAAAGCAATCGATGACGCAATTGCCGATTTCAGGCAGCGCCAGGCCGATCCGCGTGTACTGTCCCAATACCTGAGTTTCGTGCGCCAGCTGCCGGGCCTCGACACCGATCGTTATCTGCAGGCGGTGAACGCGCTGATCCCGGCATTGGATAAACAGACCGGACCCAACGCAGGAGGAACCATCAAGATCGGCGATCAGAGCGTGCATTTAACGGCGTCGGAAGCCGCGGTGATCGAGCTTTGCCGGAACATGATGGGCAGGCCGGAACTTGCCATGCGAACCTTGAACATGGCTCCGGGACTCAAGAGCAAGCTGGATCCCATTGGAGGCATCGACAGTATTTCGCCCATCGGCGCGCCGCCGAGTGCACGCGTTCCCGTTTCCATGGATTATTCGATCGATGGCACGAACCGCACCACATTCAACAGCACGGGGAGCAGCAGCGGGGGCGGCACTGGCCCTATCGCTGTCATGGGTGCACCAGGCACGAGCAATCCATCGGGAGCGGATTTGTACCAGACCTTGCGCGGCAAGCTCGCCAAGAATCCAGCATTGGTCGAGCAAAAGCTGTCAGAGGCGGCCAAGACTCCTGATCAGATAGACAGCCTCATCCGTGTGGCGACCATGTCCGCAATGGCTGACCCGGATCTTGCATCCCTTGCACTGGAAAAGGCTTCGCAGCTGCTGATGCAAGTGGAACCGTTGTCCAAACGAGCCAGCGTTCTGCAAAGCATGATCAGTGCCTACCAGCGCTGCGATGGAGAAGTGGATCCGGAGTTGCTGCAGAAGGGACTCGCCGTGGTTCAGCAACTCCGGGACGAAGAGAAGGACAAGCCAAGTCGCCTGCCCGCCGCCGCGGGAATGATGGTAGCCAGAGCCGGCCCTGCGGATCAGCTCGAGATGGCGATCATCGCCGAGTTGGCGATCGACAACTTCGACGGAGCGCTGCGTTTCGTGCGCATGATGCCGAACGAAAGCAAAGTCCAGGCGTTGCTGCGCATCGTGCAATCGCTGCTGCAGGGCTATTGATGCCCGTCGCAAGGGGCTGCGCCCCTTGAAGGAGCCAGAAGCCAGAAGCCAGGAGCCGGAAGGGACCCGCGAAAGTTTTTGCTCTCTGATTGGGATGAATCCGGAGCAGCGATTCTGGCTTCCGGCTTCCGGCTTCCGGCTTCCGGCTTCTGGCTTCCGGCTTCTGGCTTCTGGCTTCCGGCTTCCGGCTTCCGGCTTCTGGCTTCTGGCTTCCGGCTTCCGGCTTCCGGCTTCTGGCTTCTGGCTTCCGGCTTCCGGCTTCTGGCTTCCGGCTTCCGGCTTCTGGCTTTAATGGTGTGACAGGACAGGCGCATGCCTCTACCGGCGATTCTGGCTCATGGGCTCACCAAGAGATACGGCCGTTTGACCGCCGTCCTCGGGTTTGACCTGGAGGTAGCTCAAGGGGAGATCTTCGGTTTCCTCGGACTCAACGGGGCCGGCAAGACGACAACGATCCGCCTGCTTCTGGATCTGCTGCGGCCCAATTCCGGAAACGCCTCTATCCTGGGACATGACTGTCACCGCGAAGGGCTGCTTGTCCGTGCGCTGACCGGATACCTGCCCGGAGAAGTGGATTTATATGGCGATCTGACCGGCAGAGAATTGCTTGACCTGCTTGGCCGCTTGCGGCATCAGCCGGTGGACCGAAAGTACCGCACTAAATTGCAGGAACGCCTCGAACTGCCGGATAAGGATCTGCGCCGCCGGCTGCGCGAATACAGCACGGGAATGAAGCGCAAGCTGTGCCTGATCCAGGCTCTTCAGGGCGATCCTCCCCTGCTCATCCTCGACGAGCCCACCGAGGGGCTGGACCCGCTGGTGCAGGAGTCCTTCCATGCTCTGCTTTTTGAGTTGAAGCGCCGGGGGCGCACTGTGTTCATGTCCTCCCATGTGCTCTCCGAGGTCGTGCGCGTCTGCGAACGTATCGCCCTGATACGCCGCGGAGAACTGGCGCTGCTCGCATCGGTGACGGACCTGCACAAAATGGCGCAGCGCACCGTGCGCGTCACCTTCAGCGCGGATGTGACGGTCGTTCCCAAGGGGCTCCCGCCAGAATACGAGGTTGTCGAGCTGCAGCCTAGAATGTGGCATCTCCGGGTGCGCGGAGCGTTGGGAGCGCTGGCGGCCGCACTGACGGGATTGCCCGTATGCGACATCGATGTCATGGAGGCGCGGCTGGAAGAGGTGTTGATCCGGTATTACCGGGAGGAGGGCGCATGAAGTCCGGCCTTGCCCTATTCGTGCATTCCGCCCGGCGCGCGCGCACGCTGATTTTGACGGTGGCCGCCCTCCTTGTGTTGTTCCAGGTCTTGCTGACCCTGGGGGCCGAATCTCTGCAAAAAGCGACCTCGTTTCCCAGACTGGCTGCGCTGATTCCCGATGTGTTCCGGCAAGTGCTGGGGCCTTCCCTTCTGACCATGCTGTCATTCTCCGGAATTGCCTGTCTCGGCTATTTCCACGTCGCGGTGCTGGCCGTGCTGGTGGGATTGATGATCGCGCTCGGAACCGAGCCGGCCGGCGAAGCCGAGACCCGCTTCCTGGACCTTGTGCTTGCACATCCGGTCGCGCGCCACTGGGTGATCACCAGGACCATCGCGCTTCTGGTTACATGCGCGGCGTTGCTGGCCGGCGCCATGATGCTGGGCTCCGGTCTGGGATTGTATTATCTGGTTTCAAGCGATCTGGCACGCGCGGCTTTTCGGCCCGTCCCAAAGTTATCTCTGAACCTGGCGGTGTTGATGGTTGGTTGGGGCGGCATCGCGCTCGCAATGGCGACGACCGTGCACCGCAGGAGCGTGGCGGCGGCGCGCACGGCGCTGCTGGCGGCGGCTTTCTATATGGTCGATCTGATCGCCCAGGTCTGGAAACCCCTCAAGCCGCTCGCGCGCTATTCCCCCTTCCACTATTACAATGCACTGAGCGTGATCACCGGATCGGGGAATGCATCATCGGATATTATCATCCTGGCATGCGTAGCCTGCGCATCCTTCCTGCTCGCCTATATAATATTCCAATATCGCGACCTGTAATTCTCACCCGATGGGCCAAGAACGCCGCGTTGCACATTGGGTGCGGCGACCAGTCATGCTCCTAACACGCTTTGCATCGAAGTAAACAACACTTGGTAAACGGCTGCCCCGTTCTGGAGTGCGGCGACTGGTCACCGCTTGCGGCCATCGCTCTGCCGCGGCACAGGGCGGCAAGCCGCCCTTTGTTCTCGAGACGCCTGGGAGCACGGCCGGAAGCCGGTTTGTGGAATTCCAGGCAGCAAGCTGCCTGGCCGAGCCAGCAGGACGATCTCAAGAGCGGCGACGAGTCGCCGCACTCCACACGGGGCCGCCCTGTCATAAACCCGGCGATTCGCCATGGCATTTTGTTTTGACGAACGCATTCACTTCACCTTCCGCATCATGCGCCCAGCCTTTGGCTTCCGAGGTGCGGATCCGCATGAGGAGCAGGACTCGTCGCCGCAGTCCGGAATAAGATTTGAAGGGCGGCGGCAAAACTTCTAGAATGGCCGTGCACAACACGGATGGACTGTGGAGGTTTCCATGGCATGCGGTACCCGTTTGGCGACGACCGTTCTGCTCGCATTTCTGTTCATTCCGCTCTCCTGCTGCGGCGGCTGCAAGAGCAAGAGTCCGGTGGAACAGCCCGCCGAAAAATCTTCCGAGAACGAGCCTGGCACGGCAAAAGACGCACCGCCGCCGGCTTACATGCCGATCAGGGAAGCTGCGCTCCGCGAATTTGAGACGGGCTCGGAATACACAATATCGGGCAGAGTCACCAATGATATGATGGAGCCACTGGCCGGCACCACGGTTGCGGCCTATGGGTTCGCACTTCGCTGGACGCCGCCAGCTTTTGAACAATCCGCGCCTATCGAAACCCAGGTTTGCGATGACAGCGGAAACTATCTGATTCGCTTGAGAATGCCCGCTAATCTGTGGATCACCATCAAAATGGAAGGCTATGCCCCGGTGGTTTCATTCCTGCCTGTACGCGACACGCGCCAGACCGTCAGGGATTTCCAGCTTCAGGCTGCCGGTGCCATGCTTTCCGGAATCGTCAGCGATAAGAAGGACCGGCCGATAGCCGGCGTTCTGGTCGTTGCCAACATCCCTCCCTTTACTTTGCTGGCCGACAGCGTGGTTTTCATGCCCATGGCCCAGATTACCGATGCCGCCGGCAGGTTCACCTTCGATGGTCTTCCCATAGGAGACGTGAGCCTGGTGGCCGGCGCGCGCGGCTACGCCGAGCAGGAAGCGTTGAGTCCGCTGAAAAGAGGGGCCAACGATCTGGTCAATTTCAGTTTGCCGCCGGCAGCGCCGATCAGCATTGCGGTCAAAAACAGCCGCGGCGACGCTCTTCCTTTTGCCACCGCCACGGCACCCGGATATTTCAAGATCGCAGGCGCCGACCAGCGCGGCGTCATCGAGGTCTCCGTGCCTGCTGAAGTCGCTCCGTTTGACTGCACGATAGCCGCGGAAGGTTCTCAAAGCAGCACTATCCTGATGGATCCGAAAACGCCCCCGGCATCCGTTGTCCTTGAAGACCGGCCCCTGCTGAAAGGCCGAGTGACCGCTGAGTCCGGAGAAGCCGTCGCCGGCGCGCTGGTGAATGTGTTCGGCACCGGCGGGGCGCAGGGCAAATTTGATGGCGCCGTGATCACGGACAAGACGGGCCGGTTCGAATTGGCGCTTGCATATCCGCCGGTGCGCGAAATCCGCATTTCACGCACGGGCTACTTTGACCAGAGGATCGCTTTCGACAGGAGCAAGCCCGCCCCGCCCGAAGCATCCGTGCGCATGAAACAGGTGGAAACCGGGCTGTTCGGCCGTGTGATTGATTATCGCGGAATCCCGGTCAAGCGTTTCATCCTGCACCTGAAGAGCACCAAGGCAGGAGGCCGGGACTTCCAGCGCTCATTCAGCTCCGGGAACGGAAGGTATGTGGTGACCGACGTGCAGCCCGGAACCTACGATCTCGTCATTCAGTCGGTCGCGAATTCCACGGCCGAGGATGTGCAGCTTGTCCGCCTGGATCAACTCGAGATCAGGAAGGGATTCCTGGTTGGAGAAGTCGTGTCGCAATTGCCCAAGCCGAGATTCAGCAAGTGATGCTGAGAAGCTAGAAGCCAGTAGGTGCCCGATCGCCACAAGGCGTTTTCCACTCTCAGGGCCAAGTACGTATTGTGGTCAAAGCCAGGCTGGGAATCCGTCGAAGGGCGCCTGCTCACTTCATCAGATCGGCGGCGGCGGCGCTTGCCCGGTCGCGGCGGTCCTCGGCGTTGCGGTCGAGCAGGACGAGAAGTTTCCACAGCGCTTTGTGTTTTTGTTTGAGAACGCGGATCTCCTCGTTGTTGCCGCCCGACAGCGGCATGAGCCGGCCGTTTTCAAACCGGACTGTGACCTCGGCTTCCGGGAGCGACATGCCGATGGAAGGACAGTACACGATTACCTGATGGGGCGCGAGCCCGGCGGCTGCGCCGATGGCTGCTTCAAGCTCCTCGCGCTCGCGCTGACGGTGGTGATACCGCTCGACGATTTCCTGTTGCCGTCCTTCCCCTATGCCGGTGGTGAGCACGTAACAGGGCTTATACAGCCGGCGCGATTCCAGGCAGGTGAGGATATGGCCGATTGCCGGATGGCCGCCATATCCGGCGCGCAGTGACCCAAGGAGCGTTTCATCTCTGAGCGTACGCAGACTTTCGGCCTTCAGCCCGGCGGCGAGCGCCAGTTCGACTGCCTTGGAGATCATGGCGCCGGAGGCAATCTTCGTGTGGTGGAAATACACCCGTTCGGAGAGGGTGTAGCGGATGCGGAGCAGGTTGATCAGTTCGGATAACGCATCGTGCCGCAGCATGCCGTTTTTCTCGAGGTTCACGACAAACCGCCCGTTTTCCAGGATGAAGGATTGAAACACGCGCGCGTCGTAGTACTGCGAAAATCCGACAAAATAGGTGTCCCGCCTCAGATAGTCGAGAAGGTCGGCCGTGACCGCACCTGAGATGATTTCCGAGGCAAAGCCCCCTTCACCCCGCAGAATGCGCACCACCAGTTCCTGATAACCCGATTTCTGGAGACGTGCAGCCAGCGGCGATGCAAACAGGAAGTAGTCAAATCGTCCCCTATCCTTATCGTGGCGCGGGAGCACGCGCCGCTCATCCTCGAGGGTATGGCCGAAGGGGATGTGGGTGATATCGTGGAGCAGCGCGGCGATTCGGATCGCGGTGGCGTCATCCGCACTGATGGCCGAAGAGCGCCGCAGGGAATCAATCATGCGCGCTGCCATCCATGAGGTTCCCAGGCTGTGTTCGAAACGCGTGTGCGTCGCCGTGGGATAGACAAGGGATGCCGTCCCTAATTGCTTGATGCCGCGCAGGCGCTGAAACTCCACAGTATCGATCAGCTCGACCTCGAGCGGTTCGAGTTCGATATCGCCATGGACCGCATCGCGCAGCAGCTTTCGCTTCATGATTTACCCCCCCCTGGGAAGCCGGAAGCCAGGAGCCGGAAGCCGGAATATTCCACCGCCTGGCGTTCATGCTATCTGACTATAGCGCCATTGCCGATGCCGCAGAAGACCATTTCCAGCTTACGTCTGTCTGCGATTCAGACAGTGGATCATGCACACATGGTGCATCCCAAACACACGGAGCCGCGCGCGTCAGCAAGCGGATATTTAAAAACTCATCAGACTTCTTGGCTACGAGATGCTTAGCTTTCACGTATCCGCTTGCTGACGCGCGCGGCTCCGTTGATCCGGTCTTGTTTGTTCTGCTGAATCGCAGACGCCTTCCACAAATCCATTCACAGTCCGCCGCCCGGTCTTATAATAGCAGGATGATCGAAGTCATGGATGATTTGTCGCGCATCATCAGGATTCCCGCGCCTGCGGCGCGCATCGTGTGCCTTGTGCCCAGCATTACCGAAACCCTGTTTATCCTGGGAGCGGAGGAACGCATCGCCGGAATCACTGACTACTGCATTCACCCGGAGGAAGAGGTCGGCAAGAAGACAAGGGTGGGCGGGACCAAGAATTTTCACATTGATAAACTGCTGGCTCTCCATCCGGATCTGGTCATCGCGAATGCGGAGGAAAACGAGAAGCACCAGATCGAGAAGCTCCAACAGTGCGGGCTGCCGGTCTTCGTCACGTTTCCGAGAACCGTGGAGGGATGCCTGAAGATGATTGCAGACATGGCATGCCTGACCGATTCGTACGAAGCTGCGCAGCCAATCCTGGAGGCGATTCGCCAGGCGCGCGCCGAGGCCCTGGCCCGGGCAGTCCATCCCAGGCCGCGCGTGCTCTGCCCGATCTGGAAAGATCCCTACATGACGATCAATCGCGATACATTCATCGACAACGTCATCCGGAACAGCGGCGGGGAGAACATCTTTGCGGACCGTCCCGAAAGATATCCGGAATTCACGCTGAATGATGCCGCCGGCCGCCGGCCCGACATCGCAATCCTGCCCACCGAACCATACCACTTTACCGAAGCGGACAAGGGAGCATTCACGGAAACCGGCTGCCGGCGCATCCACATCGTCGAAGGCGAGCTCCTCAGCTGGTACGGCCCCCGCCTTGCCCGCGCCCTGCGCGAACTCTCGGAAGTGATGAGTAATGAGTGATGAGTGGTGGGGTCATGATTTGGGATTGATAAGCTTGCCGGCATTACGACGGTTCTGCACGGAAATGCGCAAACCGCCGAGAACGCGGCCAACTTCTTGTGCTTTATCGTCAAGCATCGTGAATTGAAGCGTGGATATGTGTTTTGCATCAAGAGCAACGTAGAGTTGAGATCGCAACTCAGCGCAAGATGCCTTGGCCACACATAGGAATTGATGGAATTCAGACGGCCTACCCCTCTCGAAACCTTCTGCAATGTTTGACATGATTGATATTGATGCACGTCTGATCTGATGCTTTAGGGCAAAATCCCGAGCGAAACTGCCACGATCGGTTACTACATAGATCTCCGCCGTGAGATTTCGTGCCTTCTGCCAGGCAATAAAATCCTCAAACCTTCCAATTTTGGCGCCCATTCTGCCCCTCCTCCGCAATTAGACTCCGGCGCCATATACGTTTCGCAAAGCGGCCGCTTATTTCACGAAACCATCTATTTTGAGGAATTTTCCTGACTGCCCACTCATCACTCATCACTCATTACTCATCACTTACTTGAGGGCGATGAGGTCCAGCTTGAGGAGCTTTTCGGAAAATGGGGGAAATGGAGACGCAATCCCGTTTTTAAATGGGTCCACTCCACCACCACGCATCCCCATTATCCCCATCTAAGTTTATCTCTCCCCTTACGTCACGATATCGTGGTTTTCTCTTACAATCTGAGGGCAGGATCCTGGGAAGACGATGAAATGGACTTAGCAATCTGAAGCCAATTGATGAGGTGCTCTCTTTTGGCTTTTTCCCATGGTGTTTCTTCCTCGCTCAACAAAGACGGATGAGACAATCAAGAAGTCTATGCAAGACAAGAACACCAGGTCGCACACACCCGGGCAAGGCATTCCCCCGATCGATCCAGATCCGGCTGCGGGTGATCACCACGTCGGCGCTCGGCCAATCGCAGGCTTGGCCCCCACGCGGACGGCTTTGTATTCCCTTTTATTGATGAGCATCATTGGAGTGGTGCTTTGGGGATATGTGGTGATGCGTGCCGCCACGGTAGGATTTACCACCGATGAGAGTTATTCGTTCCTGAATTTCGTATCCGGCCGCACCTATGGGGAGATCATCATCTTCCCTATGAGTGCCGGGGATCATATGTTGAATAGCCTGTGCATGAAGGGTCTGAGTTCCCTTCTGGGATCTTCTGCGCTGGCGCTTCGCGCACATGTCGTACTGGGTTACGGGATTTACCTGCTGGCCTGCCTTTTCATTGTCCGCGATCTCTGCAGCCCCGCGAATCGGGTCCTTGCGTTTGCGTTGCTGAATCTGAATCCGTTTTTGCTCGAGTTCTTTGCTTTGGCGCGCGGTTATGGTTTGGGGCTCGCATTCATGTTGCTCAGCATACTATTGCTGCTGAAGTGTGCAAATTCCTCGTTCCGCCGTTCGCGACTTTTCGCACTGTCGCTGTTATGCGCGGCGGTCGCCGGGATCGCAAACTTGGTGTTTCTGATTTATTACATCGCGCTGCTCTTCGTTTCACTAATTGCCATTTTGCTCGAGTCCCGCTCAAATCGCCGCAACGAAAACAATCCGGCATCCGCATCACAGCTGCAAAAACACTATGCATGGCTGGCGGGAATCTCAAGCACCTTTTTTGCCTTCGTACTCCCCCAGGCCTTTCGTCTTCATGAGAAAGGTGACCTCTATTACGGCGGAGAAAAGGGATTTGTAAAAGATACAATCCTTTCCCTTGCCAAGGTGTCCTGGTATGCGGGGGATTTTACGCGATCGATGAGATCGTTGACCATAGGGCTGGTAGTTCTTATCGTCCTGATCGGCTTGCTGGCTGCCATCGTGCTCGCATGGAAAACCCGGCTTGACCCTGCAAGTCAGGAACACCTCATGCTGCTAGGTCTCCTGTTCGGCGCCAGCCTGAGCACGGTAGCCCTGCACAGTGTCCTCCAGGTCCGCTTCCTGATAGACCGTGAGGCCCTGCTTTTTTACCCTTTGTTCATTCTCGCTTTCGTGGTCGCAGCCCAGGCATCCCAGCTGGCATGGCGGCGCTGGCATCGGCATGTGCCTGCGGTTATTCTGGCGCTGTTTGTCGCAGGGATGGGCTTCAACTTCGTTCGTGGCGCGAATCTGCATTCCGTCAGAATATGGCGCTTCGACGCAAACACAAGACAGATGCTGGAGGATTTGTCGCGCGAATCGCAGCGGAACGGCCAGAACAGGATAGGACTTGGTGTGACCTCATCCCTGGAACCATCCATCAGTTACTACGCCCGGATTATGAATTGCCACTGGCTGGATAGATTAGACCGGGATGGCCTGCTCGCCGCAAGATACGACTACTATTATGTTTTTGCCAGCGACTATGACAAACTCGATAAAAGCGGGCTCATTATTCTGAAACGCTATGAACCGAGCGGAAACTTCTTTCTCGCCCGCGTCAGGCCGCCTGAATGACCAGCATACTCAGGACTGGCCTTCCCCCTCATCACTCATCACTCATCACTTACTTGAGGGCGATGAGGTCCAGCTTGAGGAGCTTTTCGAGGATCTGCAGGATTTCGAGTTCGCGCAGGGGTGAGAGCATGATGATCGACTTTACGTCGCACGCGCCGTTGACGCGGGAAGCAACGAAGCCTTCCTTGTGGGAAAGGCTATGGCGGGTCAGCGTTGACTCCGGGACGACAAAGTACGGGACCCGGTCGTGAGGGATCACCTTTTCCGAGAGCTCGCGGCACAGCGCCTGCTCGGCAATTTCCATGAGTTCATCGGCCCTGGCATCCTGTGGATGCTGCTGCTGGCATTCCTGCAGGACGGCGACCGCTTCTTCATACCGGCGCGCCTGGATCATCTCCTGGGCCCGTTTGCAGAAGTCCGCCGGACCATCGACCTGCCTGGGCGGCTCGCGCACCTCCTTCACTTCCAGGATGCCCTGGTCACAGAGCTGGAAAAGCTCGAAATTGACCTGAAAATCGGAGCCATGGACCTCCAGGATCATCTCGGATACAGCCTTTCCCTGATTGACCAGGAAAAGCAATTTTTTTTGCAGCGGTTTAAGGACCAGGTTTTTGAGGTCCGCCCCGGCACGAATGCGAAGCACGACGTGGTTGCTTGGAAAGAGTTCACGGATGCGCACCCACTCGTCCTTGCGCCGCACGCCTTCGAAGAGGAGGGCATTGATATCCAGGTCAATCAAGATCACATCGTCAAGGCTGAATCCATTCGCAGTAAAGTGGAAATAGCCCTCATCCCATAAAAACAGGTCGTAGACGACCTCCTCGGTCCGGCCGACGAGCGCATTTTCGGCATCCTCCTTGGTGATATGCCCTTCCTGCACGAGGATCTTGCCCAGGTTCTGCCGGGTGCGCTGCTGGATCTCCAGAGCGCGCTTGAGCTGCGCCTCGGTAATCTTGCCGTGGAACAGGAGGAAATGGCCGAGCTGTTTCGTAGGCTCATTGGACTTTGAAGAAATGATCTTGCCATCCCTGAAAAAGATGTGGTTTTTGGTCTTGTTGCGGACAAAGGTCAGCGAGCCGGTCTTTCTGCCAAGCGTGATCCACTGGAGCAGCTCGGGCAAATCCATCGTTTTCAGGTTTCCGGAAAGTGACATCTGTACACCTAATCTATACAATAAGACATGCAGCCAGATCTTCTTATCGGATCGGGAGCGGCTTTTGCTGAATCAAACCGCAAGCGCGGGAAAGAACCCGGCAGCGCGGCAGAACAGGGATTCCGCTGCGGAAAGCAGGCGGTGGGGAAATTGAGGACCGGACAGAGATCCTGCAGAGGAGAATGCCAGTGTTGCTGACCTATGCCAACCAATTGACGATCCTGCGGATGATTTTCATTCCGTGCTTCGTTCTATTGCTTATCTACGGCCACATCCGAAGCGCGACGCTGATTTTTATTGCAGCCGGCATTACCGATGGCCTGGATGGTCTGATTGCCCGTATGTTGCAGCAAAAAACGGTTTTAGGGTCTTTCCTCGATCCCATGGCGGATAAGCTGCTCCTCACCGCGGCATTTATTACCCTCACGGTCCCCGCAGTGCCGGTGGCATATCACATTCCCGTCTGGCTGACGATCACATCGATCAGCAGAGACCTGTTGATCGCCCTGGCCGCCCTGATTATTCATCTGCGCACGGGGCATATCGCTTTCCCGCCGACTTTTCTCGGGAAATGCACCACCGCCGGCCAGCTCACGACCGTGGCGCTCGTCCTGGCGGCGAATTTCATCCCTTCGCTTGCCGTCGGACTCGATTATATCGTATGGGCCACATTGCTGGTGACGGTGGCATCAGGGATGCATTATTTCTATCGCTCGGTGATGCTCATCGAGTCCTATCAAAAGGCGGAAACGCGCGGTGCCAAGAAGTAGCCTGAAGATACGCCTGGTGGAGCCCGATTCGCCCGCCGGGCGGGCCGGTCTGGCTCCGGGCGATGAAATTCTTACCCTCAACGGCCATCCCATTCCTGACGAACTTGCCCTCAGGTTTTTTCTTGCCGGCGAAAATCATGCCGAATTCGAAGTGTTGCGCCCGGGCGCCGGCGAGCTTCACATCGATATGGAGATTTCCGATGGGACGATCCTGGGGATTGAGGCCGAGGACTTCCGTACGCGCACCTGCAATAACGCCTGCCTGTTCTGTTTCATCAATCAATTGCCCCGTGATGCCCGAAAGTCGCTGAGAATCAAGGATGACGACTATCGGCTCTCGTTTCTGCACGGTAACTACATCACCCTGACCAACCTGCCGGACAAGGAGCTCGATCGCATTATCGAGCAGGCCCTGTCGCCCCTGTATGTTTCGGTTCATGCCACCGATCCTCAGCTGCGCACGAGGATGCTGGGTCGCAAAAAACCGGACGACCTGGCCGGCAAAATGCGGCGCCTCATCGCAGGGGGCATCCGCATCCATGCGCAGATCGTGCTGTTGCCGCAGGTCAACGACGGCGCGCACCTGACTAGAACCATGCTCGATCTGTTCTCCTATTACCCGGGCGTTGCATCGGTCGCCATTGTTCCGCTGGGGCTTTCAGATTACGGTAACCAGGAGCTTACGCAGGTGGATCCGGATTTCTGCCGCCAGGTGATCGCGCAGGTGGAGCCATGGCAGCAGGAGTTCCGCGCGCGCTGGGGGCGAGGATTCGCTTATCTTGCCGATGAGTTTTACATCCAGGCCGGCGTGCCGATTCCGGAAGCCGGGTTTTATGACGACTTCGCCCAGATCGAGGATGGCATAGGCATGGTGCGCCGCTTTCTTGACGATTTTGGCGTCCAGCTCAAACGGCGCAGCAAGCGCCGCCTCCATCTGAAAGGAACGCTGGCAACCGGGAAACTCTTCTTCCCCTTCCTCCGGGACTGCGCCGGGCAACTTAACCAGAAGCTTGGCACCGATCTTCGGGTTGTCGAAGTGGAAAGCCGGTACATGGGCAAAGGCGTCACGGTTGCCGGGCTGCTGGCCGGCCAGGATTTTGCCCGTGCCCTGGAGGGGCGGGTGTGGGGAGATTTTGTGGTGCTTCCGGGCGAGGCCATGTCGCAGGTCGAGAATATCTTCGTAGACAGCATGACGCCGGCGCAGCTTGCGGACCGCATCGGCGCCCGCGTGATCCCCGGCGGCCCTTCGATGAAAGCATTTTTCGACTCGCTTCTCAAGCAGGACAAGGTCGGCCCCAATTGATTTAGACAGCAAAGTAGAAAGCAAACCACGAAGACCACGAAGACCTCAAGGATTCTGGAGATTACTTGGGTCTTATCTACGTGGGCTGCCTGAGGCCTATGCAGACGAAGCAAACGCGGCATGTTTATTCATAAATGTGCTTATTTGTACTACTAACAAAAAGATCCTCTCACAAATGCAAAGGATTTCTGAACCACAGAGACACGGAGACCATAGAGAAAAGCGGATTGAAACCTCTGTGCGCGAAAGGAAGAGACGGCCTTCCGCGTTCTCTGCGTCCTCTGTGTCTCTGCGGTTAGCTTTTCAAGATTTTGTTGCGGCTATGCTGCTCAAGGGTCTTTGAGGTCTTTGCGGTTCAGTTGCGGGGCCTGAATTGCATAGACGCATCCATTAACAGTTGTTTTTCGCGCATATCTCCTGCAGAATGTATGCCTTCAGCGGCGGAGGCGATATGGCCAGAACAATCCAGGGAAAATTAGATGCAACCGGGTTACGGTTTGCGATCATCATCAGCCGGTTCAACTCGTTCATCAGCGAGCGGTTGCTGGCCGGCGCAATGGACGCGCTGGAGCGCAACGGAGCCGTCCACGAACACATCACGGTGGTCTGGGTGCCCGGCTCTTTCGAAGTAGCTCTGGCAGCAAAAAAACTGGCCACATCGGGCAACTACGACGCCGTCATTTGCCTGGGCGCCTTGTTGCAGGGAGAGACACCGCATTTCGATTACATCTCTTCCACCGTAGCCAGGGGAATCGAAAATGTCGGCCTGGAATCCGGCATTCCGGTGATCTATGGGATCTTGACGTGCAATACTCTGGAACAGGCAATTGAACGGGCGGGCGTCAAATCGGGAAATCGCGGATTCGATGCCGCGCTGGCGGCGATAGAAATGGTGCAGGTCTTGAAGCAGATCTAAGGCCACCAACGCACAAGTGCACTCCCTGAGCAATTGACTCACCGCATCCTGGGGCAGCATCATCTGAAATGGGACTGAGACGGACTGCGCGCGAATGCGCGCTTCAAATGCTGTACCAATACGACGTGGGCAAGCACGCCCCGGATGTGATCCTCGAGTCCTTCTGGGACATGAACGAGCAACCCGACAAGGTGCGCGATTTCGCCTGCCAGCTGTTTCGCGGGACGCTCGGCCGCATGAAAGAGATCGACAAGCTCATTCAGGGGCACACCAGGAACTGGCGCTTGAGCCGCATGGCAGCCGTCGACCGGAATGTCCTGCGGCTGGCGGTTTTTGAGTTGATCTCCACCGACAGGACGCCCGGTACCGTCGTCATCAATGAAGCGCTGGAGATTGCCAAGAAGTTCTCGACCAACGAGTCGGCACAATTCGTGAACGGCATTCTCGACAGCATCAAGAATGACCTTGTGCAGGAAAGGCAGAACAAGTAATGGAGCCTGAAACCAATCCTCTGGTCCAGCGGCGCCGGAAGCTGGAGGAACTGAAGCGCCTGGGGCACGATCCTTATCCCCACAAATTCGATTACAGCCACACGGTCACGGAAATCCATGGACACTTCGATGCCGCCACAGCCCAGGAATTGGAGCAGTCCAAACCGCGGGTGCGCCTGTGCGGGCGTATCATGGCTCTCCGTCCGCACGGCAAGGCCGGCTTCTTTGATCTGTTTGACGGCGAACGCCGCCTTCAGGCATATGTCCGGCGCGATCGGGTGGGACCGGAGCTATTCTCGCTTTATGAGCTGTTCGATCTGGGTGACATCGTGGGAGTGGAAGGCACGTTGTTCCGCACCCGCACCAACGAACTGACGGTCCTGGCCTCCTCACTGACCCACCTTGCCAAAAATCTCCTGCCGCTTCCGGAAAAATGGCATGGTCTTACCGATGTCGAGATCCGGTTTCGCCAGCGCTATGTCGATCTCATCGTCAATCACGCAGTGCGCGAAACCTTCGTCAAACGTGGGAAAATCATTCGCGAGATCCGCAATTTTCTGGATGAGCGCGGCTACCTCGAGGTGGAAACCCCGGTCTTGCAGACTCTTGCGGGAGGAGCGCTCGCGCGCCCGTTCAAAACCCACCACAATGCGCTGGATATCGAACTCAATCTGCGCATCGCGCTGGAACTGCACCTCAAGCGCCTGATCGTGGGCGGCATTCCAAGAGTCTATGAGTTGAGCCGCATCTTCCGCAACGAGGGGATTTCCACCCAACACAATCCCGAATTCACCATGCTGGAGTTCTACCAGGCCTACAGCGACTTTCGCGACTTGATGGACCTGACCGAACAGATGCTCACGCAAATTGCGGAAAAGGTCACCGGCTCGCGCCAGGTGCAGTACCTGGAAAACATGCTCGATTTCAACTGCTGGCAGCGCTATTCCATGCGGGAAGCGATCCTGCAGTTCTGGCCCGCATCGATTTCCAGGCCGTCCCTGGAAGATTTTCGCTCGCCGGCCAGATTGCAGGAACTGGCGGCAGCCGTGGGCGCTGAATGCGAACCTTCGGCAACCTCCGCGAAAATGCTGACCGCCATTTTTGAAACCGTGGTCGAACCCAACCTGATTCAGCCCACGTTCATATACGACTATCCAACCGAGGTCTCTCCCCTTTCCAAGACCCGGCCCGACGATCCGGAAACGGTGGAGCGGTTCGAACTCTACATCGCCGGAATGGAAATCGCGAACGCCTACTCGGAACTGAACGACCCGGGAGAGCAGCGGGCCCGTTTTGAAGAGCAGCTCGAGGCGCGCGGCCGCGGCGACGAAGAGGCGCATGCCATGGATGAGGACTACATCCGCGCGCTCAGCTACGGCATGCCGCCGACGGCAGGAGAAGGCATCGGGATCGACCGCCTTACCATGGTCCTTACCAACGCGCGCTCGATACGTGACGTGATCCTGTTCCCGCTGCTGCGCCCCGAGTCGGAAGAATCCAAGAAGGAGTCAGGAGTCAGGAGTCAGGAGTCAGGAGAAAAAAACAGTGAATAGCGTGTTTTCCCTTCCGGCTTCCGGCTTCCGGCTTCCGGCTTCTTCGTTCCGGGATCTCCAAACTAAGATTGAATACCGGTTGTGGCCAGTGCCACCCAAACCTGGTCAAGAATGAAATTCGAACTGTTTGTCGCGCTCCGGTACCTGAAAGCCAAACGCAAGCAGACCATGGTGTCGGTGATCTCCGTAATATCGGTGATCGGCATTGCGGCCGGCGTCATGGCGCTGGTGATCGCCTTGGCGCTGTCGACTGGCTTCCGCGAAGACATTCAGGCCAAAATCGTCGGCGCGACGTCCTACATCAATCTGCAGCGCATCGACGGCACCGCCTTTGTCAATTACGACGACCTGATTGCCCAACTCAGCCGCTTGCCGCATGTAACCGGGGCAGCGCCGGCGATCTTCTGCCAGGTATATGTCCTGAGCCCGGCGCACAACCAGGGCGCGATGCTGAAGGGGGTCGATCCGGCGCTCGAGCGCCACATCTCGGATTTCTTTTCCCACATTGTGGAAGGCGATCCTCGGGCTCTGGACGCGCCTGCGATGCCTGCACCCGCCAACCCCGAAGTGCCGCCTCCCCCGGGAAACGCTATTATCGGAAAAGAGATGGCTCGTGCACTCGGCGTGCAAATCGGCGATACCTTGCGGGTGGTCTTTCCGCGGGGAAGTCTCACACCCCTGACGGGCATCAATTTTTCGATTGGGTCGAAGCCCTTCCGGGTCGCCGCCATTTTCGAGTCCGGGCTGTGGGACTTCGATGCCAACTGGCTCTACACCGATCTGCACACCGCCCGCAGGCTGTTGTCCCTGCCTGCCGCATCCGCCACGGTCCTGCAATTCAAGACCGATGATGTCGAGAGTGTCCAGTCCGTTGCCCAGGATATCCGCGCCGCGGCGGGAACAGGCGTTTTTACCTCCACGTGGATCGACCTCAACAAGCCGCTGTTCTCCGCCCTGAAGCTGGAGAAGATCGTGCTTTTCGTCACCATCGGCCTGATCGTGTTTGTCGCCGCCCTGAATATCGTGACCACATTGATCATGATGGTCCTGGAAAAGCAGCGCGACATTGCCGTACTGACCGCAATGGGAGCGACGCAGAAGACCATTATGTGGGTTTTCATGCTTCAGGGCTCGATCACAGGCCTGATCGGCACGACCGCGGGCGCCGTTCTGGGGGTTGTCGTCAGCCGGGTTCTCGATGCATATAAGGTGATCCGCCTGCAGGCCGAGGTCTACAGCATCCCCTACGTCCCTTTCCATGTGAAGTTCTGGGACGTGGCGCTGGTTTGCGGAACGGCCCTCGCGATCAGTTTTCTGGCGACCTTGTATCCGGCGCGCAGCGCGTCCCGGCTCGACCCGGTGGAGGTGCTCCGCCATGAGTGATCTCCTGAAAGTGCGCGGATTGTCGAAAGCCTACAGGTCGGGGGCCGACCGCATCGAGGTCCTGGCGGATCTGGATCTGGATCTTGCGGACGGTGAAATGATGGCCGTCATGGGAGTTTCCGGATCGGGCAAGAGCACCCTGCTCCACATGCTCGGCGGCATGGATCGCCCCGATCGAGGTTCCATCATGATTTGCGGGACCGAAGTCACCAGCCTCGGTTTGCCGGAACTTTCGCGATTCAGGAACCGGACCATCGGATTTGTGTTCCAGTTCCATCATCTGCTCCCCGAATTCACCGCCGTCGAAAATGTCATGATGCCGCTCCTGTTGCGCGCCGTCCAGCCGCTCGAAGCCAGGCAGGAAGCCCGCGCCGCACTCGCGGACGTCCGTATGGAGGATCGCCTCCACCATCGCCCGGGGGAGCTTTCCGGCGGTGAGCAGCAACGGGTGGCAATCGCCCGCGCCCTGGTGGGGCGGCCGAAACTCCTGCTCGCGGATGAACCCACCGGCAATCTGGACGCGCATACCGGCATGTCCGTCGGACACCTGCTGCGCACCCTGCATACCCGTCTCGGCTTGGCCTCCATCGTCGTAACCCACAACGAAAGATTGGCTGAAATCTGCACCCGCACTTCCCGCCTGGAAGACGGTAAACTCATTGCCCGTCAATGAATCGCAGTCAGTTCAGCAAACCTCTTCGAGATTCTTTGAGTCCCTTGAGGCTTCGAGGTGAGTCTTACAAGATCACCTCCAAGCCTCAAGGGACTCAAAGAATCTTGAAGGGCCTCAATCCGTTTCGCCTTTGTGGCTGAGGGGGCAATCCCGTATAATAGAAAGCCGGAAAACCCTTGAGCATTGTGATATGTTTGAAAAATATACTGAAAAAGCCCGCCGGGTCATCTTCTTCGCCCGTTATGAAGCCAGCCAATTCGGCAGTCCGTACATAGAAACCGAGCATCTGCTCCTCGGCCTCATCCGGGAAGACAAGAATCTGACCAACCGGTTTTTCCCGAAGGCGAACGCATCGATTGACGGCATAAGAAAAGAAATAGAGGGCAGGACAACCATCCGCGAAAAGGTCTCGACTTCGGTGGATTTGCCGTTTTCCGATGAAAGCAAGCGGGCGCTGAACGCGGCGGCGGACGAATCCGACCGCCTGGCGCACAAGCACATCGGCACGGAACACATGTTGCTCGGCTTGATGCGCGAGGAGAGATCGGTTGCCGCCGAAATCCTGCGGGAACGGGGCCTGCGGATCTCCATGATCCGCGAGGAGCTCGGCCGCGGCGCGTCGGAAAAAAGCCAGGCGAAGGGCAAGGAACCGCTGAACCTGGCTGAGTTTTCCCGCGACCTGACGGAAGCGGCGGCCAACGATGCGCTCGATCCGCTGGTCGGCCGCCAGAACGAAATCGAGCGCATGATCCAAATCCTCTGCCGCCGCACTAAAAACAATCCGGTGCTCATCGGCGAACCTGGGGTTGGCAAGACCGCGATCGTGGAAGGTCTGGCGCAGAGAATTGTCAACGGGAACGTCCCGCCGCCGCTGATGGACAAGAGGATCCTGGCGCTGGATATCTCCCTGATCGTTGCCGGCACCAAGTACCGGGGCCAGTTTGAGGAACGGTTGAAGACGATCATGAAGGAGCTGGTCGAAAACCGCAATCTCATCGTGTTCATCGATGAACTGCACACTCTGGTGGGAGCCGGCTCCGCCGAAGGGTCACTGGACGCCGCCAACATCCTGAAGCCGGCATTGTCACGCGGTGAGATCCAGTGCATTGGCTCGACGACCCCGCATGAGTACCGGCGCTCGATCGAAAAGGACCGGTCGCTGGAGCGGCGCTTTCAATCCATCAAAGTGCCGGCGCCCAGCGAATCGGACAGCATCCAGATCCTGCAGGGCATAAAGGAGAAGTACGAGAGTTTCCATCAGCTCAAGTATACGGACGAAGCGCTCGAGGCGGCAGTGTACCTTTCCAACCGGTATATCACCGACCGCTTTCTGCCCGACAAGGCCATCGATCTGATCGACGAAGCCGGAGCACGGGTCAAGTTGCGTTCGATCTCGATCCCGGAAGAACTCATCAATATCCAGCGGCGCATCCGGATGATCGGCGGCCGGATCGAAACCGCCATCTTGGCCCAGGAATTCGAGAAGGCCGCCCGTTTTCGCCTGGAGGAAGATCTGGAGCAGGAAACCCTGCAGGTCATCAAGGAAAAATGGCGCCTGAGGAGCGCTGTTCCCCTGAAAGTCAGCCGGAGTGATATCGAGGAAGTGATCTCCAAATGGACGGGGATTCCGGTTTCTTCAATCCAGGAAGAAGAAAAGCAGAAACTCCTGCGCATGGAAGAGGAACTTCATAAGAGAATCATCAGCCAGGACAAAGCTATTTCCGCGCTCAGCAAAGCCATCCGCCGTTCCCGCGCCGGGCTGAAGTCTCCGAAGCGACCCGTGGGATCATTCCTTTTTCTCGGGCCGACGGGCGTCGGCAAGACGGAAATGGCCAGGACTCTGGCTTCCTTCCTGTTTGGCAGCGATAACGCCATGATACGGCTTGACATGTCGGAATACATGGAAAAACATTCCGTCTCCAAGCTCATCGGTTCGCCCCCCGGCTATGTTGGTCACGAAGAGGGTGGCCAGCTGACGGAAAAGGTGAAACGCAATCCCTACTGTGTGCTGCTGCTGGACGAAATCGAGAAAGCGCATCCCGATGTCTACAACATCCTTCTGCAGGTTTTCGAGGATGGACAGCTCACGGATTCACTTGGGAACACGATTGATTTCAAGAATTGCCTGATCATCATGACCTCCAACATCGGGGCACGGTTCCTGGAAAAGCGCGGCCATCTCGGCTTCCGCACCACTTTGGAAGCGGATGCGCGCAAGACCGAGGGCATGGTCCTGGGAGAAGTCAAGAAGCTGTTTAATCCGGAGTTCCTTAACCGGCTGGACGACATCATCCTCTTTGAGTCTCTCAACGCGGACGATCTGGAGAAGATCGTGGATCTGTTGATCGGCCAGGCAAACGAAATCCTGAAGCAGAAAGGCATCAGCATCCGGTTGCGGCCCGATGCACGCATGTGGCTTGTGGAGAAGGCGTGCGCCGACCGGGCCTACGGTGCCCGGCCGCTGCGCCGCGCCATCCAGAAACATATCGAGGATCCGCTTGCCGAGACTCTCATCCAGACCCAGTTCAAGCCCGGCACGGTGCTGGAAGTCTATCCGGATGGGGATCACCTCTATTATCAGCCGGCCGGCGAAGCCCTCGCCAGCGGAGCCAGACTGTAATCGATCAAGCCTGGGCCGCAAACCGGGGCGAACCGACCCCCCCCTCGGGATCGGTATCGGCGTCGGTTTCGCTATCGGTTCCTATCTGATCTCAACCCTGATGTTTATTGGTTCAGTATGATTTCGAACCACGATACCGATTGCGACCCCGATTTCGACCCCGACCCCGAGAATGGTCCGCTCGCTGCCGTTGTCAAAAAATGGAACGCGTGGTAACCGGGAGGAGTATAGTACGCAGATGAATCTCGGGCTGGATTTAGGCTCTGGTTTCGTCTAAGATATGCAATCCGTGTAAGATCCTGCAGTTGCAGTAATTGATTCGGAAATGGCAGGCGCAAAAGGCTTGGAGGAATGGATGTGGAGGCTATCTAAACCTGGAATCTGTTGTCTGCTCGGATTTCTGCTCGCAGGTTCCGCCGCCATTGCCCAACAGGCCCAGGTTCCGCCCCAAAAAGAAGTGCTCATCGAACGGATCGATATCCGCGGCAACCGCCGGATGACAGAAGATAATATCCGGACGTACATTCAATCCCGCGCGGGGGATATCTACGACGAAGAACGGCTCCAGTACGATCTCAGGGCGATCTACAAAGGAGCCAAGTGGTTCGAAAACATTCAGGTCACCTCCATGGACGGCGACGCCGGCAAGATCGTCACCTTCCTCGTGCAGGAAAAGCCCCTGGTCCGCGAAATAAAATACAGCGGCGTCAAGTCCTTCACGGAATCCAACATCCTGGACCGATATAAGGAGCGCAAAGTAGGACTCGTGCAGGACTCGATCTACGAACCTGCCAGGATCCGGGCGGCGGAGCGGGCCATCAAAGACCTGTTGTTGCAGAACGGCCGGCCGCTGGGAACTGTTCGTTCGGAAATCGAACAGGTGCCTCCGAGCGGTGTGCGCCTGAATTTCATCGTGGATGAGGGCCCCAAGGTGCGCATCGGCGATATCCGGTTCATCGGCAACAAGATCTTCAGCGACGATGAACTCAGAGCGGCCTTGAAGATGACCAAGGAACGGGGTCCAGTCTCCATATTCAAGGGCACGGATAAGTACTTCAAAGACAAACTCGACTACGATATCGAAACCAACCTGCGGGCTTTCTTTCAGGAAAGGGGATACCTGCACGCGCAAATCGGTGAGCCGCTTACCCGCATTTTTGAGGGACCGCGCGGCAAGATTCCGATGCTGCGCAAGACCAGGGAACAGTTCCTGGTCGAGATCCCGGTCGAAGCGGGCGATCAGTTCCGGCTCGGGGAGTTGAAGCTGGACAACTGCGGCATTTTCAAATGCGAAGTGCTCACCGCCATGTTCCAGATGAAAAAGGGGGACATTCTCAACTACAAGCAGGTGAAAACCACCACCGACAACATCAAGAAACTGTTCGGCAACTACGGTTACCTCGACGTGGATTTCATCTCGGATCAGACCCCCCATCCCGAAACCAAGACCCTGGACCTTACTTTCAATCTCCAGCCCGGCAAGCAGTTCACCGTGCACATGATCGAGTTTGAGGGCAACACCAAGACCCGAGACAAAGTGATGCGGCGCGAGTTCGTGATCGAGGAGGGGCGGGTGTTCAGCACGGCGTTGCTGGACCGGTCCGTACAGCAGCTGAATATGCTCGGCTACTTCGACAAGATCGAAGAAAAAGACTATTCCGTGACGCCCGATCCCAAGACCGCAATGGTGGATGTCCGGGTCAAGGTGAAAGAGAAAAGCCAGCAGTCGATCGGTTTAACCGGAGGCGTCAGCGGCATTTCCGGCAGTTTCATCGGCATGAACTATCAGACCAACAACCTGATGGGGCGCGGAGAGAGCCTGGAATTCAGCTTTACGGCAGGCACGCGCACCACGGATTTCGTCGTGTCATTCACAGAACCGTACCTGTTCGATACGCGCTGGAACATGGGACTGTCGCTCTTCAATCAGCGTAACCGGTTCGACACCTACAGCGTCTTCGGTTATACGAACCTGTCAACCGGGCAGCCGACGCAACTGTTCACGCAGCGCACGAGCGGCGCGACGATTTCGGTCAGCAGGCCCCTTTTCCACTCCTGGTGGCGCCTGGGAACGAGTTATACCTATCAGAAGATTGCGGTCGCCGAAATCGCCGCCGGATTCGAGCCCTTTGCGCTCGGCCAGTTTACCGGCTTTGCCCCGGGCGGCGATGCCAATGCGGCCCTCAAGGGAATCATCCGCAGCGAGATCACGCCTTCCGTATCGTTCAATTCCACCAATGCCTTTTTCAACCCGACCCGGGGGCACAGCATCACCTTTTCGCTTGGCATTGCGGGAAGCGTGCTGGGGGGAGACTTCAATCTGATCCGGCCGAGCATCGAATACCGCCATTTTATCCCCGACCGCTGGATCAGCGGCAGGCGCAACACCTGGGGTTTCCGGATGGTGGGACAGTATGTGAAAACCTTTCAAGGCTCGACGGTGCCCTTCTTTGACCGTTTCTTCATCGGCGGTGAGACCACCATCCGCGGTTTCGACATTCGCTCCATCAGCCCCCTGGTGGTAACGGCCACACGCAAATTCGATGCCGAGGGCAATCCCATCATCGACCTGACGAACGGCCTTGCGCGCATAGACCGCAGCATCAATCCAATCGGCGGCGATGCGATGGCCCTCTTCAACGGCGAATACCGGATCCCGGTCGCCGGCCCGCTGATGCTGGCAGCGTTCTATGACGTGGGCCTTTCGACCGTTACGGACAGCAGAGTGCTGGGTGTGTTCGGCTCAGCGACCACCAACGAGCTGATCTCCTCGACGAACCGCGTCGTCCGCAGCTCCACCGGAGTGGAGGTATCGTTCATGCTGCCGATGGTCAATGCGCCGTTCCGTCTGATCTTTGCCTTCAATCCGCAGATCTATCAAAATACCGTGCTGGTGGGGACGATTCCGTTCTTTATCAAGGAGCCTCGCCGCGACATCAAGTTCACGATTGGACGCAGCTTCTGATTTCATTTGATCGAGAGTTATAGTAGATTTTCTTGTTCCGGCCCTGCCGGGCAGGGCTCACCGGCACTCAGCGTGCCCTCAATAAGAGCAAAGGAGAGTTTAATTTAATGAGTCGAATAACCGTTTTGGTATTGGCAGCACTGATGGTTGCTTCCGTCGTATTCGCTGCGCAGAATCCTCCCGCAACCCAGAATCCTCCCGCCGCGCAGAATCCCCCTGCCGCGGCTCCCGCGACCCCGCCGGCGGCGCCGGTGGTGATTGGCCCGGCGAAAATGGCCTTCGTGGATATCCAGCTCTCGATCCAGGCCAGTGACGAAGGGAAGAAAGAGGCGACCATTCTGCAGAACTATGTAGATCAGAAGAGTGGCGAACTTCAGAAGAAGCAGAAGGAACTTGAGGCTCTCAGAACTCAGCTGGAGGTGACCGGTTCCAAGTTGAACGACGAAGCGCGCGCGGAGCTTGCCGAGCAGATCGAGATCAAGAACACAGACCTGGAGCGCTTTCAGCAGGATACGCAGAGGGACATCGACAACCGCCGCAACAGGCTGCAGGGCGCGCTTGGGAACAAGATGCTGAAGGCGATCGAAAAAGTCGCGAAGGAAAAAGGGGTCAACATAGTCCAGTTTATCGGTGTGGCACAGATTTATGGGTACATCGACCCTTCGCTGGTGATTACCGAAGACGTCGTGAAAGCATACAACGTCATGTACCCGGTAGCTGCTCCCGCCGCCGCGCCGGTGAAGAAGTAGCGCTCAATTCGATTCCGCGGATTCAGGCGAATCAGCGCCTTCGCCGGTCCATGTGCGCAAGGGGATGATGCGGGCGTCATCCTCTTTTTCCCTCTCCCAGTGAACCGGTGTGCGAGGAACTATGGAAGGAGACTTCACGCCGCTGAAGATTCGTGAAATTCTGGATCTCGTTCCCCATCGATACCCGTTTCTGCTGGTGGACAGAGTTATCGAGTGCGACTTCAAGACCCGGATCGTAGGCATCAAGAATGTCTCCTACAACGAGGCGTACTTTCAGGGCCACTTCCCGGAACACCCGGTCATGCCGGGTGTTCTGGTGGTGGAAGCCATGGCCCAGGTCGGGGTTCTCCTTCTGTTCAGCACGCTCAGCGATTATAAGTCCAAGCTGGTGTATTTCTCCGGCATCGATCGTTGCCGCTTCCGTCAAAAAGTGGTGCCGGGAGATCAGATTCGCCTGGAGGTGATTGCCACGAAGAACCGCGGCAGTTTTTATCAAATGAAAGCGGAAGCATTCGTGGACGGAACGATGGTCGCAGAAGCAGAGCTTTCCTGCGCCATCGTGGATCGCAGCTAGCGTCGCAACGGAACCGCATGCCGAACGATTTGACATATGTCTATTCATCCCACAGCGGTCATACATAAGAGTGCGGAAATCGCCCCGGATGCAGCGATCGGCCCCTACTGCGTCATCTCGGCGGATGTAAGGATCGGGTCCGGCTCTGAGCTGGGGCCTTATGTCCTCGTGGACAGCGGCACATCGATCGGCGACCAATGCCGCTTTTACGGCCACGCCTCCGTGGGCACCGACCCCCAGGACCTCAAATACCGAGGGGAACCTACCCGGCTGCAGATAGGAAATCGGAATGTGTTCCGGGAGTTCGTCTCACTCAATCGCGGTTCCGGTCATGGCGGCGGCATCACCAGAATCGGGGATGACGGGCTGTTCATGGCCAGTTCCCATGTCGCTCATGACTGCCAGGTCGGCAACCAGGTGATTTTTGCGAACGCCTCAACCCTGGCCGGTCATGTGACGGTCAGCGATCATGCTCAGATAGGCGCCTTTTCCGCAGTCCATCAGTTCTGCCGGGTCGGTCCGCATGCCTTCATCGGCGGCTTTTCGGTGGTGACACGCGATGCGCTCCCCTACATCAAAACCGTCGGCGATAGGAATGACGCTAAAATATATGGGATCAACACCATTGGGTTGCAGCGCAAAGGTTTCACGGACAGCACGATCGAAGAATTGAAACAGGCCTATCGCATCCTGTTCCGGTCGCGGCTCAATACCGGCGATGCGCTGGCCAAGGCGGTGGAGCAGGCCTGGGCCGCGCCTGAAGTGGCGCTGCTGATTGATTTCATCAGGAGCTCCACGCGGGGATTTATCAAATAGGGACTTCCGTGTCCCCCTTGAGAGTGTGATGAAATACGGCCTGATCGCAGGAAACGGCAGATTCCCCTTCATGGTCCTGGAATCGGCGCGAGCGCGCAACCTGGACATGGTGGTGGCTGCGATCAAGGAAGAGACTTTCCCTGAAATTGAATCCTGCGGCTACCCGGTGCATTGGCTCGGGCTCGGGCAGCTCGGCAAGCTGATACGGACATTCAGCCGCGAGGGTGTCACCAGGGCAATCATGGCCGGACAGGTCAGGCATGCCCAGATTTTCGGCTCCTCCCTGCCGGATCTGACCATGATCAGGATGCTGGCAAGCCTGAAGCACAAGAGCACGGATGCCCTGATCGGAGCCGTCGCCCGCGTGCTGGAAGAGTCAGGAATCGAATTGATCGATTCGACGGAGTTCCTGAAACCGCACATGGCCCGGGAAGGGACGCTGACGCGCAGGGGATTCACTCCACACGAACAGGAAGACTTGGAATTCGGCCGGCCCATAGCTCACCGAATTGCCCTGATGGACATCGGCCAGACCATTGTCGTCCGTGACCGTGCCGTGGTGGCGGTGGAGGCAATGGAGGGCACTGACGCCACCATCCTGCGCGCGGGAGAACTGGCCGGCGGAAAGAAACTCACCGTCATCAAGGCAAGCAAGCCCAGGCAGGACATGAGATTCGATGTGCCGGTGGCCGGTCCGCCCACGATCGGCAGCATGATCCGGGCAGGCGCCACCGCGTTGGCCCTGGATGCGGACCGGACGCTCCTGGTCGATCAAAGCCGGCTCGTTGAGGCGGCGGACAGTGCGGACATCGCAATCATTGCGCTCCCGCCGTTGGAATGACTTGCGCCGGCGCGTCCGGCGAAGGAGTGACCTGTGAACAGGATCCGTGTCGGTGTCGTAGGGGTGGGGGCTCTCGGCCAGCACCACGCCCGCCTGTACTCCACTCTGCAGGAAGTCGAACTCGTAGGGGTAGCAGACAAACATCCGGGCCGGGCAGCCGAAATCGCCGGGCCGCTTTCCACGCAGGCCTTCACCGACTACAGGGAACTCTTCGGCAGGGTCGATGCCGTGAGCATCGCAACCCCAACCACGCTGCACGCTGAGATCGGCGTGGAGTTTCTCAAGCGCGGCGTAGGCGTGCTGGTTGAAAAGCCGATCAGCCATACGGCCGCCGATGCCGACAAGCTGATCCATGCTGCGGCAGCCAACGGCTGCGTGCTCCAGGTCGGGCATCTGGAGAGATTCAATCCGGCAATCCAGGCCGTGCGCGAAATCGTCGACGAGCCGCGTTTTTTCGAAGCCCATCGCATGGGGCTCTTCTCCCCGCGCAGCCTGGATATTGATGTGATTCTCGATCTGATGATCCATGACCTTGACATCATTTCGATGCTGGTGCCTTCGGAACCGGCACAGATCGAAGCAGTGGGAATCGCCATCCTGAGCAGGCGCATCGACATCGCAAATGCGCGCATCCAGTTCGCGAACGGTTGTGTGGCAAACATAACCGCAAGCCGGGTCTCGATGGAGAAGATCCGCAAACTCCGGTTTTTCCAGATGCGGGCATACGTTTCGGTAGACTATACCCGCCAGGATGTATCCGTATTCCGCCTGGACGGCTCAGCGGCCGGGCCGCCCCAAATCATAAGCCAGAAACTGACGCCGCCGCGCCGCGAACCGCTCGAGCTGGAACTGCATGCCTTCCTGGATGCCATCCGCGGCCGCGGGCCGGTTGCATGCACGGGAGCCGAGGGAAAGAAGACTCTGGAACTGGCGCTTCAGGTGCTGCAGAAGGCTGAAAAAGCTCAGGCGCTGGCCTTGCGTTCCATGACAGGGGCAGTCCCTGTAATTGACAGAACTTAACCGGCTTCTCTATACTTAAAGCGCAGGTTTCCGGTCGGCAAGAGATCATGTTTGAATATGCAATCGGGCAAAATCAGAAACATCCGCCCAGCAACCGCATGCTTGCATCCTGGTGCGTGAGCATCGTCTGCCATGCCGCGGCCGTCCTGATTCTGTACCTGTACCCCGGATTGCTCCAGAGAGGAAGGTACTTTTGGGAGCCGGTCTTCACGATCCCCACAATCGTTGAGAAGAAAGCGCGCGACCTCGGCGTGAGCGTCGCGATGGAAATGCCCCCCATCGAAGAGATAAAAAAGTATCTGCCCGACTGGATGGGAGATAAGCCTAAGCCGAAAGAACAGCCGGCCATCGTCATCAACCTGCCGCTTGCGCCAGTAAACGACTCGTTCCCGCCGGCGCCCAAGCCCGTTGCGCCCGGACCCATTGCGCCGCCGGCACTTCCGAAAACCCTCCCCACGACGACAACCCCGCCTTTGACGCCGGAGGAAATCGCGGCCATGACAAAGAAGCCGGATCTGCCGCCTGTTTCCCGACCTCAGGCAGAAACGCCGGGCCAGATTCCCAAGGGAATTACGGATCCGGCCGGCAAAAATCCAGGCACAGGCCCGACAGGGGGCTCTGGCTCGCCGCAAACGCCCCCGGGCCTTGGCGGGGCCAATCCGGCGCAACAGATCAGCGCAAACTTCGAATCGGACGCCCTGGGAGTGAATCTCCAGGACTATGCCACTTTGATCAAGGAGCTCATTCGGCAAAGATGGGAGATCCCGTCCAACCTGCGCGATTACCAGGGCAGCGTCACGGTTACCTTCACGATTCATAAGGACGGCAAAGTTACGGATTCCAGGATCTTGTTGAGTTCCGGAAATCAGAGTCTGGACCTCACCGCGCTAGGTGCGCTTTGGTTCTTTAGCTCCAATCCCCTGCCGCCCTTGCCTGCGGCCTTTACATTGGATCATTTGGGGGCCAGGGTAGTATTCCAATACAACGAGCGACGCTAGACTGGAAGCCAGAAGCCGGAAGGAATGAATACAGGTTTCGAATCGCCGACAGAGATAAATTCGAGGCAGCCGGGCCATGGAGCGCGGGCATCGCGCCGAAGGCGCCTTGGAGTGCGGCGCCATGGCGCCGCTTTTTCGATCCGAGTGCAACCGCAATAGGGCGGTTCCGTATACGAACTTTTATCGCGATGGGGAAAATGCAGGGAGCGGCTGGCGCCTCTGCGGTGACTTGTCGCCGCTTTGCGGTGACGTTCCATTGGCCGGCATACCGGCAGCTTGCTGCCGGTTCCAATTGGATTGGGCGCGCATGCTGCAATGACGGCGGCAGCAGATCGGCTGGAAAAGCGGCGATAAGGCGCCGCACTCCAAACGGGGCCGCCGCCTCAGATCGTTTGTTGCGAACAAAGTTCAGATAAGGAGCAGGCCATAACGCCGCAAGGCGCCCTTCGAGCGCGAATCCGTCAGGCTGGAGTAAAAACTTTGCGGCATTGGGCCGCACATCCGCGCTCCCTGGCAGCCACAAAAAGGGGATGTTTTGCCCCGGTTCAGTAGCGTACTTGCCGTTGCCGCGAGGAAAGGTAGTGAAATCAATCCGGTCTCCTTTAGCTGTTGTGATTCTCCTGGGCTGCTTTTTCTGGACTTCGGCATGCGGTCATAAGGCCAGGGTGAAGCCGCCCGCTCCACCTGCCGGAAGTAAGAATGTGCCTGCCCGGCCTGCTGCCGGGACAACCACGCCCGCAGGAGGGAATCCTGCAACGCCGGCCATAATTCCAGCCGGCACCGGGCGTGCACCGGCCCCCGCAACTCCCCTGTCCGTGCCCGATGCGCGCGGCCCGGTCGTCAGGATCAAGCTGACCATCCCCGCCGATGAAATCAGGATCTCCTCCTCCGCCGATATCATCGCCGCCGAGAAGACACCGGAAGCTCTCAAGCAGAATGCGGCGGGCCCCCTGCGGATCCGCATCGAACGCCCCCAGGCGAATGGCCGGGATATTTACCGCGTGCAGGTTTCTTCCCTCTCCAACAAGGCCGCGGCAGAGAAGCTTGCCAGGGAGTTGAGCAATCGTTTGTTGCAGCCCGCACTCCTCCGCGAATTCCCCTCCAGGGGCCTGACGCAGGTTTACCTGGGCAAGTTCGCCACCCGGAGCGAAGCGCAGGCACTCGCCTCCGGTCCCATCGCCGAAGCCGGCTATCCTGACGCATTTGTGGTTCGTGAACCGGGGGATCCCGTCCAAAGCGAACCATCGCTGGCGCTGCGCGGTGCCAATGATTTTTTCCTGGTCAACCGCTCCGGCTACCTGTTGATGCCTTCATCGGAGTCCAGCCTGCTCCAGGTGAACGGCAAACCATACCGGGGCCTGCTCGACATCAGCATCGGCAAGGATGGCAACATCCTGGTCGTCAATCAGCTGGGCATGGAGGAATATCTGTTCGGCGTCGTTCCGGCAGAGTTGAGCCCGGTGAGATATCCGCAGGAGGCGGCGCTTCAAGCCCAGGCCATTGCGGCGCGAACCTATGCCATGAAGCGGATGGCCGGATCCCGCGCCGACGGTTTCGACCTCACGGACGATACCACGACCCAGGTCTATGGAGGCGCGGGCATTGAAAAACAGGCCTCCAACGATGCGGTTTTCAAGACTGCGGGCATCGTCCTCTATTACAATGGCGCCCTCATTGATGCTATGTACATGTCAACGTGCGGCGGCCGGACCGAGGATTTTTCGGAGGTTTTCGACGCTGCGCCCCAGCCTTATCTGACCAGCGTTTTCTGCACGGTTGAAAACACCGCCGCCGGAACGCAGGGCCCCAATCTCGGCGGTAACCACGACCTGGACCAGGTCCTTTTTGCCGACGACGGCACTCCCGCAAACCGAGAACTGGAGCTGGCACAGGTGCTCGGTTTGGCGGCGATCGGCCGGAACAGTCGCGAGGCGCTGACAGGCGTGCCGGCCGCTGATGAAATCAGACGCTGGGTAGAGAAAGGCCGCGCGCTTGCCGGCATAACCAACCGGGAAATCGCCGGACGCGAACCGCCGGTGACTCGTGCAGGCTTCCTCTCCTACGCGGCAGAGCGCATTTTCGGCGCCCTGGAAATCGATCGAAGCATCTCCGAAGCGGATGCGGCTTATTACATCGGTAATTTCAGCGACGGCGCGCGTGTCCCCGCCGCGGACCGGCGCGCACTCGCTTATCTGGTGCAGCGCAAGCTGTGGCAGCCCTATCCGGATAACAGCATCAGGCCCGACCAGCCGGTTCGCCGCTGCGACGCTCTCACGGCGCTGGTCCGATGGATCCTGTCGGTGCGCCCGGAGATCCTGAGCACCGGGGTGGCGGCCGATCCGAGTGCCTCCGCCAACGACTCTCCCGCAAACATGGTCACCGTCAAGAAAGGAAATCGCACGGAGCGTCTCCGCCTCGCCCCGGACTTCCGCCTCTTCAAAGCGGCGGCAGGCAGAAGCCTGCCGGTTGACCTGCTCCGCATCATCGGCAGTGAGAGGCTGACGTACCATCTGGCCGGCACCGGGGAGATCGATTTTCTCGAGGTCGAATTGAGCGCAACCGGAGCCGCGAGCGACCGTCTCTCTCCCGTCGCCAGCTGGCAGACCACCATCCCTAGAACCACAGTCATGGAAAAGCTCAGGCCGCTGGCGCCCAACGTGGGCGAAATCCGTGATCTGCGGCCGGCCAGGCTCGGTGCTTCCGGCCGTGTGGTCCAACTGGAGATCATCGGCAGCCGCGGTTCTGTCGTGGTGAACGGGTATCAGGCACGAACCCGGCTGGGCCTGAACGACACGCTCTATACGCTGTCGCGCGTCCGGGCAGAAGACGGGAGCGTGGCAAGCTTCACCTTCGATGGCCGAGGCTGGGGGCACGGGATCGGCCTCTGTCAGACCGGCGCCGTCGGAATGGCACAGGCAGGCCGGACCGCCGAAGAAATCCTGAAAACCTACTATCAGGGCGTCGAATTGCGCAAGATCTACTAGGAGAAGCCGGAAGCCAGAAGCCGGACGAGCAGCTCGGATGAGTTCGGCCCAGAGATTCAGGCTTCTGTTTCTGGCTTCTCCTTCCGGCTTCCGGCTTCTGGCTTCTTATAGGGGGCATGCGGATGAATGACCGGCAGCGATCTCAGGTCTTGGGAGTAATCGTGCTCGCGGCCGTCATTCTGCTCATTGCCTGCCTCCGGTATTACTTCAGGCTGGGTTGATCGAATCGAGGATTGTCATGCGGCGGAGAAAGCAGAGAGCGCCGGCAATGATCCATGCTGCTTTTTTTACGTTTTTTCTGCGTCCGCGGGATTCTCTCCGGAAACTTACCAATGCGTGTATTGGCAAACAGGCGCAAATGAAAAAGCAGCCACGGATTGCACGGATTTCACGGAGCGGAGAAAACCTGGCGCAGCCCTACCCCCCACACCGGCGGCCTTCGGCCAACATCCTGGTTCCCGTCGCGCAGGCAAACGCATCCGAATGCCAATTTCTTTGGGAAGCTACCCGTCGCGCTTGCCTGCGCGACGGGAGCCAGGATGTTGCTGCGTGTAGCGCCGCGCCGGTGTGGGGGGTAGGGCTGTGCGGACTTCGGGTGTGCGCTGGTTTCATTCGTGCTTTGATCCGTGAGATCCGTGCAATCCGTGGCTGCTTTATTTTTTGCGGCTTCATCAATGCAACTGAGTTTCTGATGTCAATGAACGACTCCCCGCCGCAAGAGCTCTGCGGTGAAATCGTCTCATTATGAGCCGAATCGATACTCCTGCAATTGCCGTCGTGGGGCCGACCGCTTCCGGCAAGACGGCGCTCGGTATGGCGCTCGCGCGGCGATTCCACGGCGAAATCATCACTTGCGATGCGCTGCAGGTGTATCGTCACACGGACATCGGCACCGCCAAACCCGATGGCCGCGATCGCAGCCTGGTTCCGCATCACCTGCTGGACGTAAGGGAACCTTGCGATGATTTTTCCGCGGGCGATTATCTCCGCCTGGCGCGCCGGGCTTTGGCCGGTATCCGGGAGCGCGGAACCGTCCCGTTTGTCGTCGGCGGCACCGGTTTCTATCTCAGGGCTTTGATAGAAGGGCTGTTCCGTGGACCGGGAAGATCCGAGGCGCTGCGCGCGCGCATGCGCGGCATTGCGGCGCGATGCGGCCCCACAGCGATCCATCGGGCTTTGCGCCGGGTGGATCCTGAAGCCGCGGCGCGCCTGGCTCCCGCGGACCTGGAACGCAACGTGAGGGCTTACGAGATCTATCGCGTCTCGGGCCGCACCATGACCTGGTGGCAGAGCCAGCCGCGTAACCGCCTGCATGGATACCGCTGGCTCAAGCTGGGCATCTCCTGGCCCCGCCCGCTGCTGTACGCACGCATCGACAGGCGGGTCGAAGAGATGTTTGCGGCCGGCCTGGTTGCAGAGGTGGCCTCCCTGATGGCCAAATATCCCAGGGATTGCCATGCATTCAAGGCAATCGGATACCGGCAGGTTGCCCGGCATCTCGATGGCGAGTGGAGTCTGGAGGAGGCCAAAGAAGACATGCAGCGGGAGAGCCGGCGCTACGCGAAACGGCAGGCCACGTGGTTCCGTTCCGATCCCGAGATTATCTGGCTGGATGCCACGCACGGCGAAAACGACGTCCTGGACAAGGCTGCCGGGATCGTGGCGGAATACCTGGCTTGATGAGCCTGCGGGGGCGCTGCCTGGGACCGCCCCTGCCCGGACCGCAGCCGCAGTCCGGACACCCCGAACTCGCTTCCCTCAGCAGCGCGGAATCAGCAGCGCCCCCGCAACGACCTGCAATGCATGAGGCGTGCCAGAACGAATCTTCGGTATTTATCTGCAGGATTCGCAAAGCTTTAGTGGAAATCGAGGAGATGCCGCGCCCAATCCGTCACCGAGCCAAATGAGCTTTCACGCTCACTTCCACGAAATCATCAGCTGCAATGACATGAGAATGCGCCCTTTGATGTTGCATAAGGAGCGCGGGCGTCCCGCCCAATGCCGCATCGTTTTTGACGCATGGCGATCATAACTCGTTTGGAGTGCGGCGACTGGTCGCCGCTTTCAACAGCCTGGAGCTGCCCCACACCGGCAGCTTGCTGCCGGGATGGCCGCGGTGCGCCTGCAGCCAAGCATTGGTCTCTCCTGAAAACGGCAGCAAGCTGCCGTCGCCTGGCCAGAACACGATTTTTCAGAGCGGCGACGAGTCGCCGCACTCCAAACGGGCGCTTCAGGTCTTGAATCAGGCCAAGCGTCATCACCGGCATTTGATATAATGACGCGTCGGGAGGCCGGGAGGAGAGGGATCCATGGAACTGCAACCTGTAATCGGACTCGAGGTCCACGCACAGCTCCTCACCCGCACCAAACTGTTCTGCGGATGCAGCACCCGTTTCGGGGCGCCGGCCAATTCCCAGACTTGTCCGGTCTGCCTCGGCTTGCCGGGAGCGCTCCCCGTGCTGAACCGCGAGGCGGTATCCATGGCCGTGCGCGCCGCGCTCGCGCTCGGATGTGAGGTCCATCCGCTTTCCGTGTTTGCGCGCAAAAACTATTTCTACCCGGACCTGCCCAAAGGATATCAGATTTCGCAGTTCGACCTTCCGCTCGCCTCCGGGGGCAAAGTCATGGTGTTTTCAGGCGAAAGGAACCCGGATGGACACGTGGTGAACCGCCGCGAGAAGCTCTTCGGCATCACCCGTGTCCACCTCGAAGAGGACGCGGGCAAATCCCTGCATGAGGGCATGCCGGACTCGGATGCAAAATCGTATGTGAACCTGAACCGCAGCGGCGTGCCCCTGATCGAAATCGTGAGCGAGCCTGATTTCCGGAGCAGCCAGGAGGCCTACGATTACCTGACCCACCTGCGCAAGACCCTGATCTACCTGGGCGTATGCGACGGCAACATGGAAGAAGGAAGTCTCCGCTGCGACGCCAACGTATCCGTCCGGCCCGCCGGCTCCGCCGAATTCGGCACCAAAGTTGAAATCAAGAACCTCAATTCGTTCCGGTTCCTGCAGCGTGCGCTTGACCATGAAATCGGGCGCCAGTGCGATGTCCTCGCCGCAGGAGGCAGGATCGTGCAGGAAACCCGCCTCTGGGATGAGGCCGAGGGACGCACGGCCGTGATGCGCACCAAGGAAGAAGCGCACGATTATCGCTACTTCCCCGAGCCTGACCTGCCGCCGCTGCAACTCGATCCCGACTGGATCGTCCAACAGGAAAGATCACTGCCGGAGTTGCCTCACGACAAAACCTTGCGTTTCATGTCGGAGTATCAGTTGACGAGCGAGGAAGCTCTCCTTCTCACCTCGAGTATCGCATCCGCCGAGTATTTTGCCGCCTGCGCCGGCGATTGCCGCAACCCGCGCGCGGCGCTCAACTGGATATCCGGGGACCTGGCCTGCGCTCTGAGAAGCTCGGGCCATGAGATCGAGGATTCACCCTTGCCGCCGCAGCGGCTGGCGGCCCTGATCCGCATGATCGATGCCGGCCTGATTTCCGGGAAAATGGCCAAAACGGTTTTTGAGGAGATCTACACTTCGGGCGAGGATCCGGCCGCCGCGGTGGATCGCCTGGGTCTGGTGCAGGTCAGCGATGAAGCAACCCTCGGCGCCGTGATTGACCAGATCATGGCCGCCAATCCGAGGCAACTGGCCGAATATCGTGCCGGGAAGGAAAAGCTCTTTGGCTATTTCGCCGGGCAGGCGATGAAGGAGACCAAGGGCCAGGCGAACCCGCAACTCCTCAACGACCTGCTGAGACGCAAGCTCAAAGGATAAGAAAGTACGCCGTACTCCCGCATCCAACGGAGGACATATTGCCCTGTGATATCCGAAGGAGCCGGAAGCCAGAAGCCGGAAGTCCGGCCGGATCCGGATTCCGGAGTTGAAGCGTTTGGCTTGACCGGAATCCGTTGGATCCAAATCGGTGAATCCCAAAGAAGTGGGGGCGGGATTCAGCCCGCAACAACGGTCCGGCAGCCGGGCCGAAGCCCGGCCCCACCTGTTTGGAAAGGGCTCTTGAGAAGCATCCAATTCGCAATCCGGATTATGAGGATGTGAATATGGAGTGCAAAAGGCGTTTTTGTTGACTCCCGGCTCGCTGAAAAATGAACAAATCGGAATCTCGCAAGAAAGCGGCAGAACAACGGCAGCAGCAGATTCGGTCCAAGGCGTTCGTCCGGCAGCCGGACGGAAAACCGCCCCGATTTGTGGCGGATGTAATGCTCGGCCGCCTCGCCAAATGGCTGCGCATCGCCGGTTTTGACGTTCTCTATTCCAACCGCTTCACGGACGACGAGCTGGTGGCACTTTCGCGGCAGCAGGGGCGCATCCTCCTGTCGCGTGACACGCGGCTGCTGGTGCGCAAGGCAGTCGAGCACTTCATCTTCCTGGAAAGCGAGAGAGTCCAGGATCAACTGGCACAGGTTTTTGATGTCACTCAGATCTCCAGCCTGCCCGGAATCCTGACGCGCTGCCTTTCGTGCAATGAACCCCTCCGCGAAATACCGCGCGATCGCGTCCGCGATCGCGTCCCCCCCTTTGTTTTCAAAACGCAGACCCAATTCAAATCGTGTCCCGGTTGCACGCGGATTTACTGGGCCGGCACCCATCGCCAGTCCGTGCTGCGCACCCTACAAAATCGGGGACGCACCGACGCAAAGTAAGCATAATCAATGTTTTGGCGCGAAAAAGGCACCGAAAACCGCTCTTCAAGCCGATTTTGCCGATTGTTTTTGCGGTTTGGCGATCGGGGATGCAACGAACGAAATTCAATATGATCAATATTTCGCCGGCCATACAGCCGTACACCAAGGCGGAATCATTTCCGTTTACAATTCTGCGATTCAGACAATGGCAACAATGCAAATGGTGATCCAGGCCCGAAGGGCCGGCAGAGAATAGCCCCGCGCGTGAGCGCGGGGTTCGGAGTACCATCGAAAAGGAGGCCTGAAGGGCCGGCACATATCTGCGCACAGATCCAGGTGCCGCACCTTCGGCGCTCTATTTCTCCGCACTCGATATCCCGGCCTGACGGCCGGGCCTATTTCCTGTCGGCCCTTCGGGCCTCTCCCGCAATCTGAGTCGTTGCCAGTATCTGAGTCGCCGTTTACAATACACTGGCATTTATGCAGGATGTTTCCCGTTGCAATCCGGAAGGAGTGATCGTATGGCCAAGTTTGAAGGCATCCAATGGGCAGGACAGCAGATGCGTTACACTCTCGACACCAGGCATTTCGACTTGCTCGCAGCCGACGCGCCCGTTTTTGCAGTCTCCAAATCGGTGCAATATGGCGCATTCCAGGCATTCGAGGGCATCCGGTTTTTCTGCCGGCGCACTGACCAGGGAGGCATTGAGGCCGCTTTTCTAAACTGGGACAGGAATCTGGAGCGGTTTCAGAGAGGGATAGCCTTTAACCTGGGCAGTGAACAGCAGCACCTTGTGCCGGGCATCCAGGAGCTTCAAGAGATTTTTATCAGGAAGTTCTTCAGCGATCCCGGCCTGCGCCCGTTTTTTGGCGAAATGGCTGAACTGGGCGCCCAGGGTTACCTGAGGCCATTCACTGTAGATGAGGAACTCTCCATCGGCGTCGCCTTCCCGGCCAGACCGGCGATCCGCGCTGTCATATGCCGATATGACCAGTACCTTGGTGAGCCGTTCACCGGCGTCGTGATCCCGCATATGGTGCGCGCTCTCGGGATCAACAAGACCGGCTGCCTCAAGCTGGGAATCAACTATGTGATGAGTGTGAAGGCTGTGGACGCGGCGAAAAAGATAAGTCCCGATGCGGCTTCGGCTCTGTTTCTGGATGACCAGCCGCAGGTCAGAATCGAGGAGCGCAACATAACGGAATGGGATTCGTCCTGCTGTCTGTTCGGCCTTCGCGACGGCACTGTGGTCAAGATCCCGGAGAGCGACCTTATCCTGCCATCGGTAACCATCTTCGGAATCACTACGATTCTCCGCAGCATGGGAGTGCGCGTCGAAGAGCGGCATGTTCGATATGGTGAATTGTTGGCGAAGTCTAAATCAGGAGAATTGATCGCAGCCTGCAGCGTGGGCACCGCCGGAATCTTGAATCGATGCCGGAAACTGATTCTGGTGGATCAGGACTTGAATCCGGTGGCCGAACACCGCCCGGACGAGTCTCATCCTCTCTACCATCAGCTGCGGGAGGCCCGGGAATATTACTGGAGAATCTACAAGGAAGAAGTCCCGGCTCCTCCCGGCATGAAGCTGGTCAAATACGCCCTCTGATCGCGCCTGAAAAGGAGCGCGGGTGGCTACAGGAAGCCCCAGGATGGGGGCATGCAAGTGGGTCCCGGCGGCCCGCCGGGACCAGTACCGTATTCCAACCGCAGACGGATGCTGCCATCATGCTGTTGTTGCGAAGTTGCAAAGGCCGCAGGTCCCGGCCGGCGGCCGGGACCCACTTGCGCGCCCGGCTCAAGGAATGCCGAGGATAGGCAGCCGTGGGTACGGCAGAGCCTTTTCGAGTCGCACCGCCAGAGGCGGTGGTTTACCTCAACAGGAATGATCGGGACGGGCGCGGCGGCAGTCCGGTTCGTGGAATTCCCGGCAGCAAGCTGCCTGGTCGGACCGGCAGGACGATCTCCAGAGCGGCGACAAGTCGCCGCACTCCAGACGATTGCGGCCATCCGGCGGCTTTTGGTGCGCGGACGGGACTCCGGAGCTCCCTGCTTTTCTCCTGACGCCTGACTCCTCCTCTACCGATAGAGCACCTGGGTCTGGCGCCAGTCTTTGTTCTTGTCATGGCCGTATTCGGCGACCCGCGGACGGCGTTCGCGCAGGCGGACCGATTCGATGCCGCAGAGGAGGCCACCGCTCTGTGCGCTTTTTCCAACACACTCGAGCCGGAGGGTATAAGTGCCCGGATCAGGCCAGAAATCCAGGAGTTCAAATTCCTGACTGATAACGGATTCACTGTGGAAGTCCATCGGCCGGCCGATCCTGACACCGTTGAGCAACGCCTGATAGCGGCCGAAGTCGTACGACCGGGTTGCATTGAGCACGAGCCGCAGCGGCTCCTTCCTTTTCACTTCGATCGGAATTTCCAGCCAGCCGCCGGCCTGCGGCGGCCGGTAGAGGATCTGCGGCCCCTCGTACAGATTGAGCTGCTGTCGAGTCACGGTGCCTTCTCCATGATGGGCCGCATCCGCGAAATCGCGGGCGTAACTGATCACCCGATCGAGGCTGGGCAGGCGGCGTTCGCGGGCGTCGGGAGCACGGGCAGAGGAGGCGGCAATGCCGGTCTGATACCAGAAAGCCACACTGGCAAAGTCATCCTCGCGCTCGTTCCAACTCGTGGATCTGTAAGCAGGATTTTCGTCCGGCGAGATCCACCCCATATGTTCCAGGGTAACCTTGATCGCGGTGTTGAAAACAACGGGATCGTTGAGATGCCAGCGGTAGGAACTGGTGTGGCCGCCGATCCCGGCCTGGTCATAGAAGGGCACGCCGAAATACGGCGTGCTGGTTTTCCTCAGTCCCCACGCAGAGAGAAAATAGTCTTCCGTCCCCGTGCCCCAGATCGAAGGTTTTTTCTCGCCGTCGATATAGATCTTCTCGTCCCCTTCGCCCCACCAGGCCGGACTCCGCGTGCGCACAGCCAGCACGGTGCCGACATAGTGGCCTTTGCCGGTGGTCTCCAGAACCACATAGTCCTTGCCGTGCTGCACGGGATACTCCTGGCGGTATTGCGCATAAAAGTAAGGTGTGTCCTTGGGCAGCTTATCCACTTTGATCCAGTCGATGTTGTAGTACAGCAAGCTGATCGGCTTTTCGCTCTGGTTCGCGATCTCGATGCGCGCGGATTTCTGAAACGGCATGCGCCAGAACGAATTGTAGGAATCGGCATCTTCCACGATCACCGGGAGGCTGATCACTTCACTCCGTTTGCCGAAACAGTTGGCGAAAAAATCACCGACGGGCGCTTCGACCGCGGGCCGCGGGCTGCCGTCCCAATAGATGCGCAGGAGCATTTCCTGGTGATTCGCCGATCCTTGCGGCGCCCAGTTCTGCGGTTCGGGTCCGAGGAATGTCAGCCACATGTGAGTGATCATGCCGGGACCCTGGGCATCGAGAAGAACGTGCGTCTCGCCGGGAGGAATATTGAAGTTATCCCAGTTGCTTTGCTCGTTGTCGTCGCCGCGCGGATCGGCCTTGGGATCATACTTGCGCCCCGCGATGTTGCGCTCGCCGTTGGGACCGCGCCGCACTTCGCCGACCCGCATGGCGGAGGTGGCGCGCATCGAGCGCCCCTCCTGGGGACGCGCGAGCCCCTCGAGGAGAGTGCCGTCCGCACCGGAGCCGATCATCGCCAGGCTTGCGCCCGGCGCCGCATTGACGGAAGCAAGTCTGCTTTTGACAAGGTCCCAGACCGGGCCCCCCAAAGCCAACGCTGCCATCAGCAAAATTGTCCGCTCTGCGCTATTCAGGTGCATGTTTCGAGTCTTGTTCATAAGCATGTCTCCCATGGGTCAGTCTTCCCGGATGCAATAGGCGCATGATCGCACACAAAGTACCCCGGTATTTTCATTTATTTCCGCATAATAATAGAGTCTAATCCCATGAAGCAGACAACTGCGATGAGGACGGATCGGACCGATCCGACGGATCCGTCCGATCGGTCATCGCGGTGGGGGGACATATGGCGCGAAAAGCAAGGAAGGAAACCAAGATTCCCCGGCGGGAGTTCCTCAAGACTTCGACCGCTTCGGTTGCCGTAATAGGAGCCATCCCGGCGGAATCCAGGGCGGTGGGGGAGCAGGCGGCGGTGCAGAAACGGTCCCAGCCTGCGGCGCGCAGGCTCTACAACGCGCCATACTCCGGAGAAAGCTTGAACCGGGTCGCCTTTCCCATGGGCGGGATGGGCGCCGGCATGGTCTGCCTCGAGGGGACCGGCGCGTTGTCGCACTTTTCGCTGCGCAACAGGCCGGAGGTTTTCAACGAGCCGCTCACATTTGCCGCCCTGTCGATCAAGGGAGAGAACGATGCCGCGCTCGTGCTCGAGGGGCCCGTTCCATCTTGGAAGATATTCGGGGCGCCGGGCACCGGCAATGGCGCTTCGGGATCCTCTTTCGGGCTGCCGCGATTCGCATCCGCGTCATTTCAGACGCGCTTTCCTTTTGCGACCGTCACGCTGACCGATCCCCGGATCCGGATGGATGTGCAGATCACCGGTTGGAGCCCATTCGAGCCGGGCGATGCCGACCACGCATCCTTGCCGGTCGCCGGCCTGGAATACCGGTTTGTCAACCGCTCCGCCAAGGCACAGGAAGCCGTATTCTCTTTTCATGCACGCAATTTCATGGTTGTGGGCAGGAACGCTCAGGCCGTGCGTTCCCTGCCCGGCGGCTTTCAGCTTTGGGGCGGCGCCGCGGCAGAAAGGCCGCATGAGGAAGGCGCATTTTCGGTCGTGGCTGCCGATCCTCAGGCGAAAGTGAACGCCGCCTGGTTCCGCGGCGGCTGGTTCGACGCACTCACGATGGTTTGGAAGGACATTGAGACGGGCGCCTGTTTTGAGCGGCCCGCCGTCACGGCCGGCGATCCATCGCCCGGAGGAACGCTGTCCGTGCCTTTCCGCCTGGATCCCGGAGCGGCAAAAACCATTGTCCTGCAGCTCTCGTGGTATGTCGGCCGCACCAATCTCCGTACCGGCAAGGATCCTGCCGGCACGCCGCCGGTCGATGCGCGGACCGCCCCTGCCTACAAGCCATGGTACTCGGGACGGTTTGCCGACGCGGGCGAGGTGGCTGCCTACTGGAAAGATCGCTACGACGAATTGAGGCGGAAATCGAGACTCTTCAGCGACTCCTTCCACCAGTCGACGTTGCCGCCCGAGATCCTCGAAGCGGTTGCCGCAAACCTGACCATCCTGAAGTCGCCGACCGTCCTGCGGCAAAGTGACGGGAAGCTCTGGGCCTGGGAGGGCTGCTCGGACAATGCCGGCTGTTGTGCCGGGTCGTGCACCCACGTGTGGAACTACGCGCAGGCCATTCCGCACCTCTTCCCGTCTCTGGAGCGGTCGCTGAGGGAGACGGAGTTCGGCCCGTCACAGAACGAGGAGGGGCACCAGCAGTTCCGCAGCGCCCTGCCGATCCGCATACTGGAGCACGATTTTCATGCCGCGGCCGACGGCCAGCTCGGCGGCATCATGAAGGTCTATCGCGACTGGCGCATCAGCGGCGACACCGAATGGCTCCGCAGCCTCTGGCCCAGGATCCAAAAGAGCCTGCACTACTGCATCGCTACCTGGGACCCGCAGCACAAGGGGATTCTGGAGGAGCCGCATCACAACACCTACGATATCGAATTCTGGGGCCCCGACGGCATGTGCACGAGTTTCTACCTCGGCGCGCTGCAGGCGGCCGCGGCCATGGCAAGAGCCCTGAAGGAGGACGCTCCGGTCTATGCAGAGCTTTTTGCGAAGGGCAAATCGCTCGCCGAGAGCGAACTCTTCAACGGCGAGTACTTCATGCAACGCATCGAGTGGAAAAATCTACGCGCGCAGAATCCGCTCGAGAACAAAAGCATGGTGGGCAATTATTCGGCCGAAGCGGTCGCTCTCTTCGAAAAGGAGGGGCCGAAATATCAATATGGAAACGGCTGTCTGTCGGACGGCGTGCTGGGATCATGGCTGGCATGGGTGTGCGGCGTGGGACAGGTGCTCGACCGCACCAGGGTCGCGGCCCATTTAAAGGCTGTTCATCGCTATAATCTCAAGAGGGACCTGTCCGGGCACGCCAATCCGCAGCGCCCGTCGTATGCATGCGGCAAGGAAGGCGGCCTGCTCCTGTGCACGTGGCCCAAGGGGGGAGCGCTTTCCCTGCCCTTTGTTTATTCCAACGAAGTATGGACCGGAATCGAATACCAGGTAGCCTCTCACCTGATGGCCATGGGAATGGTCAGCGAGGGACTTGATATCGTGCGCGCCTGCCGTGACCGCTATGACGGGCGCACGCGCAATCCCTTCAACGAATACGAGTGCGGGCACTGGTACGCACGTGCGATGTCTTCCTACGCGCTGCTGCAGGGCATTTCCGGCGCGCGCTATGATGCCGTCGAGAAAGTGCTGTATCTCGAGCCCAACCTCTCCGGCGATTTCAGAAGCTTTCTTGCCACAGCCGCGGGCTATGGCACAGTCGGCGTCAAAGCCGGCAAGCCGTTCTTCGAACCTGCTTCCGGCAAGGTTGAAATCCGCGAAATCCGTTACCGTCCCAAAGCGTAGGCAATCCATAGGCGCTTGCCGGATTCCCATTCGAAGGAGTCAGGAGCCAGGAGTCAGGAGAATTCAGGCTTGCGGATTCCTCGGCACTGCCGGCAGCCACAACCGAAGGGATCGGCACGGAAGACAGAGCCGCGAGCGCAAGCGAGCGGATGTTTGAAGTCTATTAACCTATGCGCAACTGGACCGTAGATTTCAAATATCCGCTCGCTTACGCTCGCGGCTCCATAATGCGTGCCGAATCCCAGAATCGCGCCAGAGGTAATACGGATTTGCAAAGAGCTCTCGATCGCCAAGTTTTTTGGTTAGTGCAATCCATGGAAATTATCCGTGGCGTTTTTTTCCAATTTGCTCTGAAAGGGGAATTAGCGGTTGCTGACTGCTGATCAAAAACAGGAGGTCCTCAGGTTTGTGCGCGGGCAGGACCGGCGCACGTTTACATTCCGGGATGTCGTCCGCTTCCTCGATCTGGACAGCGACGACCGGCGCGATCTCCAGCATTATCTGGATGAACTCGACACCCAGGGTATCATTCACCGCATCAAGCGGGGCCAGTACGCCCTCCCGTCCAGGCAATCCATGGTTTCCGGACTGCTGCAGTGCCACCGGGACGGCTACGGTTTCGTGAGACCCGACGACCGGACCCAGTTCGATCAGGACATCTTCATCCCGGCCCGCAACATGGAAGAGGCCATGCATGGGGATCGTGTGCTGATCAAGGTAGCGGCCAGGAAACGCCCGCGCCGGCGCGGCCGTGAAACGGACAGCGAACCACAGGAGCGTCTTGAGGGGACCGTGCTCCGCGTCCTGGAACGCGGCCACCCCAGCATCGTCGGCCGCTACTGCGATCATCCCCGCTTCCCGATGGTGGTCCCCCTGGATGCGCGCATGTTTCAGGACATCATGATCCCGCGCCGGCAGAGCAAGGGGGCCCTGCACGGCCAGGTGGTAGTCGTGTCCCTGTCGGTGCCGCCGGGCCCGCGCCAGACCGCCCAGGGACAGATCATTGAAATTCTGGGTTATCCGGACGACCCGGGCATCGAATACAAAATCGTATCTCACAAATACGGTTTGCCCACCGAATTCTCTCCGGAAACTCAGGAAGAAGTCGCGGCCTTCGCGGACCGGATCTCCGCCGGGGAGCGTGCCGGACGCGAAGATTTCCTGGACGAGATCGCAGTGACCATCGATGGGGAGACCGCCCGCGATTTTGACGACGCGGTCACGCTCAAGAAACTTCCCTCGGGACATTACCTGCTCGGCGTCCACATCGCCGATGTTGCCCATTATGTGCGCGAAGGCACCGCCCTCGATGCCGATGCCTATGCGCGGGGCACCTCCGTTTATTTTCCTGACCGCGCGATCCCGATGCTTCCCCCGAAACTATCCAGCGGGATCTGCTGCCTGAAGCCGGGGGAGGACCGGCTCGTTTTTTCGGTCCTCATGGAAGTCGACGGACGCGGGGAAGTGGTCCGGCGACGTTTCGCCGAAGGAATCCTGCGCAGCCGGGAGCGCATGACCTACCCATCGGTGGCGCGCATTCTGGTTGACAGGGATCCGGCGGAGCGCAGCCGCTGTTCTGCGTTCGCGCCGATGTTGGAGACCATGGAGGAGCTTTGCACTATCCTGGCGGACAAGCGGCACCGGCGCGGCGCAGTGGATTTCGATTTGCCGGAGGCGGCGATCGAGTTTGACCGCGGCGGGCGAGTCATCGGCGTAGTTCAGGCGGAAAGAAACATCGCACACCGCATCATCGAGGAGTTCATGTTGCTGGCCAACGAAACGGTGGCCGCGCGCCTGGCCGAATCAGGCGGGCCGGCGCTCTATCGGGTGCACGAGCAGCCCGATCCGCAAAAAGTGGAGGATTTCGCCCAGTTCGCCCTGGCCCTGGGTTACCGGCTCGAAAAGGGACGCGACGGCGCCTACCGCCAGCGCGATTTCCAGAGATTCATTTCCCGGATCGAAGGCCGGGCCGAAGGCAGATTCCTTGTCTATCTGATGTTGCGCTCATTCATGCAGGCCCGTTATGCGGCTGAGAATGCCGGACACTTCGGACTGGCGGCCACGGCGTACACCCATTTCACTTCCCCGATCCGCCGCTACCCTGACCTTATCGTGCACAGGCTCCTGAAGGAGTGCCTGCAGGAGCGGCCATCCCAGGCCTGGCAGGGGAAAATGACGGCGCAGCTTCCCGAAATGGCCGCCTGGACTTCGGCCCGCGAGCGCAACGCCGACGAGGCGGAGAGGGAGATCGAAAAGATCAAAAAAGTGCAATTCATGTCCGACAAGATCGGAGAGGAATTCGAAGGGTTCGTGTTTTCGGTCCTGCGCCAAGGCTTCTTTGTGGAACTGCTCGATCACTTCGTGGAAGGTTTCGTCCCGGCCGGGACTCTGATCGACGACCGCTATGATTACCACGAGCGCACCCACTCGTTCGCGGGCGCTCAACGTCACCTGCATTTCAGGCCCGGATCGAAGGTCCTCGTACGCCTTGACCATGCCGACCGGGAGGCATTCCGCCTGACCTTTTCGGCAGTCCGCCTGCTTGCATGAATCCGGCATGAATCGATCGGACCAGTCCTTCCGACCGGTGGGATGGCAGTCTCCGCGTTATGCGAAGGCCTGGATCAGGGCTGCGGCAAGTAACTGCTCCTGGTGCGGAAACACAGTGCGCAGGTCCAGAAGAACATGATCGTTTTCGATGCGCACCAGGATCGGTGGATTCCGGGACCGGAGCCGGAACTCAATCTCGATCAGCTCCCCGCGGGAAACCACCACTTCCCTGCCGCACGCCAGGGTGTTCAGGATCAGAAGAACCGCCGCGGCATTGTTATTGACCACGGTGGCCGCTTCTCAGCCGAGCACCTCCGTCAGGGCCTGTTCCGTTGCCTGGTCGCGATGCCAACGCCGGCCCGATTTCAAATCATATTCAAGATTAGAGTAGCAGCCCGAGACTGCCGATAAGTTCTAAAGCGCCGCTGCGGAAAGCGGCGCGCGGCCCAGATTTGTGTGCAGGATCACACCGGTCGCATTGATGACAGTCACCAGTTCCCGCTGCGGCTGCGCCTCGGATTCGGATGGATGGGTCACGGCGCATTTCAACACACCCCCCGGGAGCTGTCAACATGAACCGGAATCCCGGGCGCCGGGACCGGAAATCCGCCGGATTCAAGGACGTGCCGGGCAATTCGAGGATGAGTGGCAGATTACGACGCGGAACTGACCAGTCTGGACGAAGGCATTCGCCGTCTCAAGATTGAGTACGACATCTACTTTTCCAACCACCGCAGGAAGCCCCCGGACGATTTGCGCCTGCGCATGGAAAATACCGCCAAGCGGCTGTCCGAAGCCACGGAGATGAGCGTCTCCCAACGCTTCCGTTACAACACCCTGATCGCCCGCTTTTGCGTCTATCGCGATCTCTGGCGGCGGACGCAGCAGGAGCGGGAATCGGCCAACGAGAACCCGCGAGCATCTTCCGGCCCGATGCCCAAATCGGACGGGCACACTTCCTCTCAACCTCCGGGAGTGCAGGTCTCGATCGGGGATCCCGATGCCGAATCAGGCAAAATACAGTGTCTCTATGACGAGTTGCTTCGCATCAGGGGGGAAAATGCGAAGGAGTCGCCCGGCATCTCCTATCAGCAGTTCACAAACTACATTGCCAGCCAGACTCAAGGCATCAAAACCAGATATCGATGCAGCAGTGTCGTCTTCCGGATTGCAGTTGAGGCAAACGCTGTCAAATTCACCGCCAGAGCCGATACTTAGCCCGGATTATTTATGAAAAATCAGCCGACTCGCTGGCGGCCCAGTCCAGAGCCGCGGCCGTAAGGGAGTGGATTGGTTGCCAATCCTACATTCTGTGGTATTCGCACGCTGCGATCCGCTCCCTTACGGCCGCGGCTCCGTTGGCTTTGCGCATATCGGTTCGGCTCTTCAAGAATAATCCGGGTTAGGCGCTGGCTTCCTGGCTCTGTGGGGTCTCGAGCCGCACAACATTCTCTGCCTGCGGACCCCGCGGCCCCATCTTGACATCAAACTCTACCGGTTCACCCTCCCGAAGCGTCTTATACCCCTTCTCACGGATCGCGCTATAGTGTACAAACACATCGGCGTCGGAATCCTGTGAAATGAATCCGTAGCCTTTGGTATTGTTAAACCACTTGACTGTGCCGGTAATTCTGGCCATTCTTTCCCTCCTAACGCCGCAATGCGGACTTTGGTCCAATTCAGCGGACATTAGTGCAAATAAAAGGCATATACTATTTTCCCCAAGGCTATTAGAGCCTATTTATCAATGTCAAGGGGAAAATCAGGATTTACTCCCATGCAGGAAATGTATGCCATCGGCGGCAGTCGGCACGCTCTGAGAATGAAGAAGGGACCCAGGAGCCTGTTTTTTAGGGCCCTGAGGTTCTTGAGCCAATCAGGCGGGAGCAGAGAGCAGCTGCCATTCTTCCCGGGTCCTTTCAGCAGTTGGACTCCCTGGGGAAACAGACATAAGCGCATTAGTAAATACTAATTATCTGGAGGCCTGCTATGACATTGATTCGACGCGCCCTTGTGAGCGTTTCCGACAAGACCGGACTTGAGCGACTGGCAAAATATCTGGATGAGAACAAGGTCGAGATTCTCTCCACGGGAGGAACTGCAAAATTTCTGAAGGGCCTGGGAATTCAGGTAGTGGAAGTGTCGGACTACACCGGATTCCCGGAAATATTGGACGGCCGCGTCAAGACGTTGCACCCGCGGGTGCACGGCGGGCTGCTCGCGATCCGCAGCAATCCGTCGCATCAGCAGCAGATGCAGACCCAGAATATCGAGCCGATCGATATGGTGATCGTCAATCTTTACCCTTTCAGGGAAGTCGCTGCGCGCGCATCCTCGACTTTCCCCGAGGTAGTCGAGCAGATTGACGTCGGCGGCCCGAGCATGATCCGGTCGGCGGCCAAGAACAGCAGTTTTGTGGCAGTCGTGACGGATCCACGAGACTATGGCTGGATCCTGGAGGAACTGAGAGCGCATGACTGCAGCCTGGGCGCCGCCACACGATTCCTTCTGGCACAGAAGGCATTTGCCCATACCGCATCCTATGATGGTGCAATTGCCGGCTACCTGGCCGAGAGGGTCTGGGGCGCGGACGGGCCGATCAAAACGGAAGGGGGTTTTCCTCCACTCGAGATCCTTTCCCTGCAGAAAGCGAAGGACCTCCGCTATGGCGAGAACCCGCATCAGCGCGCCGCCCTGTACACGCGGATTTCGACGCCGCCGGCAGGCGTCGCAGGAGCGGAGGTTCTCCAGGGAAAGGAACTCAGTTACAACAACCTCCTCGACTCCGATGCTGCCTGGGGCCTGGCACAGGAATTCGAGCAGACGGCGGCGGTAGTCATCAAGCACACAAACCCATGCGGTGTGGCGCAGGCCGGCACTCTGCGCGATGCGTATATTCTTGCCCGCGATTGCGATCCGGTATCGGCGTTTGGTTCCGTGGTGGCGCTCAATCGCAGGGTGGAGGATGACACAGCCTCGGAGATCGCCGGAACTTTTGTGGAAGTCGTGCTCGCACCGGAATTTTCCGCGGGCGCCCTGGAAATCCTGAAAACCAAAACGAGCCTGCGCCTGTTGCGCATGCCCATGCAGCCATCGGCGTCGATCGAACACCGGGAGGTCACGGGTGGATTCCTCGTGCAGGACCGGGACCAGTATTATGTGCAACCCAAAGAGTTGAAGGTAGTCACCAGGCGCACGCCCACCGATGAAGAGCTGGAAGCGCTCCTGTTTGGCTGGCGGGTGGTCAAGCACGTCAAATCGAATGCGATCGTGCTCTGCAACCGCACCCGCACCCTGGGGGTGGGGGCCGGCCAGATGAGCAGAGTCGATTCCGTAAGACTGGCGGCGCAGCGCGCGCAGTCGCACCTTGCCGGCTGTGCGATGGCTTCCGATGCTTTCTTCCCCTTCCCGGACGGCATTGTGGCCGCGGCGAATTATGGAGTGAAGGCGGTCATTCAGCCGGGGGGGTCGGTCAAGGATGCCGAAGCCATCGATGCGGCCAATGCGCACGGCATGGCCATGGTCTTTACCGGAATCCGCCATTTCAGACACTAGGAGTCGGAATCCGGAATTGGAATCGGTCAGGAGAAGCTATGCTGCTGGTTCTCGATGTAGGCAATACCAACACGGTGCTGGGGGTGTACCGGCACAGCGAACTGCTGCATTGCTGGCGCCTGGTCACCCAGCGGGAACGGACTGCGGACGAATGGGGCATTCTCATCCGCACCTTGTTCAACATGGCAGAAATTTCGACCGGGGCTATTTCAGGGATCGCAATTTCATCGGTGGTGCCCCCCGCGACCCCGGCGCTCGAAGAAATGACCCTGCACCATTTCGGCATTAAGCCCCTCTTTATCGAACCCACCATGGATTTCGGCATGCCCGTCCGCTATCACCCTCCCGAGGATGTCGGGGCTGACCGCGTAGTCAATGCCGTCGCAGCCTATGAACAGTTCGGCGGGCCCGCCATTGTCGTCGATTTCGGCACCGCCACCACCTTTGACGCCATTTCGGAGCAGGGCGAATATGTCGGCGGAGTCATTGCCCCGGGCATCGGCATATCGGCAGAGGCGCTCTTTCTGCACGCCGCCCGCCTGCCGCGCGTCGATGTGCGGCAGCCTCGCAAGGTGATCGGCGATTCGACCGTGACCAGCCTTCAATCAGGCCTGTACTGGGGCTATGCCGGACTGGTGGACGGCATTCTCCGGCGCATGAAACAGGAACTTGAGGGAGCGCATGTCGTGTCCACCGGCGGATTGGCCGAACTGATTTCACCGGCGTGTGAGGAGATCGACTCCGTCGATAAGAACCTCACCCTCGAAGGAATGCGGCTGATTTACGAACGGATGAGGAGACAGGAGACAGGAGACAGGAAACAGTAGAGAGTGTCCGGTTCGCCTGCCTGCTCCCGGATTTCAATGAACTACTACAATTACTTCACCGAGATCGAAGAGCATTTCGTCCGCCGGAGGGGGAAACATCTGTATGTTTCACCGATGGATTGGAGCCTGATCGCAACCTGGCGCGACTCGGGCGTCCCGCTCCATGTGGCGCTCCGGGGCATCGATCGCGCAATGGACGGCTATTTCTCCAAAAAGCGCTCGAGAGATTCGCGGCCAGGCACTCTCTTCTACTGCCACGCCACCGTCATGGAAGAGTACGCCGGCCATCTGGAGTCTCATTTGGGAGAGGAAAAGGCGGCGGAAAGCAGCGCCGGAGCCCATGAGCCGCCGGAAGCCAGGATGCCGGGAAAAACCGAAGGGCCGGCCAAAAATGAGATCCTTCATTTCCTGAACGCCAGAATTCTGGAAATAAAATCGCTGTTCGCGAAACAATCTGTTGTGGAACAGATCGGGGCGGAAGGCATCGAGCGGATCATCCTGCGGCTCGAGGAAATCGCCCTCAGCCTTGATGCGGACCAGCAGGTCGACTATGAAGCCCTGGACAGGGACCTTGGAATCCTGGACGAGAGCCTGGTGAGAGAACTGCACACGGCGACCGATCCGGAGCAGTTGGCGACATGGGAGCAGGAAGCGAGAAAGGAATTGAAGGTTTACCGCAAAAAACTCCCCAAGGAAACCTACCAGAAGATACTCGAGAATTACCGGCACACCAGAATTCGCCGTCATTATTTGGTGGGCGAGCTCAGCCTGTTTCAGATGTTGCGATAATGGCTTCCACCGGATTTCAATATGCGGAATAAGAGACGTCCCCCCTGTTTGAACATTGAGTTCGACGTGGAAATCGAGAAACTCATCTATGGCGGGGAGGGCCTGGGGCGGCATGAAGGCAAAGTGGTTTTTGTCCCGTATACCGCCCCCGGCGATCTGGCAAGCGTTCATCCACAGGAGCAGAAGAAAAGATATGTGCGCGCGGAGGTCGCACGCTTGCGCAGATCCGGTCCGCGCAGAGTTCAGCCTCCATGCCCTCATTTTCCTCGCTGCGGCGGCTGCCAGTGGCAGCATCTCGAATACGGCCTGCAGGTCGATGCGAAGCGCGAGATTCTCACCGAGCTCTTTTCCCATCGCTTCCCTGCAACGCGGAGCCTCCCGATTGCGATGAAGGCATCCCCGCGGCCCTACGGGTATCGGTCGCGGGCCCGGGTGCAGACGCGGCGCACGGAAAACCAGGTCAGCGTCGGATTTTTTCGCTACCGCTCGCATGGCGTGGAGGACATCGCCGAGTGCCCGCTGCTCATGCCGGCGCTCAACCGCGCCCTGGCGGAAGTGCGCGGCCTCTGTCAATCCGGCGCCGTCCCCGCAGGCGGAGAATGGGAACTTGCCGGCACCGCCGACGGTGACCGGGCCTTCGCGGAAGCCGACCCTGCGCCCGGCGCACAAGGGAAGACCTCCCCCGGATTGCTTATCAAGAGAGCGGGCGCATTCAGCTACGCGACCACACCGGCGGCTTTTTTTCAGGCCAACGAGTTCATGCTCGACGATTTGATCGCGACCGTTCTGGAGGATATTCCTGCAGGAGCGGCGGCGTTGGATCTCTATGCGGGCGCGGGATTCTTCACTCTGCCTCTGGCACGGCGTTTTCAGGCCGTCTCGGCGGTGGAATCCGATCCGCAGGCACATCGGCTTTGTGTGGACAACGCAGACCGAGCCGGCCTGGCCAACATCCGGGCGCTGTGCTCCGATGTGCGCACATGGATGCATGCCGCCGGATCGGTGACCTCCCCGGCGTTTGATATGATCCTGCTGGATCCGCCACGTTCCGGAACGGAGGCGGAGGTAATCCAGACAATCGCCGGGTGGGCGCCTGAGTGGATCGTCTACGTTTCCTGTGATCCGCAGACGCTGGTGCGGGATTTGGCCCTGATCCCGTCCCGGGAGTACCGGATCGATCGCATCACCGGCCTGGACCTCTTTCCGCAAACCTACCATTTCGAAACCGTCGTGGTCCTGAAGCGCAGGTAGATCTTGCCTGGGATCGCCATGTCTCCGTGCGAGGCAGCCATGCAGAGCCGCTGGGAAGAAACGCCGTTCGCCGCCCTGACGGCATGCCTGGCGGCGGGCGTACTGCTTTCGATCCTGTCGGAAGAATGCCGATTCATCGCCTTATTGGCATCCGGGCTGGCGTTCATAGCAGCCGCGGCCTGCGCATTGATCCGCGACCGCCTCAGGATGAGCCTCTGCTGCGCCCTCGCAGCCCTGGTGCTGGGAGGCCTGATGATGGGCGTGGCGGAACGCGAAGGGTACCGGGCTGACGATGTGCGCGCTCTTCTCGCTCATGCCTCCCTGCCGCTGGGAAGCCCGGTGCTTCTGGATGGCTGCGTGCTCGAGGACGGTGTGCTGCGCGGCTCTGATCTGGTCACCACGTTGCAGCTGCGCGGCATCCGTCTCAAGGAGGCCTGGCTGAGCGCCCGCGGCACGGTGCAACTTCGCGTTTCCCTGCCGGAAGACGCCCTGCATGCCGGGGTGCGCCTGCGCTATGGCGACCGGGTGCGGGTTTGGGCAGAATGCGATGTGCCGCGCAATTTCAGGAATCCCGGTTCCGCCGACCGTGCCGGCATTCTGGCCCGGCGCGGGATCCATCTTCTGGCCAGAGTGAAATCACCTCTGCTGATGGAAATCCTGCCGCGGGATTCCGGCACGCCCTGGAAGCACGCGATCGCCCGCGTGCGCCGTTCACTCGAACGGCAGCTCACGCGGCTGGGCCAGGAGGGGCATCGGCAGCAGGCGGCGGTCCTGTCCAGTATCCTCCTCGGCGATTATGCCGACTTGCCGGATGCCACCCGCTCCGAATTTCAGAACGCGGGGACCTATCACGTCCTGGTGGTTTCCGGCCTGCACGTCAGCACCCTTGCCTGGGTCCAGATTCAGTGCCTGAGCCTCCTCCGGGTGCCTCTGCCGGCGGCGCGCCTGGCGGCGGCATGCGGCATTCTCTTCTTTACGGGCCTTGTGGGTTTTCAGGCCAGCATCACGCGTTCTCTCTGGATGTTTGTACTCTACCTTGCAGGGCAGTGCCTGTTCAGGCGGGCGAGCCCGGCCAACGTCCTCTTTGCCTGCGCATTCCTGCTGCTTGCGGCCCACCCCTCGTGGCTGCAGGACACCGGATTTCAGCTGTCCTTCCTCTCGGTCGCCGCCATCGTGCTGATGGGAGTGCCTGCGGTTGCCCAATACCTGCGCCCGCTGGCACTCCCCCTCAGATTTGCAGGAAATCCCCGGAGATTGTTCGTGCAACCCGGCAAGATGCATTCCGGCGGACGGCGGCTGCGGGTCTACGCCGAACTGCTCGCCGAAGCGTGCGCGGACCGGTTCGGAGTGCGCACAGGAGCCTGCGTTCTCCGAGTTTGCCGGGTGGCAGGCGCGATTGGTTTCGCGGTCGCAAGCATGATCCTGATTTCCGTGTCGGTGCAGATCTGGCTCGAGCCGGCGCTCGCTTTCCATTTCAACCGGCTGAGCTGGGTGGCGCCGCTGGCCAACCTGGCGGTGGTTCCGCTTTCATCTCTGGTGCTGGTTGCCGGAATGACCGCGCAGGTTCTGGCCGGCATCTCCATGGCCGCATGGCCCCTGTTCCGCATCGCGGGGCACGCGGCTGCTTTGCTGTTGGATGTCAATCGCTGGTTTGCAGAGCTCCCCGGGGCGTGGCAGCGTTGCCCCACTCCGCCGGGAGCGGCGGTCATGGCCGGAATGTTGCTGATATGCCTGTGGTGCCTGCTGCGCCGGCGCCGGCTCTGGATACCGTGCGGACTGACTGTACTCGGCATCGCCTGTCTGTCCGTGGCGGCAACGGGCGCCTTGCGCCGCGAGTCCATCCCATCGTTGCCGTCTTCCGGAATCCTGCGGCTCTCATTCCTGGATGTGGGGCAGGGGGATTCCGTTGTGGTCGAATTTCCGGACGGGCGTGTCTGGGTCATCGATGCCGGCGGGCTGCGGGTGGATCCTTCTAAACCAGAAGATATTGGTCCCTACGACATCGGTGAAGCGGTGGTCAGCCGCTTCCTGTGGTCGCGCTGGATCGTGGGGCTGGACCGCCTGATCCTGTCGCACCCGCATCAGGATCATGCCGGCGGAATGCCGGCTTTGCTCGACAATTTCCCGGTTCGCCGGTTCGATTGCGCAGATATCGAGAACGACGCAATGTTGCCCCGTCTCATCGAGAAAGCGCGCCGCGCCGGTGTGCCCGTCCAGCTGGCCGGGTCGGGCGAAGAATACCAGGTGGCCGGGGTAACCGTGCGTGTGTTGCCTCCGCTACAGGGGGAAACACCCAGGTCAATGAATGACGCTTCCATGGTGCTTCACCTGGCCTATGGGAAACTCGGCGCTCTGCTGCCGGGTGATCTGGAAGGATCCGGAGAACACCGGATCCTGGCCGGCTATCCGCGGCTGCAGAGCCAGTTGCTGAAGGTCGCGCATCACGGCAGCCGCAACGCCACGCTCAAGCCTCTGCTGGATCGCGTGGGGCCGCGCTGGGCCGTGATCTCCGCGGGCCGCAAGAACCCATTTCAGAATCCGGCCGGGGAAACGCTGCTGCGGCTGCTTCACAACCGGACCCGGCTGCTGCTCACCATGGATCAGGGAGCGATTTTCTTCGAAACGGACGGGGTCAGCTACAAGCTCAGCAGCTACAACCTCGGGCTGCTGGAAAGCGGAGTGCTTTGAGGAGCGATTGTCCGGGCTAAACCTTATAGGTAATGAGAGCCTGCATGTAATGGGCGCGTTCAAAAGCAGCGGGATCGGCACAGTTCTTCTGGCTCACGCTCCCCTTCATCTGGGACACAGAATCGTAATTGTGCTTCTCCATCCATTCGATCACGCCCTTTTCGATCTTGCGGATGTGGTCAATACCGTTGGCGAGGAGCACGGAGCAGAGCTGGGCTGCACTGGCCCCTGCCATCAGCACCTTGATCACATCTTCATGGCTGTGAATTCCGCTGGTGGCGGCCAGATCGGCTTTGATGCGGCCATAGAGGATCGCCACCCAGCGCAGCGGCAGACGAAGCGCCTGCGGCGTGCTCAACAGGATGTTGGGCCGGACCTCGAGGTTCTCGATGTCCATATCGGGCTGATAAAAGCGGTTGAACAGGACGAGGGCATCGGCGCCTGCATCATCAAGCCGCCGCGCCATGTGCGCCATGCCGCTGAAAAACGGGCTCAGTTTGAGCGCCACCGGTATGCGTACCACAGACTTGACTGCCTTGAGGATGTCCAGATAGGTCTGCTCAATGACCGCTGAGGAACTTGCCGGATCGGCCGGTATGTAGTACACATTCAGTTCAAGCGCGTCGGCGCCGGCTTCTTGCATCTTTTTGGCGTAGTCGACCCAGCCGCCGATGGAAACGCCGTTCAGGCTGGCGATGACCGGAATCTTGACCGCCTGCTTGGCCTTGCGGATCTTCTCCAGGTAGCCGTCCGGGCCCACGCGAAATTCCTTCTGCTCCGGGAAGTAGCTGAGTGCTTCTGCAAAGCTATCCGTGCCGCGGGATAGCGAATGCTCAAGTGCGGCCTGGTCTTGGATCAACTGCTCTTCGAACAGCGAGTAGAGAACGACCGCCGAGGCACCGGCGTCTTCCATCCGCTTGATGTTATCGATATTGTCCGACAGAGGGGAAGCCGAGGGCACGAGTGGCGTCCTCAGATTCAATCCCAGATATCGAGTGCTCAGGTCCATGATCTCTCCTTTAGTTGATTGCTCTACCTCAATAGTATGAATACCGCTTCATGCCCTGCCTCCGCGGCGCAGGCATTATACCCCAAAAGATCCGGGGACAGGCTACTCAACTCCCGAATTCGCTGGCGATCCGCCATGGTTAAAACCGGGCTCACAGGTTACAGACAAATCCGGGCACATCGGTAAATTCACCGGCTAATCCGCCGCCGCGGGCGTCGCGACTCGCAAAGGCTCCGCCGTTCCCGCGCGAGGGCTTTAGGCGGACCGACAGAGCCGCGCGCGTCAGCAAGCGGATGTTTGAAAGTTTTGATCTGCCTGCGGATCTCCGCAACCATTTCGAATATCCGCTTGCTGACGCGCGCGGCTCCGAAATGGCGCCGATGCGTCCACGCTGACCAGAGGCTTCTCCAGGGCCCTTTACCATACAACCCGCTCTGCGGGTGGCGGCTGACTGGTGTTCCGACCTAAATGTCATGCAACTTCCCGGCGGCATTCAGGTTTGAACCTTTGCCGGCACAATTGCATCTTGAAATGAGAGGGATAAGGAGAGTAGAGTGCAATAAGGAATGCCTGCGCGGGAGATGAGCATATGAAGATCGCAAAGATCCTATATAAATGCTTTTGGTTATTTATTTTGGCTGGTGTTCTAACGGCACCGCTCCGGGCTCAGACAGACCAGCAGCCGGCCCAGGAACCGAAGCAGCTGCCGGAACCGGAACTGGTGGTGCCGGCGGGCACAGTGATTCCCATCGTTTTGAATACATACCTGAACACGAAAAGCACTCAGGCAGGCGACATTTTTTATGCCGACACTGCGTATCCGATCTGGATTCAGCAGCGTCTCATAATCCCGCGCGGCTCAATCATAAAAGGCACCGTCACGGAGGTATTCAGGCCGGGCGTTTTGAAGGGCAAAGGCAAGATCGCAGTCAGGTTTGATTCCGTCCTTCTGCCCAATGGGGTCGAACGGCAACTGGTAGCCAATTTCCACGGCATTCATGGCCCGGGAGCAGAGAAAATCGACAGGAAGACTGAAACGGTCCAGGCCGGCGGAACAGGCAACGCCGGATCAGAGGCCGGGACGGTAGTCGGCAATGCGGGCAGCGGAGCGATCATCGGAGCTGTGGTGTCCCGTGGTGCCGGGGGAGCCCTCATCGGCGCGGGTGCCGGAGCCGCGGCCGGAACTGCGATTGTTCTCCTGAGCCGCGACCGCCACCTTATTCTTGAGCCGGGAATCCAACTGGATCTTCAGCTGATGCAACCGTTGCGCTTCGCTTACAACGATGTGATGTTCACTCAGGCAGAAATGGAGCGTGCGGTGCGCAAACCTCCCGCGTCTGGCAGACAGCAGCAATCAAGGCGGCCGTCGACAGTGCCATCCCGTTTGCCGGGCATAATCTTGCCGCGCATAATTCGTTGATTCCTCGGCTATCATGCCGGAAGCGCACCTTCGCGTACCAATTCCAAAAAAGCCCTGGCGGCGTGGCTCAGCGTGCGCGCGGCGGGGTAAACCAGGTGGATCTTACGTTCCACGTCGAGTTCGGTAACCTTGATTTCTCGCAGCGTCCCCTGCTCGAGCTCCTGTTCGACGCACATGTGAGGCAAAAAGGCAACTCCCTCGTTCCTTTGTACCAGCTTGCGGATTGACTCGACGGTCGGCATCTCCACGTCCGTGTTCAGCGGCACTTTTTGCTGTTGAAATGCCCGCAATACAATCTCGCGATAGGGCGAGGCCACGTTGTGAGCGATGAATATCTCCATCCCGAGTTCATTCAGCGATATCTCGGCACAATGCGCGAGCCGGTGCTGCGGAGAGACCACGAACGCCAGCCGGTCGGTGTAAATGACGCGCGTCTCTAGACGCTGGTCCCCGGGATCATAGCTGATCACCCCCAATTCGAGGTCGCCCGCAATCAACTGCTCCGGGATGCGGCTGGAAAGGCTCCGCCTCACCTGCACGCGCACCCGCGGAAACATGCGCCGGTAGCGCTGCAGATGGCGCAGCAGGTAGAGTGTCGTTGATTCGTTGGCGCCAATGACCAACCTGCCGGCGGCATTGTCTTGCAGTTCGGCAAGCGCATTCTCGAGCTCGCGCCGCAGGTTTTGGAAGCGACGGGCATAATCCAGGACAATCTTCCCCGCATCCGTCAGGATCAGTCCCCTCCCCGAGCGGTCGATCAACTTCTCCCCCAGATCGCTCTCCAAACGGCGCACCATCATGGAAACCGCCGGTTGAGTGCGCAGCAGCTTTTCCGCTGCACGCGAGAAACTGCTCTCTTCTGCCACAGCTTGAAAAACCCGAACCGAATAAGAATCTATTTCGCTAATGTTCAAGAGACACTCCATCAGAATTGATTATATAATAAGCATTTTTGATATATTTAAGCAAAATTATAAATTTGTCAAATGGATTTCTGTTGATGATAATGCAAGCCACTGAGCGGGTGGAATCGAGCCTGCGCGAAAACGAGAAGATACGCTTTCCGTTCAGGGGGACAAAGGATGCGCAATCGCGTTTACATTTTCGACACGACTTTGAGGGATGGGGAGCAGTCTCCGGGATGCAGCATGCTGGTCGAGGAAAAGATCCGGATGGCCGCCAAGCTCGAACAGTTGGGGGTGGACATTCTCGAGGCCGGCTTCCCGATTGCCTCTGAAAGCGACTTCACGGCTGTCAGGATCATCGGCCGGGACTTTCAAGGCATTAAGGTGGCTGCTCTGGCGCGCGCCTGTGAACCGGACATAATGCATGCGGTCCGTGCCCTGGATCGAGCCCGAAATCCTCGCTTGCATACCTTCATCGCTACCAGCGATATCCACTTGAAATTCAAGCTCAAGAAATCGCGCCAGCAGGTTCTTGAGGCTGCGGCCAGGGCCGTGGAACTGGCATCCGGGTTTGTGGATGATGTCGAGTTTTCCGCCGAGGATGCGACCCGGACCGATCCGGCCTATCTGGAGCAGGTGTGCAGGGCTGTAGTAGCTGCCGGGGCCAGGACGGTCAACCTGCCTGACACGGTCGGGTACTCGACTCCAGATGAATTCGGGGCCCTTGTTGCCAGAATGGTCAAGGCACTCGCCGATGATGTCATCATCAGCGTCCACTGTCACAATGACCTTGGTCTGGCAACCGCGAACTCACTTGCCGCGGTGCAGGCCGGCGCGCGGCAGGTGGAGTGCACGATCAACGGAATCGGAGAACGCGCGGGCAACTGTGCGCTCGAAGAGGTCGTCATGACGATGCGCACCCGGCAGGACCGGTTTCCCTTTCAGACGGGGATCGTAAGCGAGCATATCTTCCCTGCGAGCCAGATGCTGTCCCGGATCATCACCTTCGGCCCCCAGCCCAACAAACCGATCGTGGGGCGCAACGCGTTTGCGCACGAGGCCGGGATTCATCAAGATGGATTTCTGAAGGAAAGGACGACTTACGAAATCATCGATCCCAAAGCGGTGGGAATTCCGTCCAGCCGCCTCGTTCTGGGCAAGCACAGCGGCCGGCATGCGCTCGGCGACCGGTGTGACCATCTGGGATACCCGCTTTCGAGCAGCGAATTGGAGACCTTGTACCATCGATTCATCGCATTTTCCGACACCAAAAAGGGCGTATTGGACGAAGAGATTATTGAGCTTGTGCGCGCCTCCGTATCACGCTACGCCCCGGCTGCCGCGGAATGACACCAGGGGCAGACAAATTCAGTCGGTTGCAGAAAGACCTGCGAATTGACCTCAATGGCTTATTGAGCCTCAAGCGAATTGGGCCAAAAAGCAAAAACGCCACGGATTCCACGGATTGCACGGATTCAAAAAGCCTGGCGGATGATACGTTTGAACTCAAGCGACCTGATCCAGCACATGATTAAGAGTTTTTTAACAAATCCGTGGAATCCGCGGAATCCATGGCGTTTTTGTTTTGATTTCTCCGGGAGTGAGTCCCACTTCCGATTACACCCTCCTTCACTTTGTTGATTCAGCAACACGATCGCATTCATGTATAATGGCTGCTCCCGCCAGCATTACGCGGCGGACAGCATCAGGAGGCGGGGCATCGGGACATAGATGACGGCGCCTGCGGCGGCTGCATAATTCAGCGGGCCGGCCTTGATCCTCTTCCCGGTTCCTCTTTACCCCTTGGCTCTTTCGCCTCTCTGCCCCTGAAGTTTGTTAGCGAAGCTATCCGGGATTGGGCATGGCAGGCGGATGATCAGACAAGCAGCTTTCCCTTAGAGCCTGTGATAATGCCTTGACGCTGCATCACGGCTCGGTAAGAATATCGCGCATGGATCCTGCAATCGCCAAACGTATCGTTGAAGAATTAGCCTTGCCGGAACCTTCGGTCACCGCGGCTCTCGAGCTGTTGGGATCGGGTGCGGCAGCCCCTTTCATTGTCCGTTACCGCCGGGAGGCGACCGGCGGCATGGACGAAGCCGGCATTCGAGCTGTATTGGAGCGGATGGTTCATTACCAGGATCTCGACCAACGGCGCAGGCAGCTGATCAAATCTCTCACTGAACAGGGCAGGTTGACCGATGAGCTTCGCCGGTCAATTGAAAACTGCTGGGACAAGGCCGAGATTGAAGATCTGCACCACCGCTTCCGGCCCAAACGCCGGACGCGCGCACAGGAAGCCGTCGACAAGGGGCTTGAACCTCTTGCGGAATATATCTGGGGGCAGGATCCGGATGCCTGGGGCCTGGACGAGCACATTAATGTCTTCATCGACCCGGCAAAAGGAGTCGCAGACAGGCAGCAGGCCCTGCAGGGCGCCTGTGAAATCATCGCCGACTGGATTGCAGAGGACTTCGAGCTGCGCAGGGCGCTGCGCGAAATGCTGTGGAACGAGGGGACGGTGGTTTCCACGGTCGTCCCTGCAAAAGCCGACCAGAAGACCAAGTACAACATGTATTACGACCGGCGCGAACCGGTCCTGGCGATTCCCTCCCACCGCGTTTTGGCCATCCGCAGGGGAGCCAAGGAGGGAGTTCTCACCTCCTCAATCCAGGGTGACACGGCGAAGGCGGTCCAACTGATTGCGGATCGCATCATTCGGGATCGCGAATCGGAATTCGCCGCGGTCCTGGAGATGGCGGCCCGGGACAGCCACAGCCGCATCCTCCGCCCCTTGATAGAGACCGAGGTGCGCGCTCAGTTGAAGGAACGCGCCGACCGCGAGGCCATCCGTGTGTTTCAGGAGAACCTCGAAAACCTGCTGCTGTCTCCTCCCGGAGGCGCGCTCAGGGTCATTGGAGTGGATGCCGGCAAAAATGAAGAGTGCCGCCTGGCCGTGGTGGATGAGCACGGGAGGTATCTTGAAGAGGCGGCAGTATACCCGAAACCGCCGAAGAGCGACCTGGAAGGGACCAAGGCTGCGCTCGTGGAGTTGATTCGAAAGCACAACGTAACCGCGCTCGCCATCGGCGCCGGACCGGATGCACGAGCCATAGAGAACCTCTTCCGCCAGATTCTCGCGGACGAAAAACTGGAGAACGTGATTGTTGCCGGCATCAACGATGCCGGCGTGGTGGTTTATTCCTCCTCCCGTGTCGGTCGCGAGGAGTTCCCGGACCTCCCCGCGGCCACACGCGCCGCCATCAGCATCGCGCGCCGCCTGCAAGATCCGCTTGCCGAACTGGTGAAGATCGATCCCAAACTGATTGGTGTAGGCCAGTATCAGCACGACGTGGACCAGAAGGAACTTCATCGCCGCCTCGTGCAAACCGTGCAGTTTTGCGTAAACCGGGTCGGAGCCGATTTGAACTCGGCCAGTTTTTCCATGCTGCGGCACATTGCGGGGATCAGCGACCGCATGGCCCGGAAGATTGTGACCCACAGGACCGCCCTGGGTCCCTTCGCGACACGAGCCGCCCTGCTGTCCGTGCCCGGCATGGACGAGAATATTTACCGGCAGGCATGCGGTTTTCTCCGCGTTGCGAGCAGCGAAGTTCCCCTCGACCGCTCCTGGATCCATCCGGAAGCCTATCCGGTCGTGGAGAAAATGGCTGCCGATCAAGGGCTCAGCTCTGCCGAGCTGATTGGAAACGCGGAAAAAATCTCGATGCTGAAACTTGATGAATATCACGCCGAAGGCATTGGGATGCAGACCCTCGAATGGATCCTCGCTGAACTTCAAGCTCCCGGCAAAGATCCGCGCGGCTCATTCGCCGCGCCTCGTTTCCGGGCGGAGATCAAGGATATTGCGGACCTGAAGGAAGGGATGGTGCTGGAGGGGAGCGTTACCAACGTGACCAATTTCGGCGCCTTCGTGGATATCGGCATCCATCAGGATGGACTGATCCACCTGAGCCAGATGTCCAATCGTTTCATCCGCGATCCGCGCGAAGCAGTCAAAGTGGGCGACCTCGTTCAGGTCAAGATCATTTCCGTCGAGGCTGAAACCAACCGGATTGGGCTTTCCATGAAGGCTCTGCTTCCTGCCATGCCCCGGCGCCACAAAAGGCCGCGCCGGAAACCCGGTCCCGGACCGGCCGTCCCGGAGGCCCCTGTGGAAGCCGGCACGCCTGCCGAGCCGGCCGGCGCGGCTCTCACTCCTGAAAAGGCGGCGTCCGATGTGGCTGCAGTCCGTCACACGAGAAGGGAACGCGGCCCGCGGCCCCAGCGCGGGGGCAGACAGCCTTCAAGACGGCACGATGGCCCGGATAGGCGCAGAGGGGCCGCAGGAAGAAGGCCGGACAGCCCCTCCGGAGGGAACGAGGCGCAGCCCCGCAAGCCGGCGCCGCCCGAAATCGAGCCGGTCGAAGAACCCAAAGCCCCCGAGCGGACGCTCCAGGAAAAAATCGCCATCCTACAATCCAAGTTCAAAGGAATCAACTAGCCTGGCCCGCCAAAAAGCGGCGGGATATGAGAAGCCAGAAGCCATGTGGATACAGAGCCGCGCGCGTCAGCAAGCGGATATTTGAAAGTCAAACAACTCGTGTC
>Ga0315277_10000202_pt1 | contig 100470 bp, 94 predicted proteins | sample YL17G05_15_MG_FD_203695 | JGI IMG/M metagenome (GOLD analysis project Ga0315277, IMG submission 203695) | Sediment microbial communities from Yellowstone Lake, YNP, Wyoming, USA - YL17G05_15 | ecosystem: Environmental > Aquatic > Freshwater > Lake > Sediment | place: USA: Wyoming | collected...
CATTTGACCCACCGATTTGAGGTCACCAATGGACTCCGGGAGGGTTGTTAATTCGTTATAACTTAAAGTTAAGGCTTTGAGCGATTTCAAGTTTCTAATCGATTCAGGGACTCTCTTCAAGCCGACCCCACGTATTTCCAAAGCCGTGACTTTTCCATTGTCAGCTGAATAAGCAAATTGCTTCACTTCAGTTCTCCTATACTCGGTAATAGTCCTTCCAAGTTCCTTTTCCAGATCTTCAAGGGCAAGCTGTTCTTCATACGTGATGGTTTGCCCCCGAAAAACCACTTTCTTCTCTCGCTCTTTTTGCGTCAGATCAGAAGGGGGCACGCTTCTTACAGATTTCGCTCCATTTTTTTTCTTTGTTGGTTTTTTACCACTCGGCATTAAATGTCCTCCCCTATTTTAAAAGGAGTATTAATTCAATCATGATATTCGATTAGTTCCAATTATTTTTTCCCATAGAGAGGGCCGAGGGTTTCGCAGGCGCGATAGTCAGTACTCTCCAAGTCGGTGGTGCCAAACGCATTCCACATGCTGGGACGGAAAATTTTGTCTTCAGGGACGTTGTGCATACTGACCGGGATTCGGAGGATTGATGCGAGCGTGATCATATCCGCACCAATATGCCCATAACTGATCGCGCCGTGGTTTGCGCCCCAATTATTCATAACCGAGTAGACACTCTTGAAAGCCCCTTTTCCGGTCAATCTAGGGACGAACCACGTGGTTGGCCAGGTTGGGTTCGTCCGCGCATCCAGTTTTTCATGAACATTTTGGGGAATCGTGACTGAAAATCCTTCTGCGATTTGTAAGACGGGACCAAGTCGATGGATCCAATTAATCCTGAACATCGTTAACGGCATTTCGCCCACCGTGAGGAAGTTCGAGGAATAGCCACCGCCGCGGAAATACTCGAGAATAGCGGGATCCCAGCGTGTCGCTTCCAGACATTTTTCTACTTCGCTCTCCTGGATTTCCCAAAATGGTTTGATTCCCGGTTTTCCATTGATCATTTGTTGCCCTGTCCCATCTAAACAGGCGGCACCCGAGTTGATGAGATGAATGATGCCATCTTTTGCCAAGCCTGTCAGCTCGAAGCCAGTCACTCGTTTCACCGCCTCAGGGCTCCAAAAAGTCCTGACGTCCGCAAATATCTGAGCCAGATTAGTTAATAAATGTCCAAAAAGCATGGATACCCCATTCAGAGAATCATTCTCAGTCGCCATAATATAAGGTTGCCTAATCCCAGTCCAATCAAAGGATGAATTTAAAATCGCCTCCAAAAAATCGCCATTCGGCATGAAGTCAGTCCATTGTCTTTGTCCTTGAAAGCCCGCTAAAATTGCGTTATGCCCTAGGGCTTCTTCACCATAACCCATTTTTCCGAGCTTGTCATTTCCTACCATCAAGTCCCTTGCAATCAGAGTCATTTTTACTACGGTTTCCCAGTCCTTATCTTTTTCTTTCCTGGATTTCTGAGCATTTAATGGGTTTAAATCCTTGCCTTCTTTGCATTTTTGGCGGACCCATTTCATCGCGCGCTCGAATTCGTCCTTATCATATATTTCCAAGTTCATACGCCGGATGAATTCAGACAAATCGACATACTCATTTCGCATGCCGAGGTAAATTTGGAAGAAAGTCTCATTCACAATGGACCCGGCAATGCCCATCGAGACGGAACCAAGCGAGAGGTAGGATTTTCCGTTCATCCAAGCTACCGCAAGACCTGCCTTCGCAAATCGTAATAGTTTTTCCTTGACATCGTCAGGAATGGTATTGTCAGTAGCGTCCTGCACATCTTTCCCGTAGATCCCAAAGGCGGGCAGCCCTTTTTGATTATGCCCGGCAAGGACAGCCGCGAGGTAAACAGCGCCTGGCCTTTCAGTCCCATTAAAGCCCCAAACGGCCTTAGGGGTCAGCGGATTCATATCCATAGTTTCCGTCCCATAGCACCAGCAAGGCGTAACCGTAATGGAGACCCCCACATTTTCTTTCAAAAACTTATCTGCGCAGGCTGCTGCTTCAGCAACGCCTCCAATGGTGGTATCTGCTATTATACACTCAACCGGAGCCCCAGAGGGATGCCGTAAATTACGAGACAATAAATCGGAAACGGACTTTGCCAAGTTCATCGTTTGTACTTCAAGGGATTCTCTTACACCCTTCCTCCGTCCATCAATTACTGGACGAATCCCAATTTTAGGTGTAGTACCTTTCAGCCTCATTTTCCCTATTGGTTTATCCATTGTTTCACGCACCCAGACTATTATCTTTTCTATAATATTATAAATAATCAGACTATTATCTTTCCTACAATATTATAAATAATCTTCACAAAGATTTTTACTCAATACTGCGAGTAGAGAGTTAAGGCGGTATAATAACTCAGCATTAATGAAAACGGAGTCTTCGTAAATGGAATCTATACCGAAAGAAACCCAAAAAATAATAGTATCGGCTCAAAAAAATGAAATATCAGAGCATACAATATATAATAAACTGGCGGCTCGAATGAATGATGCGCATAATAAAGAAATTTTGGAATCTATTGCATCCCAGGAATTGACCCATTCCCAATTTTGGCAAAAGTATAGCAAAGAGGAGTTTAAGCCGAGTAAATGGAGGATATGGAAATATTATTTAATTGCAATCATTTTCGGATTAACTTTTGGCCTGAAACTGATGGAAAATGGTGAGAAATACTCCCAAAAAACATATAATAAATTATCACAGGCAATACCAAATATAGACTCCATGATCAAGGATGAGGAACAGCATGAAAAGCAACTCATCGGTTTAATCAAAGAAGACAAACTTCTTTACATTGGAGCAATGATTTTAGGTTTGAATGACGCCCTTGTGGAACTCACCGGTGCTCTAGCAGGATTTACCTTTGCACTCCAAAACCCTCGCTTAATAATTATTACAGGCCTGATCACAGGGGTTGCTGCAGCGTTATCGATGGCAGGTTCCGAATATTTTTCTACAAAATCAGAGGGAGGAGAGAAAAAGCCAGGTAAATCAGCTTTATACACTGGCATTGCATATTTTATCACAGTTATCCTATTAATACTTCCGTATATTCTAATTCAGAATTTCTTAATTAGTTTTAGTTTAACCATCATTATTGCAATACTCATTATTTACATATTCAATTACTATATTGCGGTGGTGAAAGATCTTTCTTTCCGAAAGCGGTTTACAGAAATGGCATTGGTTAGTCTAGGGATCGCCGCTCTATCGTTTGGGATTGGGATTCTAATGAATGCCTTCTTATAGGGTCTAAGGAATTATATCATTGAAGGATGATATAGTTCATTTTACATTTTTTTACTCAATACTGCGAGTAAAGAGCGCTAGGGCAGTATAATAGCTTAACATGAGGAGGAAATGGGCGATCCCCATATAGCCATTGCCATCCCAGCGTTCCTTAATTTTCCCAAGGCAAGCATTTCGATGTTCGCCTGCCGGTTGAATGAAATGTCCGAATCCAAAATCATCGGCGATAGGAGGTTCATAGGGATACCGGAGGGGCAAGCGTATGTCAAAGAAGACTTTCTGCGCTTTCTCTTCTAGAATGAATTCGCTTTTGCAGTGAAAGATTCTGGAGTTTGCTGGATCTAGGCGAATTTCTTTAAACATGATTTGTTCATGACAATTGATTTTCAAGTACTCGATTTTTTCGAGTTCCTCTTTGAGACGCGTGTCCCATTCTTTTGAGGTAGGAGAGGCGATGGTCTTAAAGAGAGGAATTTCATTCTGATGCAAAATCAACTGCGAAGCGCCCGTTTTAAGGGCAATTTGCACCTGAAGCGTATATTGGAGGATACGGAGCTCAGAATAAATTGAACTTTTGAATTGGTCCCAGGTTTTCAGAAGCGGCGAGATGGCGGATCGAAATTTCTGTTCCAGTACGAATTCATCCGCAACGTTCATGCTTCTTGCTCCCCCTGAGTTAAAAGTGCTTGTAACTCTTGAATTTTACTTTGATTTTTCAAAACGATTATGCGGACGCAGTTCCTGAGGACTTGGCTCAGATTTATTCCACGGGTGCCAATCGTTTCAAAAATGGTTAATTCGTGAAAAATTGAATCGGAATAAAAGGAGGTTTGCACTTTTTCTTCAAATTGAAACTCAGCGAGAAGACGCCGAACATCCGCAACTCGGAGCGATTGGGGGAGATCTACTTTGTTCAAGGCAAATACGAAGGGGGTTTGAGTGTTAGTGGCTAAGGAATTAAAGATTTGCTGGATTGCTTCGTGATTTTCTTCGATGCGGGTTTGCTGGGCATCCCAGATGAAGATAAAACCATCCATATTGGAAAGAAAATTGCTTAATTCTAATGAGTTTGGAAGCGCATCAGCGGGGTAGTAGAGGCGATAAATCATAGAGGGAGTAGATCCAACAATATCAATGAAAGAGAAAAGGTTATTATCGGGTTTCACATCAGATTTGGCGGTTTTAAGTTCTGTTAACGATTGTGTTACGGATTTATCAATTTCTTGGTCAGAGGTTTTAATTAAATCAAATATCTTGGACTTAGATTCTTCAAAATAAGCTTCAGCTTCCTTATACTGTTGATTTTGAATGAGTTCATCGATATTTTTTTTAATAAGGCGAGGTAAATCCCGAATTCTATCAACGTACTTAGTTATTTGATTTGTCAACTTTTCGTGTTTGATTTTTATGGATTTCAGGAAGTTGGCATCTAAAAGATTGCCATTTTGCACAAACCAGTGGATAAAAGTCTTCTTTCCACTCCCCGGAGGGCCATACAAGAATATATTAAAGACTATGGTCTGGTTTTCTCTGAATGGCACAAATAATTGAATAACCCGTACCTTTTAAATGTCTTTTCATATTTCTTTTTTTGATAAAGCGAAAGCAGGTAAAGAATATGTTTACTTCTCGTGATATTCGGGGTTTCTATGGAAGTGAAATTACAGACGATAAGCTGAAAATATTAGGACAGGTTTTAGATAAAAGGGAATTAGTAATCGGAATGGATTACCGGGAATATAATGATAAAATACTGAATGCAATTCTGCCGAGTTTAGAGCGTGTAATATATGTGGGGAATGTTCCTACGCCAGTGGTCCCCTTCCTCACAAAACGGTCTGGGATGATGATTACCGCGTCCCATAATCCACCAGGATACAATGGAATAAAATTTTTCAAACCTAAGCGTATCCTGAATGCAGAAGAATTACAGCACATTAAACAGCAATATGAAGACGCAGTAAAGCAATCTACGAAGTTAAACGAATCGTCTAAAACGAATCTAAAAGTTGATGAAGAGCAAATAAGGCGATATATTACATCGATCCCGGAAATAAAAGAGGGAATTTTTGATTTGTGCGGAGGGGCAGCCTGTAGTTTTGCAAATCTCTTTCCGGTTTCAATTTTTAATACACCGGACCCCCCCTTCAGATTGCATGCTCCTGAACCGACAAACGAGACCCTGGATCGATTGAAGGAGGAAACGATGAAGGCGGAGAAAATCGGCTATGCGTTCGATGGGGATGCGGATCGGGTAGTGGTGATAGTGAAAGGGCAGATGATTCCCGGGGACATCCTCATCGCATACACCGCAACCCATTATTTACCGTCAAAAGAGAAGTTGATCTTAAGTTTTGACTGTTCTCAAGAGGTCTTCAATTATATTCAAGATAGTGGACAGCATCCATATTATGCCACTGTGGGTCAAAGTGCGTTGGCTACTGAGGCAATTAAGAGAAAAGCGGGATTTATTGGTGAATATTCCGGGCATTATTCCTTTACGAAATTTATGTATTATTCAGACCCATTTTATTTCATCGGAAAAATTTCGGAGACAAAGCCCCGAGAGCTCCTAGAATTTCAAGCCCAGTTTCATAATGTGGTTCTACGAGAGAAAGTGGAGGGGAGGATTGATTACACCCTTTTAAAGCAAGAACTGGAGAAATGGACCGATCAGTTCGTCCTGTTGGATGGAATAAAAGCCATTCTCGCAGAAGAAGGTGCTTCAATTCTAATTCGCCACTCTCAGTCTGAACCAATTACGCGAATCAATGTGGAAGGTAAGAATATACAAACGGCAAAAGAAATTCTTCAAAAGGTAAAAGAAATAATCGGAAAAATTAAATAACTGCTAGAGGATTGGAACTTTTTTTTGCAAAATAGCTGGAGTTAATTCCAAACATAAAAGCACCTAAAATTATTAGAGCAAACCCAAAAACAATAAAGAGAAATGAATTAGAAACCCCAAATACGCTCCCCCATAGTTTATTTTGGAAAAAGAAAATTAGTCCAAAGAGATTGATAATTATTCCTATTTTCCCAATGCGATAATAATTCGCGCGGATAATGAAATTCGGATCCATTTTCCGGGTTTCTTGCCTTTCGATAAAGCGAAAATCTTTCAGATCAATATAATCGCGTCCGATGAGAAATGCGCCGACTATAATGCAAGCCGTCCCAAAAAAGAGGAGAAAGTGGTATAGCCAGAAACTCAAGGAATCATACCAGCTTGGCAATAGCAACCAAGAAAGCAAGAACTGGGCGAGTCCAAATAACACGAAAAGAATCCCATATAAATTCTCATGAATATGGTAGCCCTTTAATGAGCTAATTTCATACCTGTGCTGGTAACGGTTTGCATAGGAGGGCATTGCAATGAAAAATAGTGCGTACATAAAGACAATACAAAGATTATAAAGAAAGAAATAGAGAATATAAAATTGAACTGAAAATTCAAGAATAAAAAACCAGAAAATATTGGCAATCACCGCTAAAGCAAAAAGAATCCATGTGAGTAGCCTAAATAAATGAAATTCAATCGAATAGGCGGCTGAAATGCTGAGAACTACTATCAAAACTAAAATGAAACAAAGGAAAATATTATTATAAAATAACCAAGGAATGATAATCCCACTAATAATCAGTGCAACGGTTAAAGCAGCAACCGCCAAACATCCAAACGAAGCCCTGAAGTTCATCTATAAAACGCCAATTTCACGTTTATTTCAATAATACTTATTGTAATAATTTTTTCTGCTTTAAAATCCGGATTATATTCTTGATGAGATTCAAGAAAAAGATGCGCTGATTCAGGATATCGTAATGCGAGACATCACCTAAGGATGCCATTTTCGCCACTTCAGATTCCGTTATTTTGTTCTCTCGGATAAGGTCCATCCGAACCTTGAATTGGTCCTCCATCTGGACGGGAATTAAGATTTCATGTAGAGACTTTTCAAGAAAACTGAGGAAATCTTGTGTGATCAAGTTTTTCACTTTTTGCAGGTAGGAGTTAATTTCCCGTTCAAAGAGACTTTCAATCTCGTGTAAACCGACCATTTTCGTATGGATATTATTTGTAAAGAAATCCATGGTTTCCATTTTTAATTTATCGGGCCAAGATTGCATGTATTTTGCTAGTTTTTCTAGAAAAATGGACTTAAGGTATTGTTTATACTCAATAATATAGGCTTTGTTCTGCTTCGCATCAGAGCAGACTTCAATCACTTCCCCAGAAGGAGTCAAATAAGCAAAACCTTTCCCTTCAGGGCCTATGCCCCCAGAAACCACGAAACTGATGATAGGAAATTCGTAGCCATATTTACCTTGGTCAAACTTTGTTTTCACGATTTCCAAAAGAGGCGCATAAACAAGATGCATTTCAGAGGAATAGACTACATCCGAAAACATGATAAATAAATTTTGGTTGGATTGGTCAGGAAAATCGGCTTTATCAATATTGAATGCGAAGTAGTTTTCATCATACTTTTCCCGATACTTCTTATATTTCTGATAATAAGTCTTAAAAGTCCCAATTTTCCGGGATCGCAGGCCATAGCTGCTGTAGTTATTATCTACGAAGGAATAGATGGAATCAATGGATTCCTCTAAAGAAAACTTCGAGTCGAACGGAAGAAACCGACCTCGGTTTGAACTAATGAAAACTGATAAAGCTTCAGGAAGAAACTTTCTAATATAATCGATAAATCCAGACGAGAGGTCTCCGAAGAGGCTCTGTAGATTCATAATAAATTCTTGGTTAGAACCAGAGATCTGGTCGGGATACTCCTCGGATTTCCTTGTAAGGAGTTGATAATCATTCGCAAATCTTAAGATATTAAAAATTTCATCAATATTAATACCCGTTTGTAGATGATAGATAAAAAGATTTGAAATTTTGTCTTCTATATTGGTAATTTGGGTCAGATCTACTAAAATGCCTTGATCATCAAGCCTCTTTAGTAGTTTTTCAAAGTCCCTCAGATTGCCACTTGCCAGATATCGGCTTAACTGCGCCAGATAGTGCTCATCGGATGGTTGCATCTAGATGTACTAAGGAATTATTTTGTTTTAAATCATTTGGAATAAACAAAGATAGTGAAGAAGTTGAAAAGCGCCTTCAGAGACCTGCGCCGATATAGAGAATATCACTGAGAACAATAGAAGAAACTTCTTTGGGACCGGCTCCTATGCCTGTCAACGTGATTTCGCCAGCATATTCCATGAAAACCTGGATAGCATTCATTGCACCATCGACATGTGCCATAGGGTTGGAGATATCAATAGATTTGGGTTCTACCGTCGCTTTAAATTTCCCATTATCGATCAGTTCAACGGAGGCAATTTGTTTGATGACCTGCTCATTGAGAGTTGCCTCGACAATTTGATCCTCCGTTATCTGTTCAATACCCCTCATTTTCACTTGATCCAGCGTTAAATGCGCATCCATGAGAACGTTGGCAACGATCACTAATTTCCTAGCCGCATCTAGACCAGAAATATCATCATAGGGGTTCGTCTCACATAGTCCCAATTTCCGCGCGCCCTCAAGCGCTTGCTGGTAGGGAAGACCTTCACTCATGCGAGTAAGGATGTAATTGGTGGTCCCATTGAAAATTCCTTCGATCTTTAAGATCTCATTGGCACTTAAACCGCTCTGAAACGCGGTAAAGATCGGAATAACGCCCCCAACCGTTCCTTCAAACCGAAATAGACAGCCATTTTGGTGAGCTAGATCCATGAGACCATGATAATCTAGGACCAGGGGACTCTTATTGGAGGTGACCACGTGTTTTTTATTTTGAAAAGCTTTTTGAATATGGGATAAGCCAGGCTCCCCATTGGGGGTAGAAGAGGTTAATTCGACAATAATATCAGAGGGCACCTGCTGCAGAATTTCGTCATATGATAAATTCTCGCTTCTATTTATTAATTCTTGTTTCTTTAAGGACAATATTTCTTCAATATTGAGTCCTTTGCCCGTTTTATCAACTAGATTATAATTTATATCAATAATGCCGGTGACAACGATGTCAACTGAATGTTTGGATTGAATATATTTCCTTTTTTGGGAAATCATTCGAGCTAAACTATGTCCCATATTGCCGAATCCAACGATAATAATTCTAACATGCTTTATCTCAGTATTATTTGATGCCAAACAGTCACCCTCTTAGGCAATTTATGGCTGAGTAGTATTAAACTAGATTGGTCACCTTTAAATTGATTGAGTTCCTCTATCGTGTAATTTTTGTGGTTTTAAATATATCAAGATATTCAGAATGGGTCTCGAAAAATTTCCGGGCAGGAGCTAGGGCTTCAATTAGTTTTTCCGTCACGGCGTTTTTCAGGTCACCTGGATGAAGTTTCTGCTTTTGAAATTGATCTAGCAATTCAGGCAGTGTGACGATAATATCGCCCCCATTCTGAGCTGTCCGTTTAATCTCTAAAGTGGAATCCTTCTCCCGTAAAAAGATATATTTAACAATCTCGACGATGGGATTCTCTTCGATTTGACCGAGGGGACAATAGGCGCGCTTGATTTTCTGCCTAATCGTTTCGGGGCTATCATGAATAAAGATGGCGGACTCAGGACGGCTTTTGCTTTGCTTTGCGCTGATTTGGGCGTCTATTGCCGTATCGGCATCGTATCCCATCCGCTCAGCTTGAATAAGGCCCATCAAAAGGTGGTGATGAACCGCAACGGGTTTATTTTTGCCCAATGCGGGCGCTATTTCACGTGCCAACATATTAGCGTGGCGCTGGTCCATTCCCAATTGGGTAATATCGACGTCTAATTCAAAAATATCGGCGCATTGCATGAGTGGATAGATGAAGGAGGCAATCGCAAGGCCCTCGTATTTATCAGAAACACGCCCCATTATCGGAAGACATCTCAAAAGCCGATTGAACGTGACCTTCGTTGAAATTTTCATTAAAGTTTCCCAATATGTAGAATTTTCAATTAATTTACTCGCATAAATATATTCGACATCTTTGACTCCTAAAGCAGCCCAACCTTTAGTGAAGTATTCTGCTGCCTGTTTAATCTTGACTAGGTCTCCTTCAAGCTTTCGGTTTAAAAAGGCATGCCAATCGGCGAGTAAAACTTTGTAGTGAATCCCGGCTTTAGTCAAGTCCATCATTTTTGATCCGGAAATCAATGCCGTGCCTAGATGCATCATCCCGGATGGCTCAAACCCATTATAGGCAATAGGATGGTCGTTTGTCTCAAGCAATTGCCGCAGATCAGGAAGAGTAATGACTTCTTCCGTCGGAGGTCTTGTGATCAATTCAATTTTTTCTTCTATATCCATCCGAACATCTCTAATTTACTGTGCACCAATGAAAAAGGTTAACAAACCCGTTATTTTGGAATTTTTAATATATAACAAAATAAATTAATCTTATCTAAGGTGTTCATCTCAATTAAACTTGCCCAATATCCTTGTATCAATTCAGATTCCATGATGAGGAAACGCATGAAAATCCAACGATTGAATCTCAGAATTAATCGAGAAAAGGCATTATACGGATTAAAGTGGATTGCCTTATCAAGTCTAGTTGGGATTGCCGTTGGCATTGTTATGGTCATATTCGATCTACTATTGGGCGGTTTAATAGCGTTAGTAGGAACTTTAAATGTTTGGATAATTGTGTGCCTTCCAGTAGTAGGGCTCTTTCTAAGCGGTTTAATTACGCACTTTTTTGCACCCGAAGCGCGAGGTCACGGAACTGATAATATTATCCGGGCATATCGGCAGAATTGGGGCATTGTGAGGGGACGAGCTGCAGTTGGAAAGTTATCTGCGAGCATCGTCACCATTGGATTTGGAGGATCCGCCGGACCCGAAGGACCCGCCGTTCAAATAGGCGGGGGAATTAGCTCGGTAATAGGTCAGAAACTACATCTCTCTTTAAAGGATCAAAAAATGATATTATCATGCGGGATGAGTGCAGGGTTCGGATCTATTTTTATGGCGCCTCTGAGTGGAGCGTTATTTTCATGTGAAGTCGTTTATCGTGATGAATTTGAATATATGAACCTACTTCCTTGTGCTATTAGTAGTGTAGTCGGTGTTTTAACCTTCAAGAATATTATGAGCCTTTTCAAAGATGTCACACCTTTAATCCAGATACCGACTATAAGTTATACCTTCCATTGGACTGATATTTTTGTTTTTCTAGGCATAGGTCTGCTCTGTGGTTTGTTAGGGATATTCTTTATAAAATTCTATTATTTAATTGATAGACGGGTGGGAGATTGGAAGAAGCCAGATTGGATTAAAACAACCCTTGGAGGCATCACCTTAACGGGCTTAGTTCTGCTATTAATGCCACTTGCAACCTATTTTACTTCTGATAGCAATAACGCACTGCTGATTTTAGGCTTGGGATGGCCTTTAATAAATATGATCGGTATCAATCCAGTCCTTTTTTCCCTACAATTCCTGGTGTTCTTATTGCTGTTTAAAATACTTGCCACGTGTCTAACCTTAGGCTCTGGAGGTTCGGGTGGGATTGTGGCACCTTCAATTGCGATAGGGGGATTGTTAGGAAGCATCATAGCGGCGCTTTTTGCACCCTTTTTAACCTCAAATATGCAGCAAGCGATAATTGTGGTAATCAGTATAGTTTTTTTTGCAAGCATAGCTCATGTTCCTTTAACCGGGATGCTGATGGGCGGCGAATTGTATGGCATCAATTTCATCGTGCCAACGCTCCTTGCAGGCGTGATCGGTTCTTGGATTATTACAAATGATTCGATTTATCGTAGTACACTTTCGCAAAAAGAAGAGGTATTAGAGCCTTTGAACAATACTAAGAATTTGAATTGATAGCTATAAAAAAATGACCTCATACGCTAAGCGATTTTCTTAAAATCATATTATCTCGAAGAGTAATTCAAAGCACTTGGACGCGTTTAAAAGAAAATGGACTAATAGCATAAAAAAATCCTGATTAATAAGTTATATTTTCATTCGAAAATTGTTTCCTATTATATTTTTTCTTTCGACTATTTCTTTTCTGAGCTGATTGATTTGTTCAGCTAAAAGGGTGATTTCTGCATTTTTTTCAGAGATTTGTTCTCGAATCTTTTTAATATCCTCAAGATGAAGATTAATCTCTATTAAAATGGATTCTTTTTCCTTATTAATTGATTCAGTAAACTCTTGTTCAAGGTGCTCCAGGCTTTTTTCCTTATCATCAACGGATTTTTCGAGAGTAGATAAATTTTTCTCCTCCTCCTTAAGCTCTTGTTTTAATAATTTTATCTTTTCCTTTTCTGCACTAGAATCCAGTGTTTCTTTCTTAATCTCGATTAAATGCTCAAGCTTTTCACAAATCTTATCTTCAAACGCAACTTCACTTTTCATATTCTGCAATTTTTGTTTCATACTATTCATTTTCTCATCTAATATTATTATTTGATTCTTTTTTGTCTCAATAAGTTCCAGCTTAGATTTGAATTCCTGTTCTAATTTCTGTAATTCTCCTTTTAGTTCTTCCAAAGATTTTTCGTCTAATTCGATGCGATCTGTATCTATTAGAATCTCAATTTGATATAAATAGCGTCGGATAGTAACACTATCCGATACCCCTTCTATTTTAAAGAAAAGGGCTAAATTAGTCTTTTCGACGAGTTTTAGAACAAATATCAGCATACCTTTGGTCTCAAAGATCATTCTGGCATAAGGCGCGAGTTCTAACTTACATGTTATAAATAGTTTCTGGAGATGTTTTAAGAATGCAGCTAGAGTTTCTCCAACCTGTGGTATATTAACTGACTGCTCAAAAGTACTTTGGAAAACAATACCATCATCATAGAATATAACAACATGGACCAAATCTGGAAAAACTAATTTAATACGTTCAATATTTCCTAGCACCATTTTGATCACATTAACTCTTTAAAAAATTGTTTAATACTTCTTAATATAGACAAAACAACTTGCTTTTTAGTTTTAATACTAACAATACGAATAATCTTTCTGATAAATTGCTGAAAAATTAACCTTTTCTCTCGTCTATATTTTGGATTGCTTATCTTCCTTAATATATTATTGATTATTAACGATTCTTCGCTTTTATTGGAGGACCTCAAATAAAAGAATAGGATTGTGCTTATAACTATCATGATAATAATAAAAATAACGAAAATCCCAATATTTAAATTATTAATTATAATGAAATAAACACTCACTGCGGTTAATTGCAAAATTGTTGCTATAAAGCCTAGTTTGAAGAATTCTCTAAAACTAATTGGGCGTTCGTTCTGTTCAGCCAAATTCATCACTATTATATTATCTCCCATTGGGGTTAAATTATCGCCCAAATTTGTCCCCCATGCCAAACTGTAGTAGGCGGAATCAGTTGCAACTGCTGAGAAATGATATACCGTGGTAATATCAGATACAACCGGGATTAATACTTGGGTTATGGGTATATTATCGATTGAACTGCTTAAAAACGCCGAAATCCATAAAATTGCGAGTATAGTGGCAAACACATTGCCTCCAGTTAATGAACTTATACCCGCAGCCAATTGATCAATTACACCAACTGCATTCATTGCTCCCGTTATTATGAAAATGCCCATCAAATATAATAATAGTTCCAAATCAATTTTTTTGATGATCTCTTTCCCATCTAACCTGCTAATAATAAGCAAGATGATTGCACCAGATAAAGCGATCATATCTGGGGGGATAATCGCAGATGGTATTGTGATAAGACAAATCAAGACAGCGAGAAAAGTAATTAACGATTTATAGAAAAGTTTCCTATCAGAAACGTAATTCCAAACATTATAACTCAATAAGATATCAATAAATTTTTTTTGAGGTGCAACAAATCGATTTCGATAATAATAATGTAAGAAAACCATTGTAATAGCAAATAGTACAAATGAATAAAGGCCGACATTTATAAAAAAGTCGATCAAGGAAATATCTGCATAAGTTGTAATTAGAATATTAGGAATTGATGAGATAGAAAAAACCATGCTGCCCACATTGACTAGAATTGCTTCTGCGATAATATAAGGGGAATGATTTATATTTAAAATGCGAGTTGCTACAATTGTTAATGGAATTAAAACAAAAACAGAAAGCACATTGCCTAAAGTTGCACCCAGTAATACGGCTAGCAAAGAAAAGACTAGAAGCAAATTATTTGGTTTTCCTTTCGTCATTTGAATTAATTTAAAGGCTATAAATTGAAAGACACCCCCTGATATGCACACTTGCACAATAAACAGAATTCCCAAAATCAAAATAAGTGCGTGTAAATTCGCAAAATCCGCTCCACCTAAAAGAAAACTAGTGAAGTCGGAAAAATCCGCCCTTTGATCAATTATAAGCGTAAAATAGACAATTACAGCCCCTGTCAAGGCTACAATTGCCCTACTAATTTTATTTAAAAAAATTAAAATGACCACTGCAATAAAGACCAAGGTAATTATAATTTCACTAATCATAAAGCATCATAATTCTTCATTGAAAAATTATAAATTCATTAAATAACCGAATTATTAAAAAATAATTCGGGATCATTTAAAAACATAATACTATCTTTAAATTTCCACTATCGTTCTTCTTACAAGCATAATACATGTTTCTCTAACGGGGATGCGGATGGGAGGCGAATTGTATGACCTCAATTTTATCTTACCGACCCTCCTCGCAGGCGTGGTTGGTTCTTGGATTATTACAAGCAATTCGATTTATCGTAAAACACTTGCACAAAAAGAGGCTGCATTGGAACCTTTGAACGAAACTTGAAAAATTGAACTGGAGACTATAGAAGATAAAAGGGATTAAATTGAAAATTATAAAAAGTACAAAGGATATAAATAGTTAAATAAAACATGCTAATAGCGTTATGTTTATTAATTAGAAAAAAGTCGGTTAATCAGAAATGGTAGAAATAGATCCTTATGTATCATTAGTATTATTACTAATTTTTACTTTTGCATTTATCGTTCCAATAATATTTTCAAGAGTTAAAAAGGTTTTTATTCCAGTTTTTGTTGTTGATATAGTAATTGGTCTGATTCTGGGTCAAAGTGGGTTTAAATTAATTCCAACGCTAGATAGTCAGCCTTGGTTAGAATTTTTATATTTTTTTGGATTTGCATTCTTAATGCTTTTATCGGGAATGGAAGTGGATTTCAAAGAATTTTCAAGTTACGAAAAAGAACAAGTCAACCAAAATAGGCCCAGCGAAGATGGAGATTATATAGATGAGGTTTACCTTAAAGAAAAATGGTATTTTTTGCATAGACATATAAATAGAAGACCTTTACTTATGGGTACATTAATTTATTTATTTACCTTGGGATTATCACTTGCATTTTTTTATCTCTTGAGCTTTTATTTCCCGATGCCTAGTTATATTTATACCGCAGTATTATTTTCAACCACCTCTCTTGGAATAGTTTTTCCAATTTTAGTGGAATTGAAATTAATTAAAGAGGGATATGGACAGCGAATTCTTATAGCTTCATTTGTTGCGGATTTTATTTCGATTATATTAGTGACAAGTATTATTGGAATCTATTCTTCTGGATTCTCTTTGCTATTATTACTGATGCCCCTGATGTTTCTTGTGTTTTTCATTGTTTTTCAAGTTTTAAAAATTTTTAAAAAACGAAAATGGCATGCGAAAATTTTTACAGAAAGCGCCTCCGTCTATGAAGTAAGGACCACTGGAGCGCTCTTGCTTTTATTCTTCTTCATTTTCTTAACAGCTGTATTTGGGACGGAGATGATTTTAGGAGCCTTTCTTGCTGGAACTCTAATATCGATATTTGGTCCGGAGGATAAAACTCATATTTTATATAATAAACTACATGCAATAGGATATGGATTTGTAATCCCCGTTTTTTTTATTATGGTGGGTGCTCAGTTAAAATTAGAAGGTTCGTCTCTTTTATCTGATATAATTATTTTGGTACTTATAATTTTTCTAATTTGTTTGATTATAAAAATCGTTCCTAACCTATTATTCTTTAAGTTGGGTAAATTTGGCTTTAAAAAAAGTTTTACTGCAGGTCTGCTCCAAACAGCCCAATTAAGTTTAATCGTAGCTGCAGCAGAAATCGGGAAAAAAATTGGGATTATTACGCCGCTCCTGTATGAGTGCGCGATTTTTATTGTGATAATTACATGTATTATATCACCAATTATTAGCGCGAGGCTTCTCCATGAAAGAAACCTGAAAATTGAGCAAGAAAATTTACTTGATAAGAAGTTATGATGGAAAACGTTGGAATCTATACAAGACAAAAAGAATTTAATTTGATAATTATTAAGTAATACAAGAAATTGAAGATTTTGAGTGGAAAATGTGGATTCTAAGGTCTATAGCGCGTTCATTAAGGAAAGTGTATTTAAAAATAGTCTCATTCATACGGCAGAATTTGCACACTTTGACATGAAAGTCCGTAATTGGATACTGCTCGGGGAAGAATTATATCAATTTTATTTTTCCAGCCTTAATTGCCAGTGTGATTGGTTCTTGGATTAATATGATCTTAGTTTGTTCAGATGACCGGTTTAAATTCTTTCTCTATCGGCGATTTTCTCTTGGATTGAATTAGCTTCAAAGTTCTTTTCCCTGTTGTTATTATTACAATAAGAGCAATAATAATAAGAATTGCAGCGGTTATAGATATTAAAAAATTCGCCGGAATTAAATTAACACTATATAAACTCATAATTATACTACCTACAGCCAAAGCCAATGCAATATTAGTTGCCATTCTATTTTGTCGGATCAACTCGTTATTTACCATGGTGCTAAGCAGTTGTGAGGTTCCATTGGCTTCATCTAAAAGATTTTTTGTAAGGTTATTTTGAATATTAGCACGACTTTTTAAAACATCGATTGTGGTCGCAAAGGAAAGTTCATTGACTATTTTAGGTCGAATATCTTCTTCGGGTAAGCGTTCGAGATCTTTAGTTAATTGCTCAATCTGCTTTTCTAAAACGTCGCAAGATAATAGAACATAATTAATAACATCATTAATCAGTGTAGCACGCGAGTTTCGTTCAGCAAGTATTTCTTGGGTTTTAATTGCTTTCGTAACATTAATCCGTCCTCTTTTTTTGATTTCACTTAATGATTCTTGTCCAATTTTTGCAAGTTCCTTCCATAATACCCAAATTTTGGCATAACTCACTTTAAGAAAAGAACCGAGCGCTTTACAGATCAGAGGTAATTTAAGAACACTTTTATATAAAGAGAAGTCGGGGTCTATTAAAATCGATGCCCTTGTGCCATTAATCATAAAACGTCCGCTTCCAGGACCCCCAATTTCTAATATGCCTTGATCTGGAATCATATCTACAAGTTCTAAAATGGCTTTGCGAGATGAATCTTCTTTTAGAAGTTCATACACGTTATGACGAAGCTGATCTTTTCGCTCCTCCGGGACTTTAACAGGATCAATTTCATCTGCAATTATAAGTATATATTTATTCCGCGCTCTAAATCCTTCAAAAACCGAATTCAACATATCTTTTTGATATTTTCCCAATAATCCTTCAGAAAGTGGAGTGGTGTCCTCAATTAAATCAGGAATCACACGAGTTAGCATAAAAACGGGAATCCAATCTCTAGCAACAATCTCTCCTATTTTGACCTTCTTCAGATCGGCTGAATAGGCGAATAAACCATTTCGATCTACATATATATTGACATTTTCTTTCTGTTCTATGGTATCTTCGTAAAATATACGCGCTTCGAATTCTAAATAATCTGTAGGATGGCATCGAGTTACTCGAATTTGGGCTTTCCCACTCATTAGAGACTTTGCATGTGTATTTTTTCCACTTGTTTGTTTCTGAAGAAAATCTGTTTTCTCAATTGATAACGTCTCCCTTTCTAGCAAGGACTCGTCAATACAGCTGGATAATGGATTTAGATCCTCTTTATGTGTCAAAAACATCCATTCACGCCCTTGTAGTCCGCCCATTTCCTCAGAAATGACGGAGATAAAATTTGGGCCACTGGGAATCCATTCGGCAATGATTATTTTAACATTTTTTAATAATAACTTGGACATATCTTTAATTGCTTCAGCAGGCAGCTCCATATCCTTATCAAAGACATTACTTTCTGAATCTTCTCTTTCGCTCAGTTTTCTTTCATTTATTTCAGAAAGAGGTTTATCAGGATTTGCCTTTTGCTCAGATTTCTTTACCTGAGGACTATTGTCTTCTTCATCTGCACTCAAATTATTCATTTGTTACCGCCCCCTCATAAAAAATTGAAAAAGGTTTGGTCTCGTATTCAAAATCTTGCATATGAAAAATTAGAGAAGTATCAACATGTTTCCATTGGTGTTTATGGCATAGAAACACGATTTTATCGTCTAAAAGAACTATATCCGTAGGTGATTGACAGTCCGGACAGTTTAAGCGATGATCAATCACACCTTTCCAAGCTTTCACTGTTTGATCATCGTCTGAGGCACATTCTTTAAGAATTTGATAACCGAGTGGCGTAAGTGTGACAGAAGTTTCAAAGGTGAATTTGGCAGTTCCGATTTTAGATTTTTGAATTAAATTTTCTGTTACCATTGCTGCCATGTCTTCTAATGCATCCTGACAAATGTTCATTAATCGATGATTCCCTTGATACATTCGATACATCGGCGCAAATCGGTATGAATCAAAGATTTTATTTCCTTTAATGGCTTCTATTTCCTTTTGCTTTTCTGATTCTCTTTTTTGGCTATATTTAATCGTTAGTAACTGCTTTTGAACGGGCAGATCATATCTCAATACTCGAAAAATTGCGGCTAATATTGTCATCTCTTTAGCCCAGACGATTTGCCCTCCAACTTCATCACGGAGAGAGTATTTGCTAATTATATAAAGTAATTTGATTTTATCCTTCGTTAAATTTAGCGTTTTGTAACTTATCATAATTAATCAATCTCTCTCTAAATGAAATGAGAGTTATATTTAACCTCTATGAATCTCAGTCTAAAGTAATTAATCTATTAGGAGGATAACTGAAAAAATTTTACTCGAAATATTTGAATAATACTAGGAATTTGAGTTGAAAACTTTAAAAAATTAAGGAGAAATAAATAATTAAATAAAAGAAATAGAGTGAACGATGTGGATCCCACCTTATACAGCGTGTTTTTAGAACAATCGGCTTTTAAAAATATCGTGATCCACACCGCAGAATACGCCCATTTCAATCTGAAGGTTAAAAGTTGGAAGGAGTGCTACGGGTTCTTAGTCGGCTATATTGATAAGGAGACAAAATGGACGCATATTACAGATGCAATTCCGATGACGCATGGAACGCATTTTGGTGTTGAATTTAAAAACGAACATTACATCTTGGCGGCATATCTAAATCATATGATTGCAGAAAATGGTGAATTTTTTGTGGGTTGGTATCACAGCCATCCCGGATTAGGACTATTTTTGTCCCAGACGGATATTATTAACCAATTGGGATATCAAATCGTGAATGAGAAGGCAATTGCGCTGGTATTTGACCACACCAAAATTATTACGAAGGAACCACCGATTCAAGTTTTCCAATTAGATAATCCAGCTTTCGGCGCCTCCTCAGCATATCACCCGATAGAGTACTATATCGGCGGAATAAAGAAAAATGAGGAATTCGAAAATATACGTGATTTCTATTACAAGATAGAAGCCGATGTGATTGCCGGCAATCTTGGGTCTATTGAAAAAACTGTGAAAAATAGAGTGCAGCAATGGCGGAAAGCTACTAAGATAGAACTGCCGGAGAGCCAAATATATAAAAAAGGGAAAAGAAGGCGGGGCGGGAAAAAACTCGCTATCCCAAAATAATTGCTTCACATCGCTGTCTTAAACTTCGAAAGAGGGAGTAGGGCATTCGCCCCTCAGTAAACTGGATCTTGTAATTTCGCAGCAATGCCCGTGCCTCCTGAGGGTCTAGATTCTCAAAGAGGTTCCTGAGGATATAGGTATTTCCAGCAGCAACTTGATGGGCAATTTGAACTGTATCCGTGGTCGATTCGAGATGAACTTCCGGGATCTCTGCCTCAGATGCCGCGGGATAATTAAAATCATCGAGGACCTCTATATACTTTTCTTCAATGTAATGAGGGCATTCTTCTACCCTGCGCATTTGAGCCAAGACATGATCTGGCAATGCATCATCTGCTATTGCCAAGATTTTTGCAAGAATAAGAAGATCATCGTCAAATAACTCGACATTCGACCAGCTCTGGCCGTCTGAAATAATACAGAGGGAGGCCCGATGCGGAGGTGCATTCGCTTCACAAGATTGATTCTGGCAGGTTCCACAAATAAACGGAGTGAAAGAAACACGCCCACTATAATTTATATTAACAGAGAATAACCCGTGATGATTTAAAATTTCCACTTCCGAATGCTCGTTTATTCGATAGCCCATTTGCTCCAGGATTTCGGTAAGGTTTTCAAGGCGTTTCTGTTGCCATTCATACGCAACGCGCCGCTTTTCTGCGGTTAGTCCTAATTCTACTAATGCGAATTCTGCCGCTTCTCGAAAGATGGTAGGGAATACATCAGTAGTTAAGCCGATCTCATAATAAGCGGTCGGCCCCATGTGAGTGCGCAATGCTTCAATATCGTGAGGACTTATCTGCCTTTGATCCGGTTTATCAACATTGCATCCTATTAAAATCAGGGGGATTGGACCTATATTTGAATAGATTTCCGTTATCAGACTACGAAGGGTTTTGTTAAAGGAATTGGGACGAGTCAAATCAAAAAACAGGAGCGCACATTGTGCGCCTTTGTAGAAAAGATGACGGAAGAACCGAAACCGCTCTTTGGAGGTAACATCCCAAACCGAAAATACGACGTCCTCGTATGGCAATTGAACGTCCAAAACCCCAATATCACAGCCTATTGTGTCTTTATACCTATTATTGAAAGTACCATGGAGATATTGCGATAAAAAACCCCAAGTGTCGATGCAAGCATCGCCCAACACCACACATTTCATTTTATAACTTGACATTACAATAAGTTAAAGAATCGGTTAGATAAATATCTTCACATTTAAAAAGGTGTATTTAGCAAACCAAAAATATAAAACAAGTGACGGATATGGAGCCATCCAGCCCTGAAGAAGAGTTCAGAAGGATACAAAAAGAAATCTCAGACGAGGACCCAGTAGTTAGAGGAATAGCTGCGGTTGATCTGGGATCTCTTGCCACTGAAAATCCAGAATTTAAAGATCAAGCACTCGCCCTACTGGAAAAGTGTTTGAACGATCCTGATGAAGATATGCGAATGAGCGCCCAAAATTCTATCGATATGATACAAGGAAAGAAAATAGTCGAAGCGGAAGAGGGAAAACAGGTCATTTCTTTTGGATATTTGCCAGAAGAATATCGGGCCCCCGAAGCCGGTTCTAAACAGTCATTATTATCATGTGTGTGTTGTATGATTTTAATAACAGTCATTATAGTAACAATTTTTATCGTATTATAAAAGCATTAGATATCATAGTGACAATTTTTATCGTATTGTAAAAGCATTAGATCTCATTTGGTAAAATAATTAGAAAAAAAAGTCCAAATCCGCTAATTTTACATTTTTTTTAGCGCCCGAAATTTTGCCTTATAAAGAGCAGCTTTATAAAGGGCGTTTTTATTTATAAAGCTACAAACTGAAATTTTTTTGAGATAGCAGAATTCACGGAAAAGTAAAGTCCGTATGCTTAATGAGAAATTCCTGATCAATAACTCAATCCTTTTTAAGGAAATATTGTAAAAAGAAAAATGGTGGAGAAATTTAGGAGATAAATTGAATATTCAATTTACTTTTGAAGTTCAACTAATGGAGGTTGGCTAAATGTCAAAACCAACATATAATGTAGTAAATATTGTGGCATCTGTTAGATTTGATATCGAGAAATTAGTGGATCTCAATTTGATCGCAATGAGCAATAAAAATATCGAATATAATCCTGATACCTTCCCGGGTCTGATTTTGCGGTTGCAGAAACCGAAGAGCACGATTCTGGTTTTCAGTACTGGAAAATTAGTTCTAACGGGGTTGAAAAAGGAAAAGGATGTAAGGCCCATCACGCAAAAAGTCATTAAAATCATTGAACGCTCAGGAGCTGTCATTAAGAGTGAGCCAGAAATAAAGATTCAAAATATTGTTGCTTCAGGTGATTTGAACCTCAAATTGAATCTTGATCTCATGTCAATTAGCTTAGAGCGTGCTTTATACGAGCCCGAAGTATTTCCGGGGTTAATATATAGAATGAAAGAACCTAAAGTTGTTTTTCTCATCTTTGCAAGCGGAAAAATCGTGTGTGTCGGAGCGAAATCCGAGGATGACGTGAAGGTGGCAGTTCAGAATCTTCTGGATGAGATACAAGAACTCGATTTTGTAACCTAATCTTTTTTATTTTTAATTTTCTTTTTTTACCAAATGGCAGGTTTGCAAAGAATCCGTTTGACACGTATATCGAGAAAATTTGCGGTATGGGCGGGGCGAATTAGGGCTACGGTGTCGGCACCTTTACCGGTTCCGGCGATAGCGAGTATTTCCTGATCCTTACCACATGAGATTAACCCGGCATCAGCTGCCATAAGTGTGATTTCGACACACACTTTCAGTCCGTCTCCAAACACGGACCGAAGTAGGCGCGCTATTATTTCGGTGGATGTATAAGTTTTCAATTCGTTTCTAAATGAGCGAGAAATTCCAGAGAAGGCATGGATACCGGTTAAAATTTTGGCTCGGGAGGTGCTTTCGATTTTAGCACGATTTTCGGGTAGAAATTCTTGCGTGTCGATTTTCGCAAATCCGGCGGCATGACTGACAATTATTAAATTGTAGTTCTCTGAATTAAATTTATCAATTAATTGCAATGCAGTAGTGCCGGTGGTTGAAGCGCAAATGATATCCTTTATACCGTTTTCTTCTGCGTAGGTCTTGGCAATTTGAAGTGCGCTCGCGGTATTCTCAGGTCCCGCATTTTCGAAATATTCAACTTCGCTCTTAGGCATAAAATTTCACCAAGCTTTAAAAATGAGATACTGAATATAAAATTTACAAAATTAAAAAGTATCTACTAATTTTTGATAAATAGGGTGATAAAAATGGCTTATGATGAAAAATTTTGGACAAAATTCTATGATGAACACGTACCACCGAGCTTAGAGTATCCCAAGGTACCCTTAGGCAAATTATTTGATGACGGAATGGCGAAATTCCCGGAGAAGCCCGCCTGCTGGATGATGAAGCGGGAAATTTCCTTCGGTGAACTTCGCGACATGACACACCGATTTGCGGCATTTCTGCAAGCAAATGGCTTTAAGAAAGGAGATCGAGTAGCGATAAATCTCCCCAATAGTCCGCAATACTTGGCTGCCCACTTCGGAACTATCTTGGCAGGAGGAGCTGCCTCGGGTTGTTCGCCCTTATTGAGTGCAGACGAAATCGCCTATCAAATAAATGATAGTGAATCCAAGTTCCTGATTACTGTCGATAAAGTCTATGAAAAAGTGCTCAAAGAAAAGGGTGTTTTGGATAATACTAAGAAACTTGAGACGATTATCACCACCAATATCTCAGAATACATGGGATTATCTGGATTTGTGGTATTTCTAGGAAAGTTATTGGGAAAAATTCCGAAAGGAAAGGTGAAACCACATCCAGGGAAGAAAGTGGTCTGGTTTAAAGAAGTGATGGAAACTCCCCCGAATGTAAAAGAAGTTCCAATCGATGTGGACAACGATTTAGCTTTACTGCAATATACCGGCGGGACAACCGGGAGACCCAAAGGAACAGAATTGACCCATGCGAATATTATAGCAAATATGGAGCAATCTAAGATTTGGATGGACTTAAAACCAGGCGAAGAGATAGCCGAGAGCGCCTTCCCACTCTTTCATCTGGCAGGTCTAATTTTTTGTATGGTCTCCGTTTACATGTCCAATTCCCAAGTTCTTGTTCCAGATCCAAGAAATAGCGACCATTTTATTGAAGAATGGATCGATAAGAAGCCTACGCTGATAGCTAATGTGCCCACACTTTATCTCAATTTACAAAATAACCCAAAAAGTCAGACTATTCCCAAAGAGGTGCTAGATAAAATTAAAGTTTATCTCTCAGGAGCAGCTCCGTTCCCAGCAGAAGCAATTCGAAACTTTGAGAAAACATTCCAAGCAGAGGGAAAGGTTTTAGAAGTGTTCGGGATGACTGAGACAAGCCCGCTCGTTACTATGAACCCACGGCGAAAGCAAAAGAAGATCGGCACAGTTGGATTACCCCTACAAGATACAGAGGTGCGAATAGTAGATCTTGAAACTGGAAAGCAAGTTGAACTCGGGAACCCAGGCGAGATCATAGTGAAGGGGCCACAGGTTACGCGCGGCTATTATAAGAAGCCGGAAGCAACAGCGAGTACTATTATTGACGGCTGGCTCCATACGGGCGATGTTGGAGTTATGGATGAGGAAGGCTATGTAAAAATTGTAGATCGAACCAAAGATATGTTAATCGTAAGTGGCTACAAGGTTTATAGCGTGCATGTCGAAGATATTTTAGATAAACAACCCGATATCGAACTTGCGGCAATTATTGGGTTAAAAGACCCGAACCGCCCTGGCAGCGAAATCGTGAAAGCCGTCCTTAAGTTAAAGAAAGGGATTCAGCCCACAGAAGAGGTAAAAGCAAGAATTAAAGCATATGCAGAGCAGAACCTCTCAAAATATGAAGCCCCAAAAGTTTGGGAGTTTCGGGCGGAACTGCCGACGACCTTGGTGGGCAAAGTCTTGAAACGTCAACTTCGAGAAGAATCGAAATAATAAATTCCTTCAAAAATTTTTTAATTCCACTTTTTATTCTTTTTTTCAAGAAACCTAATTTATTTTAAAAGCCAGAAAGCAGTTTTCAGAAGTATAAGATTTACCAACTAACTAGATTCGAAAATATGACATGGTGAGTAGATGAAATTCAAGACGCGAAGTATCGACATTTCCTCAACGGCCTTTAAGAATGTCGTGCTGGTGCATGACACGGATGTAGATAAGTTGGGCATAAATCCGCATGATCGGCTCTTATTGGAATACGAGGAACACCAAATTTCTGCAATCGTAGATGTGACGCACTCCTTTATCGAACCAGGTTATATCGGCTTATATAAAAATGTACGTGATACCTTAGAAGTGCCCGATTCAACGGAAATCGAAGTATCTTTAACTTCGGCGCCCGATTCTATTAAATACCTCCAAAAAAAGATGCGAGACAAGAATCCTTATTCAAAAGAGGAGATAAAGACGATTTTAAGGGATATTTATAATCGGGAATGGAGCGCCATTGAAATTAGTGCTTTTCTATTGACTTCGGAGTATATTCCGATGTCAATAGAAGAGGTGGAATATTTAACGAGAGCCATGGCAGACATCGGTGAAAAGATAGATTGGGGCAAGGAAACAGTGTATACCAAGCATTCAATTGGAGGGGTGCCTGGAAATAAGGTGAGTCTAATTATCGTGCCGATAATAGCTGCAGCGGGACTGTTGATCCCGAAAATAAGCACGCGAGCTATCACTTCACCTTCTGGAACCGCCGATACAATGGAGGTTTTTTGTCCAATTGAATTCAATGCAGAGGAAATCAAGGAAATGGCACTAAAAGCCCGGGGAGTGATCTGTTGGGGGGGCAAACTGGATTTATCTCCTGCGGATTCAATTATTTCATCAGTGGAAAGTATGTTGAATCTTGATCCCGACTCGCAGATTATCGCTTCCATTTTAAGTAAACAGATCGCCTTGGGCGTCAATAGAATGGTTCTGGACCTTCCTCAAGGGTTTGATACCAAATGTGAGACCCTAGAGAAGGCACGCGCTTTCTCTCATAAATTTATTCAAATAGCCGATAGGATTGGAATAACCCTCGAATGCGGCATTACCTATGGTTCTCAACCCGTAGGATACAACATTGGACCAGCATTGGAAGCAAAGGAAGCCTTGGAAACCCTGATGGGGCATGGCCCCAATAGCGTCATTGAGAAGTCGGTCCAATTAGCAGGAATTCTCTTAGAATTAAGCGGGATAAAACGGGGCGAAGGAGAACATATCGCAGAAGATATTTTGAAAAGTGGGAAGGCCTTGGAGAAATTTAAGGAAATTATAGCAGTCCAAGGCGGAGACCCTAATATTCAACCGGAGGATGTTCCTGTGGGAGAGTATACTTATGATTATCCAGCTCCGATAGATGGCTATGTGAAGGGAATTTCTAACGATTTAATTAAAAAGCTTGCACGAGCCGCAGGATCGCCGCAGTTCAAGGGTGCTGGAATTAAGCTTTATGTGAAAGAGGGGCATAAAGTCACAGAAAACCAACCCCTCTTGAAAATTTATTCGGAAAGTGAAGAAAATCTTAGTAATGCCCTTAAACTCCTTGAAAAAAACGCTCCGTTCTATATAGAATCCATGCTCTTAGATCGGATTGGAAACAATAATTTTTAAAATACCAACTTCTTATTAAAAAACAATATAGGATTTTTAGCCAAATTGAATTCACAACCCGCCGAATAAAACAGTCGGAAAATAACCTTTAAATATGAATCAGAATCAGCTTGGTTAAAGAAAAACTAAATGCAGGTCAATCTAAAATGACTACTTTAAAAGATGTCAGGAAACTGATCAAGCAAACAAGGCACAAGGATGCTTCATTACGGGCATTAGCTGCAGTTGAACTAGGTGAAGTCGGTAGTAAAGACCCAATACGGGCATTGAAAGATATTGTGCCAGCACTACGAAAAATGACTAATGATAGCGATAAAGAGGTTCAAACCAGTGTAAAGGATTCCTTAGCTGATATTCGGACTGCATTAGGTACAGCACAAGAGAAGGTAAAACGGACTGCAGGCGGGAAATTTAAAGCAAAATGAAAAGGTGAGAATTTATGTCATCAAAGAATAAAACCATTGCATATCTTATGGTTTTAGCTGATACAGGAAAAGAATATGAAATAGTACAGAAGATGAAAGAAAATCCCGAAGTGATCGAATCATTTATTGTCTATGGCGCCTGGGATGTCATTTGTAAAATAGAAACAGAGAGCATGGCAAAACTAAATTCTATCGTGCTAGAACTGCGTCGCGTACCCTTCGTAAAACGCAGCATGACCTTAATTGCTTTAACAGGCAATTCCTCAGAATAATTTTGATGTAAGGTGAAAGAATGACAAAGAAAAAGCAAGAGCAAGAAAGACAAAAAGAAACAGATAAAAAAGAAAAAGGTAAAACTAAGAAGTGGGGTACTGCAGCAAAAGAAAAAGAAGAGCGCCTTCAGCGAGCTCTTGTTGTGGAGAATGAGGTGTTAACGACCATTAAAGATGATGTTGCCAAAATGAGGTTAATTACCCCAGGACTTCTGGCCCAGAAATATAGTATTCGCATATCCTATGCGAAACAGCTTCTTCGGGAACTAGCTGAAAGCAATGTAATTAAGCCATACGTTATGGCAAATAAGTTAAGAGTCTATACAACTGCCTAAATATATCCTTTTTTTCCTAGACAAATTTTAAGAAGAAAGGTTTTTTTGTAGTACCAAGATTCGAGGTGAAGAAAATGTCCAAAAAGGCGAAAGCGAAAGGAACAGAAGTTCCTGCGGACGGCTTATCCGACTATGATAAGTTAGTTTTGGCTGCTATAGATACGGAATCGCATCGACCAAAAGCAATTGTCCGAATAATTAAACATACGCTTGATAGGAATGTGGTAGTTCAAACGCTCAATAGGCTAGAGCAAAATAAGTTAGTAGAACGCGTGAGTGCGAAAGCCTGGAAAGCCAAAAAGTAAGATATTGAGCTAATTTAGAATTTCTCTTTAATAAGTCCTATTTATTATATTGTTGATTTTTTATTATATTGTTGATTTTTTGTTGATTTTTTAGAGCAGGGGTACCGGCTTGTTTGATTTTAGAATAATAAAAGAGGATGACCAGACAGCAGCACGCATAGGACAATTTATCACGCCGCATGGAACAGTTAATACGCCCATGTTTGTGCCTGTGGCCACCAAAGGCTCGGTTAAAACATTAACGTCCCAAGAACTTATAGAAATGGGCGCCGAAGTCCTTATAGTTAATGCGTTTCATATGCACCTCCTTCCCGGGGCGGAGACAATTAGAGAATTAGGAGGGCTCCATAAGTTCATGAACTGGAAAGGCCCCCTAATTACGGATAATGGTGGATTCCAAGCCACTAATCCATTTATTTTCCAGCGAATTGATGAAACCGGCATTTTTTTCCGCTCACCGCACGACGGACAAATCCACCAAATCACCCCTGAGATAGCCCTTCAATATCAACATGATTTGGGCGCAGATATTATCATGGCTTTGGACGAGTGCCCATGGTATTCAGAGGATTACCAAGTTCTTGAGGAATCCTTAAACCGCACTTTGAAGTGGGCAGAAGAATCCAAGCAATTGCATCGAAGCACGACGCAAGCACTCTTTGGGATCATTCAGGGAGGGATTTTCAAGGATCTCCGCCAGCGAAGTGTGAGTGAAATGGTGAAGAAAGATTTTACGGGATATGGGCTGGGCGGAATTAGTGTAGGAGAACCGGATAATCTTATCTATGAGATTACCAGGTTTACGGCGAATCTTTTACCTAAGGATAGAGTGCGATACCTGATGGGAATTGGATCTCCCGATATCATTTTTGAGGCGGTGGAGGCAGGCATAGATCTGTTCGATTCCGTCTTTCCTACCCGGTCCGGGCGCCACGGAACGGTTTTTACCTCGAAAGGACCTATAAATATCAAGGCAGCTAAATATCGGCGTGATTCGGGTCCCATTGATGCCGAGTGTGCCTGTCTTACCTGTCAAAACTACACGCGAGCTTATATCACGCACTTGCTTAAACACCAAGAACTGCTGGGCATGCGCTTGGCGGCGCTGCATAATGTCCATTTCATCCTCCATTTGGTTAAAAATATCCGAACCGCGATCCGAGAGGGGACCTTTATAGAGTATAAAAAGGAATTTTTACAAGAATATGCCACTAATCGGCAAGACCAGCCTTCAAGTTCTGAAAAAAAAGACGGGGATTAACGTCCTCAGACGAATGGTATTCTATTTAAACAAGGTTTTTGTTTAATTGAGAAGACTAGGGCTATTCGGGCCGGGGTGAGCCACAGAGCTGGCAAACCTTTTCATTTGCTGATTTGAAAATAAATCCGCAATTTGGGCAGGTGACCTCTTCTTTTGCCTTGACCGTTGGTGCCGAGACTTCTTTGTCCTCAGGGGGAGGAGGTTCGGCTCGAAAGGGAACTGGTTTTGGGCGAGGGGGCGGTGTCGAAACCGGGGGAGGTGGTAGTGGTTTTTGAGGCTGTAAGAAGGGTGTTCCTTTCGCCTCTTTTGGAGGCACAGGTGTATCTGCAGGGTAGGCGATCCCCTTTGCCTCTTTCGGTTTGTCTTGGGGGTAGGGAATACCTTTCGGCGCCTTCGGTGAAGGCATAGATAACTGTTTCGCAAAGCCCTTCTTCTTCTGCTGCGGCGCTTCGGGTTCTTCCATAATGGGTTCTACCAGATGCGTTTCGGATTCGTAGACCTTCTGTTCGAGTTCCTGAATCACTTCAGTCCACTCGGGAGGATTAACGGGGTCCCAATTCTGGATAGTATCCAAGGTTTCACCGGCATCACCTAAGATATCATGCAATTTCGGAGGGAATTCGAACATGGGAGGGTGGGGATAGGTAGAAAAATCGACAATGACTTCATAATGCACCGTTTCTTTTATGGTCACGGAGGCAGTTAGGAATAATTTAAATTTTGAAATAGTCCCATCTAACATCTCAAGGGCAAATTGTTCCTGTACTTTTGCTGCTTGCTCAGATTGGATGGTCGTCCTCCTGTTCTCTTCCTCGCTCGCAGGAGTTACGCCGTATCGTTCTTCAACACTATGATCTAATTTTTGAAGGTCTTCTTTTGACGCAGAAACCCGTATCATTAATTCTAGCTCGCGCGAAAATTCCTCAATTTTCTCGGGCATGTTTTGAAGGTCGGTTAAATCGCCAAAAATGCCCGAGAGCAGTTCATAGATGCGGATGAGATATTTCTCAATATTTTGCTCGCTCGTATCCGAAGATGCGCCCAAGATCAGGATTACCTCATTAAAATTGCCGAAGGCCAGTCGTAATTTATCCCAGCGGATCATTTTATAGGTATTCTCCTTTTCTCGGACAACAAAAGGGATGTAAGCAGTAAAGAATTTGAAGAAGGGGTCTGAATCAGGGTACTTACTCCAATAATCCTTATAAAATAGATATTTATTGGTCACTTTACTGATTACTGCGGCAAGATGATACATAGTACATCACAAGAGATTCTAAGCTAATCTATTAAATAATTAAATAGTACTGAGTTTTTTAAATACTTCCGGGTAAAAAAAAAGGAGTGTTTTAATTATAAAGATTATCGTACGAATTTTCGCGGGTTTAAGAGGAGTTCCAATTCCGTTTTATTCGGGGTGAAGGTGAATTGTTTTTTCACGTATTTTTTATACGTGTCCATTAATGTATCATTGATAGTATCCCAGTACTTCAAAAGACCGCCAACCAGAATCAGAGCATGGATGAAGTATTTATTTTTCATTAATTCTTCATCGTAAAGATTGATATTGACCTTTCCCCCAATATTGAGCTTTTTGGAATCAAATTCAGCAAGGATCTCATTTTTTGCCTCGGGACGAAAAACTTTCCAATCACTTCCAATAGCAAATCGTTTCTTTTCAAACATGAAGAATTCGATTTTGTTGGATTCCTCATCAAGCATCATTGGGAGGATCATTTGAGTTGTCGTCCCTGGTATTCGTTTGAGACGTTCAAGTGTAAAGTAATTTGGGTTCCCGGAATAAAAGATATTAAAGCATGGTAATGGCATTTTATGAGCCAGAGTTCTCATAAGACCTTTAATTGTGTCCTCTTCCATGCTGGCGACCCAATTTTCTTTTTCACTAAAATATCGAACTATCAGACGCTTTATTCTTCCTTTCTCTTCGGCACCTTCAGCCAATTCGGTTTCTCTATATCCAACATTCCCGGCTTCCTCATTACCGATTTTTACCGCGCCGAACAAATCCATATCCTTCGAAAATTGTCTGCTCCTTGCGCGTTGTTGATCTTTTTGACGAATCCCAATTTCTTTCCCATGTAGATCAGTTTTCCAATAATCGACTTCTATCCTTTTCCGTAGCACCTTTTCGTATTTTTTTGGCGTTTTTTCTTTTACGGCTGTTACAGTCTCCTTAGCAGGCTTCTCTTTTGCGACCTTTGTAGTATCCTGAGCAGGCTTCTCCTTTGTGGTCTTTGCAGTCTCTTTAGCAGGCTTTTCTGTTGTACTTGACTTTGTTGCCCTTTTCCTTGCAGGCTTTTTAGTTTCTACCTCTGAAGTTTCATATTCCTCTTCAAGAGGTTCTTGGCTGTCTTCTTCCTCAAATTCATTATCTCTATTTGACATAGTTCTCGTTTCCTTCCTAAAATCTAATTAATAATATTTATCCTCGTATTAAGTATTTAAGATTTGAGATTCAAGATTTAAGATTTGAGGCAAAAATAGCGGGATCCTATTAGAGATTAAACGGATAAAAATCAAGAGAATGGAATTAAAAGAAAGTTGCTAAAAAAATTGCAGGATTTAGGTAGCTTTCGAAAGCTTTGGGGTATTTTGGGAAAGATTTAAGAAAGAATTACAAAGAATTAAGAGAAAGTTGCTAAAAGTTTACCGATATTTTGGGATACGACCTCGGATTGCATTGCGAGCAGACCGAGGTTAGATTTCGGTGAAGTAACAAGGAGAAGGAGGGTATCTTCGTTAATGGGGCACAGCATCAGAACACAGGTCTCTGCCATTATCGTAACAGACCGTATTTTTCCTCCGGAAATTGCCCGGATACTATCTTCCGAAATTGAAAAAAGAGTGCTACTGATAGTGGTCATCATTTCGGGTTTGGCCCGAGTGGAGTGCGCGGAAGCAAGGAGAGTGCCATCCTTCTTTACTACAGCGGATGCTTCGAGGAACCGATCGAGCCGATTTAGCCCACGCAGAAATTCAATAAGCTGGGCTTGTTCTTCCTTTGAGATCTCTGCATGTTTCACTTTGGAAATTGGGGCTTGAGGTTTCGCCACGCCTAGAGGTTTTTTTGCAAAGGTCTTGGGACGTTCCGTCTTTTTCTCTACGGCGACAACAGAGGTGGAGGATCCTTCGGTTTTAACGTCGCCATTACCATTTGTGGAGGGGTCTTGCTTTTTCTGCTGTAAAGCTGTAAAGAGCGCGGAACCGGCGGCACCTGATGAAGGAGCTGAAGCTTGTGCATTCGGTCCAGAAGCTTTTGCCGCCTGTGGGCGCGCACTAGACGAGGAGGGACTAACAAGCGCAGCACCACAGTTTGGGCAGAATTTCTTATGCGATTCGGCTTGCGTTCCGCATTGACTGCAAATTATAATACCAGACATAGCGCTTTGTTCCACTATGAATCGTAATTTAAATCGGTGAAAATACTATTTTCACTATATTTAGAAATTCCTTCTTTATTAATTATATTTATTTTTAATTGAATGAAAATCGTAATAAATCTCAAAAAGAGACGGATGCTTTAAGTTTTGAAAGAGAGTAGTGTCCTTTGAGTCTGCATCTTGATTGGAAATTGCTGTAAAGATCCCAAGAAATTATGAATTTCAGTGATAAACCCATTTAATTTAAAGAATGGAATAATGGGCATTCCGTGGAATATTTGTATTTCATACATTTTAGAAGTGATTATTAGCGGGATAATTCGGATATCAGGTGAATCTTTTAGCTGGAGCTTCTGACGATTCTGGGGTTTAGCTAAATATTGCGAAAACGCTTTAATCCGTTTTGAATGGTTCTCAACCACTGTCTTTAAAGCCCCCGCATGGCCTGTTTTCCATTGCTTTGCGTCTACAGCAAATATTAACGGTTTTTTTACCGTTACAACATCGATTTCATAGCGTTTGCGATTTTGGGTGAAATGAAAGTTTTGGGTGGTCTTATATTCATGATATTCGAACACCATCAGGCAAAAACTCTCGAAATCACGCCAATGCAACACTTCAATTATTTGATCGAGGTCGATCCCGGATTCTAGAGCTTTGAGAATGAGGGGTGTCTTGAATTTTAGTGGAATATGAATGGTGGTTGCACTTAATTCTAGTTTTGTATCTGTTTCTTCATTCAAAGAAGATAATAATTTGTAAATCTTTTCTGTGCTCAAATTACTTCGCTCTGCGATGCTTTCTAGCGCAATCTCTTCGTGGTCTTTGCTCAGTTGCAGCAAATTAAGGATTAAATTCTTTGACAGAGACAATAGCAGCAGCTCTTTGTATCTACTACCTAAAAACTTCTAATTGAAGATTATAATTTAACGAGGTGAGTGTGATAATTAAATGCCGATAAATTGGTCAAATATTTAATAAGTAGGTGACTTGTGACAAAGGTTATGAAGAATTATATCAAGAGAATAAAAAAAAAGATTGATTAATGTTTGATTTTGAATAAAACTTGAAGTTAGATGAAAACTGCTTTAATTCGTTTCCTTTGGCACTATTTTCATAGTAATGAAGTAGGAAATTAAGCCTTGAAGTTGATTGAAATCTCGGGCGCCAACAAGTCGATCAACCCGTTCGCCCGATCCTGCCTTAAATCGAACAATCTTCGCTTGTTTGAAGAAGAAAAGCGTTGGTGTTCCCTTAATTTGATAGGCAGAACTGAGTGCAGGGTTTTTATTAACATCAATTTGCGCTATTTTTATTCTATTGGGGTAAGTGTATACAATTTGATTTAAGATTACCTCTTGAGTTTTGCAGGCCCCACATGTAGGCGCCCAAAAATAGGCGATTACATTTTCATTCCTTTTCAGAAAGTCGTTGAAGGTGCTATCCGTTACTACATCAAACATAACTTATCCCTGGCATTTAGCATGTTATTGAGTGATAAAAGAAAAAAGGAATAATTAATTAAAAACTAGAGATTGGATATTTTAGACTTTTACCTCTAAAGTGCTTTGCCATAACCCATGAATATTACAATAGGAAACTGCAATAACCGTTCCAGATTTTTCCGTATTTAATACATAGCTGGTTGCTGGTTTTGTGAATAGGGTGCTGGTATCTGCGCCTTGGGTAGATGCGCCATGGGCATTGAAATCGGTCTTTCCGACGTGAATGGCATATTTTTCACCAGCCGGCAGGAAGTAGCAGTTGATCCAAGCGATGTGGTGGGCAGTAGTATTAGGATGCGCGATTTGTTTTCCTACCATAATTTTTATTTTGATTGTTTTCGGTTCTTTTTCTTCTTTCTCGACTTCTATTACAGGAACGTGTTTCTCCTTTTTCCAATCGGCACTTTGAATTATGGTATTGAAATCGACCATATTATCAACTCCTATATTTTATTTTTAGGATTCTTTGAAAAGAGGGATTTTAATATTAATAGGCAATTTTTGTTACATTTTAAAAAAAGTGAGTTTATTGATTTGGATCGAGATTCCGAGAGGCTATGATATTAACACCCAAATCGAGGATGTTTTCCACAAGAACTTGCCCCATTTTTATGGGTGCGTCGATTTTTAGAGCGCTTAGATATTGCATACAATCGAATAACTTCCCTTTGGGAAGAGCCTTATCGGACCGGACCGGAATTAAGGGTAAAATTCCGTTTATTACTTGTAAGGTGGTAGTTAGAATGCGTTTTGGATTGGTAAATTCTTCGATTGCGTATTCCTCGCCTCTCTTACATTCATTGCCTTCAAGTTTGAAAGTCTCACCAGTTTTGGTAATCTCAATTTCGCAACCATTGGGACACCCGATACAAACGATTGTCTTCTTTTCAGGTTCAGCCAGATTGCTCGCCTCCTTTTTGTTTCAGGACAATATTTACGGTTAGATCGGAGATTTCCTGAGTAAGGTTTTTCAGAGGAGGGAGAACGATCTTTATCATCTCACTCGGGAGAGCGAATCGGGAGAATTTCCGATAAATGCGATTTCCGTTGATATAAAATTCAATGTAAACATTTTTTTGTGGTTGCTTTGAACGCATGAAAAAGGTAATTTCGGAGGAAAAAGCTGCAGAGGAAATCACTTGAGGAACGATATATCCGACATTTTCTCCGGGAATAGAATTGATTCTGCGCACCTCTTCAATTTTCTTGGTAACGTAATTGGCAGCCATTTCACCAGCCCGGGCGCCTTCTGCTGCAACATTGTCGACGAGATCATGGACTTGGAGCACGTTCCCACAAGCGAATAGACCAGGCACATTGGTTTCTAAGAAATTTGTAACGACAGGACCGCGAGTTCGTGGGTCAATAGCGACGCCAGCGCTCCTGGAAAGCTCATTCTCCGGAATCAATCCAATTGAGACTAGAAGCGTATCACATTTCAAGAATTGCTCAGTTCCAGGCATTGGGCGCCATTTCTGATCAACTTTGGCGATTGTAACCCCTTCAACTCGATTCTGTCCATGGACCTGAGTAACGGTATGTTCGAGGATTAGCGGAATCCCAAAATCTCGCAGGCATTGGACTTGGTTTCGGATCAATCCACTAGGATAAGGTAGAACCTCCACCACCGCCTCGACTTTCGCGCCTTCCAAGGTCAGTCGCCGCGCCATGATCATCCCGATATCACCGCTCCCTAAAATGACGAAATGCTTTCCAGGCATGTATCCTTCGATATTAACGAGGCGTTGGGCTAACCCCGCGGGATAAATACCCGCCGGACGGGAGCCGGGCACTAAAATGTTATGGCGAGTGCGTTCTCGGCAGCCCATTGCCAGTATAATCGCAGCAGCTTTAATTTGCAGAATGCCCTCGGTCTTATTCACCGCGGTTATTATCTTATCGGGTGATATATCAAGAACCATCGTGTTTAGTTTAGTAGGGATCTGCAATTCTTCGACACGGTTGATATAGCGTTGGGCAAATTCAGGACCGGTCAATTCCTCATCAAATATATGTAATCCGAATCCGTTATGAATGCATTGCGGGAGGATACCGCCTAATTCGAAATCACGTTCGATAATCAAAACCTCTTTGCCCTTCTCTTTGGCAGCGACAGCTGCTGCAAGCCCTGCAGGGCCACCGCCGATCACGGCGATATCCATTTTAAGACACAGCGATTTCGATTTTAACATAGCGCTATCGATTTTAAGTTGGCTCAGGTGGAATCCTCCGTAAATCTTTGGTTTTCCCGATAACAAGCTCGGTTTTAGGACCTCTTTTCGTGATCTTTTCCATGGGACACTCCAGTTCTTCTGCAAGAATTTTTAGAATCCGGCTGGTGCAGAATCCGCCATGACACCGTCCCATTTGTGCCCTGGTCCTGAACTTCACACCGTCTAACGTTGTGGCACCCAGTGGGCGGTGGATTGCCGCTTTCACTTCAGCTTCAGAAACATATTCACACCGACAGATTATATTTCCGTAGTCGGGAATTCTTTCAATCAGCTTTTGGCGCGCTTCATTGGAGAGCACCGCAAATCGAGGAGGCTTCTCTATAATCGGATTGAATTTAGGATTTGGGATTAGTTTGACGCCTATTTGTTTTAGAATCTGCACAACATATTCTGCAATAGCGAGACATGAGGATAAGCCGGGCGATTGAATACCAGCCACATTGATAAAACCTTCAACTTTAGTCGGCTCGATGATAAAATCGTCCGTATTCGAAACCGCACGCAACCCCGCATAAGTCACAATTGCCTGTTGGAGTGGCAGGTCTGGAATTAATTTACGCCCGCCGTCAATTATCTCCAGAAGTCCTTCGGTGGTCGTCGATTTATCCTCTTTATCAGTTATGTCTTGAGCATTTGGGCCGAGATATACATGTTTTTCAGTGGTCGGAGCGACGACAATCCCCTTACTTACTTTCGTAGGAAGGGGAAATAAGACGTAATTCAATTCAACCGTTTTTTTATCTAAAAGAACATATTGCCCCCTCCTTGGATGGATTGTAAAATAGTCTAAACCGACCATAGCAGAAATTTTATCTGCATAAACGCCAGCGACATTTATAATTATCTTGGTTTGTATTTTTTTTGTGGAGGTTGTAAGTTCTTTGTAATTCTCTTTGATATCTATACTGATGACTTCGGAATTGAGGAGAAATTCAACATCATTAACATTCGCATTTTCTGCCAAGCCTATCGTCAAGTCATAGGGCGAGACAATTCCACCGGTTGGTGCAAAAAGAACACCCGTTGCCGTATCAGTCAGTTTCGGTTCCATTTTTTTAATACGATTACGATCGGAGATAACCTCTAGTTTCGGGACGCCATTTTTTATGCCTTTCTGTTTCAATTTTTCCAGATCGTTAATCCCTTCATCGGTAACTGCCACAACGAAAGTTCCTAAGCGGGCATATGGAACTTTTAAATCGGTACAGGCGCGATCGAAGAGTGGATTTCCAGCCACATTGAGTTTTGCTTTAAGAGACCCTGGCGTCGCATCGTACCCGGCGTGAATGATTCCCGAATTTGCTTTGCTGGTGCCTGAGCAAACATCCGCACCCCTCTCAATGACAATCGTTTTTAATTGATATTGGGCTAATTGTCTAGCAATTGCACATCCCACTACGCCAGCGCCGATGATACAGCAATCAAAAATCATTTGGCTCATATTATTAACCTTTATATTACGAAATTATTTTTTTCTCTAAATTAATTGAGTTCATCGGGCTATTTTCAGACCAAGAGAATAACCAGATCTATTACAACAGCTCCAATTGCTACATAAATGAAGAAGTTACCAAAAACAAAAAGCATACCACCACTGACCGTAAATAAGCCCCCGATTAGAATCAGCACGGTTCCAATAAAAAACCCTGAGAACCCAATCGGACTCAAGAGGAGAAAGTAAGAACAAATCATGATTACTATGCCAGTCAGATGGACCTCTTTTCGGGATAAAATTGAAGAAAGTATGATAACGATACCAATTCCGATGCTGAGCCAAGCTTCAGCTGTATCCCAAATATTGAGAATCGATTGTATTATGATGAGAATGCTCCCGAATATAGCACACATCCATAAATTTGCCGAAATTTTTCCCATTATTTTAAATGTATCAGCCATTTCGATCCGCTCACTTAATTTTTAGGCAATATTCATTTTTTATTGTCGTTTCCTCAAACTGCAGGGTCAGATTCAACTGGTACTCGCCTTGAGCATTCGCAGGAATCTGAAAGTGAATTTCACCGAGCGTTTGAATGGAATCCGGTTGCAAGGTCGCCTTAAAAGTCCCCGACGCCAACGATTGCTTTTGGTTATTCAATATTTCCCATTGGCTTTGTGTATTTTCAATCAACTCATGTAAATCATTCACAAGGTAAATCTTGGTTCGATATTCGTGATTGGACTTATAGTGGTGCTTGGGCCAATCAGCCATGATATAGACGGGCTCAAATGATAATTTCGTGGCATAATACCCCTTCTTCGGAGTCCGCCAATAATCGACAATAGACCAAGTAATACCCGGGAAACAATCATTGAATGCAAACATAATAGTTCCTCCATTTGGATTATAGCGGTTTATACGCCATAATTCATTGAAGAACTTCAACAGATCTGCTTGATAGGTTTGCGTGGCCTCGATAAAGTCAGCAGTTGTCTTGTACTTGCCAAGATCAAACCAACGAGCAAAATTCATAGGTTGACAGCGATGTTTTTTATGAAGCAGATCCCAGTTGATCGGGTCGAGATCTTCAGGCTTGAACACCTTTTTCAAATTCTCAAGGGCTGGGAAAGACTGGGCGCCATATTCAGTAATGAAGCAGCACATCCTGTTAAGGGGAAATCGTGTATAGCAGTAGGCGTCTCGATAGCTCTTGCCCCAGTACCAGCCCTCGTATGTATGAAGATCTGTGCCTTTGCGCCAGACCCCCATCATCCCTGAGTTTTGAATCACCGGGAGAGAGTCATCCACTTCCAGCACCGCCTCCACCAGATGCTTATCGAGCACATTTTTATTCTTATTATAGAAGAACATTGTAACGGGAAGGCCGAGCACGAATGAGATTAGGATAAAAAGGCCCCAGAAAAGGGCACTACCCCCGAATCCTAAATAAGTGTTGGCAAGCCAGCCAATAGCATAAGTTCCAAGGAGTGCTATGGCGGTATAGATAATAAGTTTAAGACCAATTCCCATAGGCTCATTGTGGCAACAGTAAATTGCCTGGGATGGGTAATTTTGGACCTGACGTACCATCCTCTTAATTTGCGTTTTGGCGCTGGCTTCGATCTTCATATCATAGCCCCATTGAAGGGCGAAGTCCTGCCAGATGAGAATCCCTCCTGCAGCACAGAGTTCGTGCAAATCAGGGCGATCCACATGGGCGTGAACCCGGATCATGTTGAAATTCCCTTCCACCAGCAGTTCTACATCGCGTTCGTAATTTTCACGCGTCACATAGGCGATTCGATGATCACAAGGGGCGTAATTAGTTCCACGAATATAAATCCGCTTTTTATTCAGATAGAACTCCCATGAACGGTTATTGATTACCCGTTCGAATTCCCGAACCCCAAATATTTGCTCGTATTCGTGAGAAACCGTTTCCTCCTCGAAAGTGACGATTTTTAATATGTACAGAGAGGGATCACCTTGGTCCCAAGTCCACCAAAGGTGTGCATCTTGGATCGTCATTTCTTTCTGAATCTCGTTTTCCCCTTTCTTCAGTTTCATATAAAATTCGGTCTTGAGTTCCGCGCCCTCAAAATTTTTGGGTTTAATAGTGAGAAGCGCTTTTCTTTCACCTTCCTGCTCGCTCATAACCTCGAGACGCAGAAATAACCGAGCAGTATTTTCATCAAGAATCTCGGATTTTAGTTCTAAATACCTTAGATACGTAGGGCCCGTTTCGAGAAGTGCCACGTCGCCCCAAATTCCACCAGGATTAAAGAGGGGGTCTGAAGCATCCCAATCCGAGAAAACCCCCGTGATCTGCCTCTTGCTGGAACGATCGGTTTCAGTATAACACTCGACTTTCACGCAGAGCACGTTCTGTTTTTCCAGGATTCCATTAACTCTGAAATCAAAGGGATCAAAATAGCCCTCATGTTCTCCTAAATAAGCCCCATTTAACCAAACTTTACAGAAATAAAAAACCCCTTTGAATTGTAAGCGGATGACCTTCAGGAACTGCATTAAGTCATCGGGTATCTCAAATTTGTAACGGTACCAGAGGATTCCACTATGGTCCGGGAACCCTTCCGCCTGCCAATGGCCGGGCACCTTAATAGGGGTCCAGTCATTATCAGCGAAGTCTAATTCGTGATAGCCTTCTTTTTCGCCCAAATCTTCATTATCAGGCTTAGCTTTCCATGTCCCGTTTAAATTGAACACGCTTTTACCTCAATAGCTATAAAAAAACCCACATTAAAGTGCAACTCATGTGAATCTGGAGTTGAAAGAAGATTTTACTTTGTTACATAAATTTCTCCCTTTTTATCCGTGACACTCACTATTTTTCCATGTTTTCCATGAATTGTTTTGTAATCGATCGTAAAGTGTGCGGACATGATTGCTGGGATTTCAAACTCTCGGCTGACAATTGCAAGATGGCTTCCTTCGGACCCAGTGGTGCATACGATCCCTTTTATTTGGCTGAGTATGGGCCCGAGAGTAGTTGTCCCACAATCCTCGACCACAACAATTTTATTCTCAGCACCACTTTCAAGGAGTTTAAGTACATCGTCCACGGAATTGATTATTGAAAATTCGCCGATTGCCTCTTCCTTCGAAGCTGCACTCAGCCCGGCTCCGATTTTTATAAAGTTCATAAAATCATCCTCGTTTAACACACATTAGAGCAATTTAGTCATTTAAATATTTTTCACCTACTACGCCTACAATTCCCATCTTTAAATAACTGGTTAAGCTTTTTATACTAAGATACAGATTACTGAGAATTGAAAGGCAGATGTAAATGGCATTCGTGAATATCCAGGATGACAGTGAAGGAGAGGGGGTAAAAAAAGAGAAGAAGGCAGAGATCGAGTTTGGGGTGGAGTATAACGAACAAGAAGAGAAGGAGATCAAGATCTTCAAAGTTTATACGCCGTATGATCCGCCTCTAATTCAGGATTATAAGCAGCTAGAATGGCGCAAAGCGCAGTACCGACCAGAGAGGCAGGATGGCAAAGTGTTATATTGGGTCTTCTCGGAAGCGGTCTTGGATGATGTCTTAGCAATTCTCGAAAAACATCATTATCGAATCCCGGATAAAACATTGGCGGAACGTATGAAATTGGCGGCAGTGGAGGCAAAAAAGACCTTTGCGGATTATGAGGTCGATCTCGATAATTTGAAATTAGTTAATGAAATGGCGCGTCCCGGCACAGCACGATGGGCAGAACGAGTGCTACGGGAGCAATATAATTTCCAAAAGCTAATGGAACAAAATACAAATCTGGACATTCATTTCAACCTGGATAATTCGCGAGAAATCGTTGTGACGATGAAAGATTTAAATGCGACCTTTAAAGTTGCCATTCCATTGAAGTACCCAGAGGAAATCCCAGTAACCAAATTAGAAGGGGATTGGAAAGACACGAATTTCAAGGATAACGCCCAAATCGCGTATTATAAAAAAGTTATGGTGGCTTGCTTAGGAGAATTGAAAAAACGGTGGAAACCTCAAATGACTATTGCTCACTTTATTAAGCTCTTCGCGCATTATTTAGCCGCTGCTCAGTATAGTGAAGAATTATCGGAAAATAAGCCGGATTAAGCCATTTATATTTTGACTTTAAACTTTTTTATTATAAAGTAGATATGTGAACGAATCTAATAAAATACTGTTACTCTTATAAGATCGGAAGGTTCTCGGGAATGAGTGATCCCCCTAAAACACACCCTACAGCAAAACCAAGATCCGCAGGAAAGCCTACAACAAAGCCAACAGGTGCGGAGAAAGCAAAAAAAAGAAGGAAATCGGCTAGAGCGATTTTAAAAGAATTAGAACAGGCAATTGGCAAACCCATCCGATCTGTGGAGACCATTGAATGGAAGACTGTTGGTGCGAAATTTGAGGGGACTATAATTGTTGGGTTGGGATTATATAAGTGTGGATTGACGACTCTCCCGTCGTTGATCGCGAACCTTATTTCCCTTAAAGAACTAAATCTCTCTCATAATCGGCTTAGGACTCTTCTGGAATCCTTTGGCAACTTAAAATCGCTTCAAACCCTATTTTTGGGGGAAAACCAGCTCACAACGCTCCCAGAGTCCTTTGGGCACCTCAAAGCTCTCCAAAACCTATATTCGGGCAAGAATCAGTTAAGGATGCTCCCAGAGTCCTTTGGGCACCTCCGAGCGCTTCAAATCCTCAATTTAGGGGAAAACCAGCTCACGGCACTCCCGGCGTCCTTTGGGAGTCTAATATCCCTTAGAGAGCTGTATTTAGGGGTGAATCAACTGACGAGGCTCCCAGAGTCCTTTGGACAGCTCCAATCGCTCCAAACCCTATGGCTCTTTAACAATCAGCTCACGGTGCTCCCCGAGTCCTTCGGGCAGCTCCACTCCCTCCAAGATCTGAATTTATCTAATAACCAGCTCGCAACGCTTCCGACGTCCCTCCCTCAGCTTTCGAATTTGGTCCTCTTCGATATTCGAAATAATCCTCTAGATACCAGGGGCCAGTATCTCTTGGTTCAATTGCAAAGCATTGCAAAACGGGTGGAAATCAAACAGACCGGCAGTTCATCGACTCCAATCCCTATTCTCCAAAAGCCGCCACCAAGTGAGACCGATACTGAGAAGCCCCTAACTGGGGAAATCTCAAATCGATATTCTGGTAGGAAGAAGGGACAGATTCATCGGCAATTTATCTATTTCTGTGAATCCTGTAAAATATGGTATACTATGGATGATTTTTCAAAAATAAGATGCCCTAAATGTCGAAATCCAATTAAACTTTCTTACTTATGTCGAAATTGTAAGAGAAGATTCATTGTTCAACGACCGAATACTTACTATTGTCCCCTATGTAAGACCGTAAAATTAGTACCTTAGAAAAACTAGAAAATAAGCCGGATTAAGCCATTTATATTTTGACTTTAAACTTTTTTACTATAAATATCTTCAAGAAATCGTTTAAAAGTAAGCATGTGGTGACACTATAACCCAAAACCAATCCTAGAGCCGAGAGGGGTATGGCAGCCAAGCTAGGTAGGCCGATTTGCGAAAGAATGGAAACAACGAGAATAGCACCTATTATAGCAATAATTAAAGGAGTGCTTGGGCGTGAGTTCCAGAAATGCTTGCGTTCTCGAGCTACTAAAAGAATGCATTGACCCGATATCACTAAAAAGACTAGAACAAACATGTGTAATTGATCTTGGTCTGAGTTCAATCCAAAAATATTGAAGCCGAGAAAGAGCAGGCCTAATGATTCGATGACGATAGCACTGCCTAAACAAATAGCGACTTTAACTAAATTTGTAATGTTCCAAGTATCAGGAGTCCTCGAATAGCTGACCCGATCAGTCGAGATTGAAACGGTAATAAAATCATTGAAGAACAGCAACAGGAGCATACCAAGAACATTAATAATTAAAAAATCGGTTATTAAGAAAGCAAAAATTGTAAATACGACAATTAAAAAAGTTTTTATGATTTTATTCAGGACCCAAGTCACAATGCGTTGATAGATTCTTCGTCCGCTTTTAATAAAATCCAAGATATGCTCCAGCCCTCCTGATGTCAGTATTGCACTGGCGGCTTGCTTAGCAATATCCGTGGCATTACTGACTGCGATTCCAACTTCCGCGGCACCTAAGGCGGGTGCATCATTCACTCCATCGCCGGTCATCCCAACGATTTGACCATGGTTCTGGAGACTTTTAACGATGAAATATTTGTCTTCGGGGTAAATTTCAGCAAACCCATTCTTTGCAGAAAGAAGCTGGAATCTTGCCTCCTCATTTGGAGCATTTTTCAACTCTTTAATGGGAATAATGTCATCCCCGAGCCCAATCTGTTGGGCGATGGATTTAGCGATTGGCAACCCATCCCCAGTCAAAATTTTTATGGAGACGCCTAAATCAGCTAATTCACGGATCAGTTGCGCCGAATCCGAACGTGGTGGATCATAAAACGCAGCAATACCAATCAGATTAAGTGAATTCGGCGCAATTTCATCTTTTCCCTCTTCAGATTTTCCATAAGCAACGGCTATTACACGGTGACCTTTACTCGCAATTATTTCAACCTGCTTCTCCAATTCAGTCTTTTCGTTCAAGGCTACATCACATAAAGCGAGGATAGCTTTAAAGGCTCCTTTAACAGCAATAAATTGCTCGTTAGCGCGAGAAATGACTGCAGAAGTGCGGCGAAGAGTGGGATCAAAAGGTATAAACCTTGTTTGGACATAATCAGCTAGAGATATATGCCTCTCTTGAGCTGCTTGCACGAATGCTAAATCTATAGGGTCCTGATCTGATTCATTTGATGCCAATGTGCCATAGCGGATAATATCTTCAAGATTGCCTTTAAAATTGATACCCGCTTCAAATGTCAACCGATTTTGAGTTATTGTGCCGGTCTTATCAGCGCAAAGGATATTCATTAACGCAGCATCTTCAATCGAATCGAGCCGGGTTACTAGAACCCCGTTTTTGGAAAGTTCAAGCGAACCCAGTGCAGTAGTAACAGTAATTACAGTCGGTAGGGCAATAGGAATCGAAGCTATCAATAAAATGATGGCTAATATGATCAAGTCTTCAAGATCTGCTCCTTTCAGTAACCCGAATATAATACCGATTGTTAAAAGAACCGCTACCATAATTAACATAGTGCGCGCCACTTTACTTGTAACTACTTCCATCTGTAACTTCGGTTTTGCAAGTTGTATCAGGTCCACGGTGCGTCCAAAATAAGTATTAATGCCAGTAGCGGCGATGATACCAGTGCTTTCCCCACGTTTTACGGTTGATCCACTATATACGATATCCCCAATCATTTTTTCGACTGGAAGCGATTCTCCTGTGAGGGCTGATTGATCAGCTTCCAGTTGGCCCTCCTTAATAGTGATATCGGCGGGAACAACATCACCCAAGCGAACTCGTATAACATCGCCGGGGACTACCTCCTCTGAAGGAATTATTATCCAGGTCCCATTACGTTTAATTCGAGCATTTGGGCGAATCCGTTGCTTTAAATAACTAAGTGCGTGATTTGCTTTTTCTTCTTGCAAAAAGCCTAAGATTGCATTAAAGATTAAGAGTGTAAGAATTACAAACATTTCTATGAATTTCCCCATTACACCAGTCAAGATAATAGTTATTTCAAGCATCCATGGACTGATGCCCCAAAATCTTTTAATCAATAGCTTGAGGAGATTTTTATGGTGTTCCGGAATCTCATTACGTCCAAATTTTGCTCTCTTTTTTGATACATCCTCGGAGGTTAAGCCTTTGTCCAAATCCGTAGATTTTTCCGTTTCAAATCCCAAATTGCTCATTAAAATAACTCCAAATTTCGCCCAGTTTCGAGATTCAAAGGCAAAGAACTTTAATAAAGAAATTTCTTTAGACGTAGATAATCTAATATTCCTTAACTAAGGTATTAAAAATAATTAAACCTTGAATCTTTTTGAGGTATCAAGATGAATCTCGATAGTTTATTGGATCTTATTAAGCCGTTAAGCCCGAAAGACGAATATAAGCACGATATGCGCGATATGCTGAAAAAACTGTCCTTAAGCGAGTATCCGCGGCATTGGAATGAGTCGTGGTATTTCAATTTTATTTCCAAGCCGATTAGCTGCATTACACGTATTTCCTTTGAACCCCAAGACAAACATAGTAGCATTCTTTGCCTCCTCGCGCTGAACGATAAACCGGTAAATGCCTACGTCAATCAGATCGCAATTGAGGGGTTACCCGATGCGATTGGGGATAACAAATGTACTTATACGCTCATTGACCCTCATAAGAAATGGCATATTGAATATGTGGATAGAAAGTATGAACTGAAATTTGATAGTCTTGCGCGATTTAAACCGTTCGATTATTTTGAGGGGCGAAAGGTGAAAGAATTGGCAGGCGAATATTTAGATTTGATTGATACTGCAGCGCAAAGACATTATGAACAGGCCTGTATTTGTAAGGGGACTTTTAAACAGAAGAAAACAGAGGAAACGATAGACTTTGAAGTTCTAGGGCACCGAGACCACTCGTGGGGCGTTCGAAATTGGATCTATATCGATCGTTGGAACTGGATTTCAGCCCAATTTGAGGATCAAACGGTAAATATCGCTCGAATTGAAGCAAAAGGGCATTTATTAATTGGTGGTTTCATTTCGGGAAAAAGTGGCAATAAAAGAGTGGAAAATGTGGAAATAGAAACCAAAACAACTGAAGATGGCAAAACTCCGACATCTTCCACCTTTAAAATTATCGATCAGGATGGGAAAACGATAGAAGTTGTCTCATCTACCCGGCGCAGTATCCATTTACCCCAACCGACTAAGTTCGGGGTTACGGAAGTCTTCGAACAAATCGCTGATTTCAAAATGGGCACTAAGAAAGGTGAGGGCATTTCGGAATATTTGATTTCTACCCGATTTTAATGTTTTTTCAAGGTAGTCCGCATGGTTGAAGAGGATAGAGAAGAGCTGGGCGATGCAATCAAGGAGTTTAACCGTGGCCTGGATTCACATATCGAAGGCAGGTTAGATAAAGCGCTAAAATGTTTTTTAACGGCGCTGCCCACCTTTCAAGAATTTGGCGCGGAAGAGATGATTGCAGGCACATTTCATGAGATAGGAATGGTCCTCCAAGATAATGGGGAGCTAGATGAGGCATTAGATTACTACCAGAAGAGTCTGGCGCTTTCAGAAAAATTAAAATATATGCCCGGCTGCGCTAAGACGCTGTTTCAAATTGGAACCCTGTATGAAGCCAAGGGGGATGTGATTAGTGCTGATGACTACTATCGCAAAAGTAAGGAGAGCAAAGTGAAGAAACCCGGCGGGCTTAAATTTATCATCGTCGTTTTCATTTTAATGGGGCTAAATTTGTTAGGAATTGGCTTAATAGCGCTGTCTGGCGCCTTAGCGGGTATGGATGTCCCTCCTTTTTTGAAGCCAGAGGCCTGGGTTAAGATAGTTTCGGCTCTTACAACCTTTGGTCCCTTTTTATTAGCGTTCGGCATTGTTGCCATTGCTGCAGGAATTGGGCTTTACTTGTTGAAAGGGATTGGGTGGGTTCTGGGCATTTTCACCAGTCTCATGTCTGTAATGCTGATTGTCGGCGTTGTTTTCTATTGGTACCTCAGTAAGGAAACCATCCAAGAACTGTACAATGTGAAATAAATTATTTGATCTACCTTTCCAAAAGGATTTTTTAACTAAAAAGTAGAGATCAAGTTATGAAATCTGTTTCAGAGATCGAAAAACCAGAGCTCCGAAAACATTTGGACCTATCGTATGAGAATATCAAGCTGAATGTGATAGCGAATCTGTTTCGGTTGTTAGTGGATATCTATGGCGCACCTAAGGCGAAAGCAGCCCTAAGTAAGGTCGAAGGCGAAGAAATAGTCTTGGCATTTCCGGCGTTAAAAGGGGCAATTGTGATTCGACCTCATGGCGGACGAATCTTTGCGGAGGTGGGTGATTCAGAAACCGCCATCGCCCGGATCAATTTTAAAGTCAGGGAGGAGAAAATTTTTGATGCCGTGGAGGATATCGTCAAATCCTCGTTGCGCTGGGGCATTTTTAAAGTTCTTTTTAAATATGTTTTATTGGGAAAGATGGGGCTTCATGGCTCTCTAGGTGCCCTCATGACTACGTTTAAGAGTTTAATGATTGGGGACCATGAAATGTATAAGAAAATCAAAGCAAAGGTGTTAGCATCGAATTAAGGTGAAGAAGAAATGGAGTTATTTCAAGGACCGACCGATATTTTTGGAATCGCGATATATCACTCCTTAAATAAGAAGATGAGCGAGGATGAAAAATATCGGGACTTTATCAAGTCGCTGAAGGAGAGTATTGTAATTGATTTGGATTATTATCCCTTGATGATTAAATTAACCGGGGGGGCGCCCGAGGTGACTCGCACCATTGAAAACCCTACGGTAATTGTGAAACTAAATACGCAAGATTTTTTGAACATTTTAGATTCAAAAGCCTCGATCATGGGGCTTTTTCTGAGAGGAAAGATGAAATTTAAGAAGGGCTTTTTCAAGCTCTTGAAGGTCTATAAACTTTTCTCGAATTTAGTTAAAAATTAAGTTTAAATGGTTAAAAGGGTGAAAGTATGTTACAACAAGCCGAAGAACGTGCCGTTATTACCGAAAAATTGAAAGAGATAGTAGGTAAGGAATGGGTTTCAGATCATCCGGAGGAGTTACTGGTTTATTCTTACGATATGACTGAGAATCCAGCTCACCAACCCGATTTTGTTGTAATGCCGAAAACGGTGGAAGAAATTTCGGCAATTGTGAAACTCGCAAATGAAAACAAAATACCGATAGTTCCTTTTGTCACAGGAAGCAATGTAGGTGGATTAACCATTCCATTGAAAGGCGGTATCATCGTCGATTTGAAACGGATGGATAAGATCATTCGGTTTGATCAGGATGACATGTATGTGATTGCAGAACCCGGAGTTACCTTCGGGCATATCAATAAATTTTTGAAAGATACGCAATTCCGCTACTGCTATCCCAATGCCCCGCCGTTCACCTCCATCATGGCGAATGCCCTGTTAGGGGGATTAAATAACTTGAGTTTGAAGTATGGCAATATGGCGGAGATTATTAACGGGATTGAAGCGGTTTTGCCGACAGGAGAAATCGTGAAAATCGGGAGCTGCGCCTGCTGGGATGAACACTGGTGGGGGCGCAGTTCTATGCCGGACTTGATAGGATTATTCGTGAATTGGCAAGGAATGACGGGGATTGTAACTAAAATTGGATTGCAGGTATGGCCGAATCATCCTTTCCGGGATTGGAAGTTTGTCCTGTCGAATGATTTCGATTCAACTTACCATTTTGTGAAGAAATTAGCCAACTGCGAGATTATGAACGACATACTCTTATTGTCCACCGAGACGGTGAAAATGGTCCTTGGGGTGCCCATTGGGCAGGCCGTCTGGTTAGAAGGAGAACCCCGCTGGGCCACTGTTTTGGATTTTGCCGCAAACACGCAGAAAGAATTTAATGCAAAACTGGAAATTGTGGAAGATGCGTTTAAAGAGGTAAAGAAGGTGGATACAAAAGCAGCCATCTGCTCCGTGACTGCAGCAGAAAAGATGTATGGTCCGCGAGTGGGGGATTTCAAACGGTTGCCCTTCACGATAGGCGGGATGCTGGAGTACGGCGGGCATACCTGGGTCGGGACCTACATGACCTCTAACCCGAAAATTGTCTCAAAAGGTGTTGATAAAGCGTTTGAGGTCATCGGGAAACATAAGTTTGAGAAGTGCCTATACACGCGAATGATGAAAGGAGGTCATTATTGGGCGTTCCGATTCTTGCTCCGTTTTTCGAAGGAAACTCCAGAGGAAACGGAACGGATGCAGAAATTAACGAAGGAACTATTCGAATCGCTCTTCGAGCTGGGGGCAATGCCCTACAAGACGCCGGCTTGGGCGGCGGATTTCATCATTAAGCGGTGCGATCCGCAATACGTCGAGCTAATGCATAAAATTAAAAAGACACTCGATCCGAATGGTATTTTCAATCCTGGTCGATGGGGTAACGACTAATGAGCGACGCATTAACTAAATATCGAGAGGAATTGTACTGCTGCAGCCGTTGTGGCACCTGCAAATACATTTATCAGAATTACAGTGACTCATGTCCGGCGGGCAAGAAATTCCAGTTCGAGACGTTCTATCCCTCTGGTAGGCTGCACATTGCCCGGGGATTACTTGAAGGGAAAATTGAATGGAGCGAACGCATTCGAGATATCTTATTTAGCTGTCCTACCTGTGCGAGTTGTACGGTCAATTGTCAGTCGAGACACCATATTTTGATCGTTGATATTATTGAGGCGCTCCGAGCCGAAGCCGTGAGCAAAGGCTTCGGCCCTTTACCAAATCAAAAAGCCTTCGCAGAATCTATCGAGAAAGAGCATAATCCCTACAAGGAACAACATGATCATCGATTGGACTGGAAGAAAGGCATCGAAAGCGAAGTGCCTCAGAAGGACAAAGCCTCGATTTTATTTTTTGTGGGCTGCACTTCCTCCTATCGACAGAAAGATTTGGCCCAAGCCACCGTCAAACTGCTGAATAAATTAGGCGTGGATTATACCGTTTCCGAGGAAGAGTGGTGCTGCGGGTCGCCCTTGATACGGACTGGTCAATTAGACTTAGTAAAAGGCTTAATCGAACATAATTTGGAATTAATTAAACGCACCGGTGCTAACACGGTTATTACCTCATGCGCGGGCTGTTACCGCACCTTGAAACTGGATTATCCCCACTACGCTCAAAAACTCGAAGGTGTTGAAATTCTCCATATTACTGAATTCTTACAAAAGATGATCAAGGAAAGGAAACTCAAGCTAAAGCGGTTAGATGCAAAGATCACCTATCACGACCCCTGTCACCTTGGACGGCATGCCGGCATCTATGAGGCGCCACGTGCAGTCATTCAAGCCATTCCAGGAGTTAGCTTAATAGAAATGGCGCGGAATAAACAGAATGCATGGTGCTGTGGGGCAGGTGGTGGTGTTAAAGCTGGATTTAAGGATTGGGCTGTCGAAATTTCGAATGATCGGATCAAAGAAGCAGAGGAAACAGCGTGTGATATTCTGGTGAGTGCTTGCCCATTCTGTAAGACCAATCTTCAAGATGCGATTTCCGCGAGCAATTCAAAACTGCGCTTGATGGATATTGTCAACCTTCTAAACGACTTAATTTAATTTATTCAACTTGAAAGGATGAGTGGATTTGAATCTAGACGACCTTGAATTTATTCAAGCGGCAAAAACACTGAAAAATCAATACATCGACGATTGGAAAAAAGAAAATAAGAAAGTCCTTGGGTATTATTGTTCCTATGTGCCGCTGGAACTAATCCATGCAATGGACATGCTGCCATTTCGGATTCGAGGAACAACTTGTAAGGATACGGTGTTAGCAGATGCCGTATTAGCAAAGATCAACTGCAGCTTCGTGAAAGCCACCTTGAACCTGGCCCTTCAAGGGGAGTATAATTTCCTCGACGCAATGATCTCGGAAAATAGTTGTGACCATGTCCGGCGGATGATTGATATCTGGCAACGAAAAGTGGGGGAGAAAAATTTCCCGCGCTTCTTTCTATCTATCCCACACGTATTAACAGAGGCAGGACTAGACTGGCTAAAAACGGAAATCGATTTATTCAAGGAACAATTAGAGAAGACCTTTAATAAAAAGTTTGATGAGGACGCTTTAGCTAATTCGATTCAGGTCTTCAACGAAAATCGCCGCCTATTGCGAGAAATATACAATCTGCGAATTGCAAAAGAACCGAAGGTATCCGGGTCCGACTTCATTAAAATCATCGTGGCGAATAGTTCTGTGCCAAAGGAGATTTGCAACACGGAATTGGAGAAAGTTATAGATATTTTGAAGGACAGAGAAGGAATCAAAGATTATCGGGCGCGGCTAATGCTCGTTGGGAGTTACGTCGATAACCCTGCATTCATGAAGATTTTCGAGGATGTGGGCGGTCTCATCGTCACAGATTCGCTCTGCTACGGCGTTAGGTCCTTCTGGGATGATATAGAGCCCACTCAAAACCCGCTAAATGGGTTAATCATGAGTTATTATCACAAGGTCTCATGCCCGCGCATGATGGATGCGCATCCGACGCGGCTGGAATTCGTGAAGGATCAAATCACCAAGGCGAAGGTGGATGGCGTAATTCTCCAACGCATTGAATTCTGTGACTTACATGGGACGGATAATATGTTATTGAGTCACGATTTAGAACAATTAGGTATTCCCACACTTAACATTGATCGAGAATATCTGATGAGTGATGTGGCCCGATTCAAAACGCGGGTCGAAGCGTTTATCGAGCAAATAACGGTGAGCTAAAATGGTAAGAAAAGTTATCCCGTACGAAATACTCCGTAACGCATCGGCGATTACTTTAGACCTGATTGAACGGATTGTTACCGAAAATGAACAAATTGCGATGAGAAGCTTCCTTCGGCATTCAATTCACGTCCTAGATGATATCATTCAAAATGCCGGTGATAAGCCCATTATAGGCTATCATTTTGCCTTTCCCGGCGATTTGCTCCAGTGTTTCGATGCGACCCTCGTTTGTTTCGAAGTTGTCCCCTACTTAATGGCAGCGCTTATGCCCAATGGGGCAGAGTATTTCTATGATAGAATCACCGCCTTTGGCCATCCATTCCATAGTTGCACCTCCCAAAAAGGAATCATGGGCATGTTTCTAGATGGGCTCGTGGATCTGGATCTCGCCATTTGCCCTACCGGCCCGTGCGATAATACAATTGCTTCTTATCAATTCTTCTCAAATCAAATGAAAATTCCGGTGCTCATTGCAGATTTCCCGCATTACAAAACCGAACGCGCCTACAAGTATGCTGCCGAAGAGCTGGTCCGCCAAATTGATGAAATCGGCAAATTGATTGGGCAGGAGCCAGATTATGCCCGTTTACGGACAGCGCTCAACCATAGTCGGGAAGCCCAGGCGTACTTGGCAGAAATCAATGAAATGCGGCGCGCCATTCCTTGCCCGATCGAAAGCATCGTGAACCCCTTAATTACAGGCGCCATCACTATGATGCCCGGACGCCCCGAAAAAACCCAGTTTTTCAAGGATGTCTCGGACCTAATGAAAAAACGGATAAAGAACCACGAGGGCAGAGGAGGCGAGGAAAAATTCCGATCCTTCTGGCCGAATATCTCTCAATTTTACGATATGGGGTTCTATGAGTGGATGGACCGCGAACTGGGCATGACGCAACTCGTCGATGTCTTCACCTACCTCTTCTTCGATCCCATCCAAGACCCAATGCATGATAGCGTGGAAAGCATCTTCCAGCAGATTGCCAAACAGGCGCTGAACTACCCCATGACCCACCAGGCGCAATCCTTCATCGAAACCATGGTAGAGGACACGCTTTGGGGCGTCAAGGCGTTCAAGGCGGATTGCGCCATTATGACCGGGCATCTCGGATGCAAACAAATTGCCGGCGCGATACAGATCATCCGAGAGGAGCTCCGCGATCGCCTGAGCATCCCGATGCTCACGATCGAAGTGGATATCGGCGATAAGCGCTTTAACTCCATTGATGCCGTGAAGTATGAGATAGCCGAGTTTGCCAAAACATTGTTATAATTTTTTTTTCAGAAAATCCCGTATAGTACTACTTTACCCCATAAATCGAGTCAAAATGATATAATCTGTTATAATGAGGGCAAAATTCAATAATAGTCGTAATGTACCAACCACTTTTTGTCTATAGTAGGTGATGTGATGAGGAAGGTTACCGATCTCTCTTCTTTAAAAGCGAGAGTTTTTATTAGTTGTGGGCAGAGCAATGTATCAGAGACGAAAGTGGCCAATGATATAAGAACAATGCTCGAAAACGCAAATTACGAGCCATATGTTGCCACCCAAGACCATAGCGCATCAGGGTTGAAAGAGAATATCTTCAAAAAATTGAGCGAAGCTGAATATTATTTATTCATTGACTTTAAACGGGAAAAGATGGGAACAGACAAAGAGGGTAATGATGTTCATCGTGGCTCACTCTTTACCAATCAAGAGTTGGCAGTCGCGAGTTCCTTAGATCTTAAAATGTTAGGATTTCAAGAAGAGGGTGTGGAGCGGCAGGGAATTTTAAATGAGATTCAATTGAATTGTCCAAAATTTAGAGGAAACGAGAAGGATAAACTTGCTAATATTATTCATCAAGTGATTATTAACTCACCCGATTGGAAACCGAATTGGAGAAAGGAGCTTGCAATGGAACCAAGCCCACAATATAAGTCTGGAAGCAAAGCCCGTGTCGAACTTACAGAAGAGCCTCAACCGGATGCTTCAGATCTTAGGGCAATGTTCGGATGGGCGTGGCGACAAGCAGTTACAGCGATCCCAAAAGCAAAAGCGAAAACCGCCGGAAAAAAAACTTATAAAACTAATAACCGTCCTGCGCGGTTCTACCAAATTATTGTTAAAAACAACCATAAAGACAAAATCGCGAATAATTGCATTGCGTATATCGAGAGCGCTCAAAAGTTACGCCCCCAAGAAGAGGAAATAATTGATTATACAGAAGATAAAGTAAGAGTGGAATTGAAATGGGCGGGTATGACTACATTTGGAGTTCCTATTCCACCAAACACCTTCCGGCGTTTTGACGCTTTTTATTTCTTTGTAGATACCCCTCATGAAATTTACCTGGCTATTAATGATTTTATCATTGACAACACTGATATAGTCTTGGATTATAAATTGGTGGGAATAGGGGATTACCTACTAAAGTTTATTGTGTATTCGGATACTTTCCAACCTTGTCGCGCCAATTTTATCCTTCATGTTGATCAGGATTTAGAGAAACATTCCCTTAAATTGATTTAATTTCCAATAGGCCCCATTTTTTATCCCCAATTACTTCTATATCCAGTTCCACCTTTAGGCCAGGCAAACTCTAGCGCACCGTCCGGGCAAACATACCAGCAAGATGCGCATTCCATGCAATTTTCAAGACTATCGATCATTGCCTTCTGATGAACAATTTTAAAACAGTGTCCTAAGCAAATTTTGACGCAATTTGCACATCCCGAACATTTATTCTCATTTATTTTTATGAAATTCCCTGTATCCTCAATCCATTCCACACCGGGAAATTTATTCGAAGTTTTAACCATTTTGTATTCACCTGGCTATGCTGCAGAAAATATTTTAGGATTTGCTCTTTCTATAAATACTATTAGTTTTTTACTTAATTTATTAAGGAAAGGTTCAAACAATCTAATTAATCTCAGAAATATGGGCTCAAATTTCGGTAATACTTTAGATATGAATGGATTAGCGAATTCAGATAGAGAAATTAATGTGTTAGAATATAATCTTTTGAATCGAGAAACTATTTTTAATCCTGCATCAATCATGGTTAATAGACTTGTAAATAGCAATTGTCCAAATTCGGGTCTTTTGGAAAGAATCTTAGATTTGTTAGTCCGCTCTGAAAATTCATAAGTTTCATATATCCAATTTTGATAATATCTGAAATACATCTTAATCCATTTTGTAATAATTGAAGTATCATTTTTGATAGAAGAAAAGAGAATTTTTAATAGGGGCGTTGTAAAGTGAGTAAGAGAGCCCAATCCCCAACCATTATGTATGTATTTTTTTAATTTAACCTCATCATGTTCTATTTGAGCTTCTCGTAAATCATATCTATTTCTACCTGAGATGGACCATTGAATTATAGGGTGGGATTTAATTTTATCATCATATTTCTTTAAAAAGGATTTGGAAGTATTATTTAATTTTATTGCTTCAATTGTCACTTTTGCAGCTATTTCTGCAGAAAACCATGCCGCAGGTACTCCATCACATAATTCAGTGCTTTCTAATCCAGCAGCATCTCCGATTAAAATCATGCCATCGGTGTAATTCGGCATATTTCGTAATCTGTTATCTAACCCCACATAAATTTCAAACCCTTCCCACATTCTTGCCCTTAATTTCGCTTTAGGAGCGACTTGATCCTTCCACCAAGATAATTTAGTAGTGATATTGTTATGATATTCTTCAAATAATTTTGATATATTAGGTACTTTATTATGATTTATGCTTAGGCATTGATCTTGCATAAAATGAAGGCTTTCTCTATAAGGCCAGACCATTAAACCATTTCCATAACCAAGGGGAGGAGCAACTTTTTGTTCATCCCACCCCCAACACATTTTTACGGAATGTCCAAATATTCGATCTATTAAGGGCTTGGGCAATTCATAATCATAGGTATCGGCCAGAGAAATAGTTTCTGGAGGATACTTCTCTCTGATACCCGCTTTTATGGCTAATAAACCTTGACTACCTTCTGCATCTATCACCATTTTTGAGCTAATTTTTTCATCGCTATCGGTAATAATTCCTTTAATAAAACCATCTTCTTTAATGATGTCAATAACGGTTGTTGAGGTTTTTACGACAACCCCAGCTTCAACCGCTTTCTTAACTTCCCATTCACAGAAGGGTTTACAATAGGTATTATAGCCAAATGCGATTATTGGGCCGATTGGCTTTGGGACTCGCAGCGAATCATCGATGTCAATATCACTCGTATTGATATCTTTAATAATGTAATTAACAATCCCATCGGCAGGTCTTTCAAAAGGAGGATTCCCATCTCTTATAAAGGAGGGTCCAAAAAGAAATCCATAAAAGGGTATGGTCAACCCGGATATTACTTTATCTCCGATGTTTTTGGATCTCTCTATGAGGAGCGTCTTCAACCCGGCGTCGGCACATATTTTAGCAGCAATGGGTCCACCAAAACCAGCCCCTACAACAATAACATCAAATTCTTCGCTATTTTCAGTCAATCGGCAAGACCTCGTTTTCAAGACCTATTTCTAAGATGTCTTGATCAATTTTTCGGGGAAATTTCCTTTTAAGTCCACCCCAAGGACAGCAAAGCTTGGGCTATCATGATGGCTGCTTAATTATACATTACTTGTCGCCGTCTAATAAAAATTTGAAAGTGGGAACGAGGGTTTATTTTAATTCCTTATTTTAGTTCACCCTGACTCCGCGCATTTTGCACCCCTGGTTCTTCAGCTGGCGGAGAGCAGTCTTTACCGGGTCGGAGAGACGGGGTAAATTATTGACGTATAGATCGAGTTCCTGGAGCGAGGTGAGCTGCCCGATTGTTTCGGGGAGCGATTTCAGGAAATTCGCAGCCAAGCTCAGCACCTTCAGGGTCTTGAGCTTCCCGATTGATGCGGGTAGCGATGTGAGCCGATTACTATCGACCGCGAGCCGCTCAAGGGACGCTAGCTCGCCGATGCTCTCGGGGAGGGCGGTGATGGAATTACCTTCTAGGTGGAGTTCCTTGAGCGAGCTTAGCTGCCCAATCGTCGTGGGAACGGCGTTTAAGTGGTTACTTTCAAGGTGGAGTTCCTTGAGCGATGTCAGCTGGCCAATCCAGTCGGGGAGAGTATATAATTCATTCCACCCGAGGCAGAGCACCTGAAGCGATCGCAGGTTGCGGAAACTCGCTGGGAGGGATATCAGCGCGTTATTCTTGCAGTAGAGCACTTGAAGCGATGTTAGCTGCCCAAATACCTCCGGGAGAGATTTTACCTCTTGCTGATAAAACCCTAGTGCTGTTATGTGCCCGCCTTTTTCTGCAAACCCAAAGATGTGATCGATGACGTTATCTACCTTAGGCAAGGCTTTCCTAAGCTTCCCTTCTAGCTCGACCAACAGTACCTGCGCGGAGGCAACGAGGGGAGTTCCGTGGTAGGATACGTCATCCACTGGATATTCACCCGTATGATCCTGAAAGTTGAACATATTTCATTGCCAAACTCTCAAAGATTTGATTGCAAAAACCTTGTTATAAAATTTTGGTTAATCTTTTTTTAAAAAAGAGATGGAGCACCAGGAGCCCCATTGTCGCAAATAAGAGGGGTGCTAAATTAAATCCAGGAATTCCACTTTCTGAAGATTCGGCGAATTTTTTATAAAAGATGTCGCGATCTGTTCCGGACCCTTGATAATTGGTCCGGTCATCCCAGACAATGTGAATATGACCGGAGATATCCACGGTAATCGAGGGATTACTTGAAGTCCCATCACTTTCCGTGGAGATGATGGTAGTAGCACTCCAGATAGTCGAAGTTGCATTTCGGAACTTATAGACGATATTATAGTCAGATGAGCCGAGAGAATATGCATCAGCCCATGTTGCATAAGCATTTCCCGAACTGTCTGCTCCAATCGCCGGAGTTTCCGATGACTTAAGATCTAAGTCAGAAATGTATTCATTTTCAGACCAATTCCCTGAATTAAGATCCAAATTAGCATACATTATTTCATAAGTGGACCCAGTATGTTGATTCCAGACGAGATGGAGTTTCCCAACGCCGTCTGCGACTAGTTGCGGGCGGATCGAATAAAGGCTTTCATCTGTAATTATTTCCGTAGCAGTCCAGTGAGCTGTTGAGGCATTCCAGCATTTATAAAAAATTTCTCCGTCGTTCCCAGTATTTAAATAATTAGAACAATCTTCCCACGCAATATGCACATTCCTTCCTAGATCTACTGCAATTGTTGGATAGTACGCGTCCCGCTTGCTTTCTGCATTGACCAAGACGGTCGTGTTCCATACTTTTGAAGTAATATTATAGTATTTGTAAAAAATATGAGGTGGATATGAACCTGCACCGCCATAATTCGTATAATCTTCCCAAGTTACATGAATATTCCCTATTTCATCCACTGCAATTGCTGAAAAACATGAGTTAGCAGTACTCTCTGTGGAGACCACCTCTACTTCATTCCATACACCCGTGGTCCCATTCAAACATCTGTAAAAGATATCAGCATCAGATCCAGAACCATTATAATTCGTCTCATCATCCCACACAATATGCACATTTCCCTCCTCATCTACCGCAATGGCGGGATTAGCGGAATCCCCTGTACTTACATTCGAGACCAATTCGATGGATCCCCATTGCGCGGTATCAGCATTCCAACGGCGATAAAATATATCTATATCGGACCCATCTGTGCCATAATCTGTTAAATCATACCAAACTACATGAATATTTCCTTCTGGATCAGCCGCGATTTTAGGATAATATGCATCATCAGTACTCCCTACCGAAATTACCACAGTATTAGTCCAGTCCCAGTCGGAAGTTTCCAATGTATTTAATCCTGAATTTACGGTTAGGATATCATCTACTCTTTTTTGCGTCCATCCTCTCTGAATCGCGTTGCTTATGCAAATACTCAGTAAGAAGAACCAGATTATTATACCCAGTACGAAAATATTCCGTTTATTCATTGCCACATTTCCCCTTTTGATATCGTAAAATTTTTTTGTCCGGTTTATGTCTTTCTACTGACTGCAATTATTTAAATGGAATTGATTCGAATTCTATCAAGACCAATTTAGAACGAGGTTATGAAAAGATGGCAGAAAAAGATCCGTACGAGAAATTACGACGGGCGATGAATCTCTTTTTCTTGAAAGTGCCGAAGACGAAGACCTTTCAGCACATGTTGGAATTGATTTACACGCCCGAAGAAGCGGAGATTCTTTCAAATTTCGGGATGCCCTATATCGATGAGCAGCGCATTAATCGGATTATTCGAAAGAGTGGGACGACCAAATCCGAGGAGCAGATCCAGGAGATGTTTGAAAATTTAGTGAAGAAAGGCGCGCTGTTCAAACGAATCGAGAAAAGTGGGAAGCCCATTTATTCGTTAGTGCCGTATATTCCGGGTCTCTTCGAGTTCTACTTCATGAGTAAGGCCGATCCGCCGGAGAAACTGAAAGAAGTGGGACAGGTCTTAGAAGACTACTTTTTCACGACCTTTGCGCCAGAAACCTTCAACGCCAGTAAATACCAGTTCTTTCGGGTACTCCCTCATCAGAAGGCAGTGGAGAAAGTTATTGAGTTAGGGGAAGAAGTACCGGTGGAGTTTCAGATTCTGCCCTTTGAAACCGTCAGCCAGTATATTTCGAAAGCGGAAAGAATTGCGGTGGGGCGGTGTGCCTGCAGAGACCATAGTGAGATAATGGATGGGGCGCCGCGGTGTGACAAACCGAGGGACGTGTGCATGGTTTTCGGGCGAGTGGCAGACTATTGGGTAGAAAAAGGGATTGGCCATTATGTAAATCAAGCAGAGGCCATGGAAGTCCTACGTCGGGCTGAAGAAGCGGGACTCGTGCATAGTACTACAAACAACATGGAATTTGAGACGGAACTCCCCGGATTGATTTGTAATTGCTGCTCTTGCTGCTGCTTTATTCTGCAAGGCTTGCATAAGGTGAATCGCCCACGTGGGATTGCACAATCCAATTTCGACCCCCAGATCGATCGATCCTTGTGTAAAATTTGCAAGAAGTGTGTTGAACTTTGTCCGATGGGTGCCATCTTTCACCATCCACCTCATACAGAGGATTTAAAGGATAATTTTATCTATATCACTCTGGATAAATGTATTGGGTGCGGCGTATGTGCCTCCAATTGCCCTAACGACGCCATCACGCTAAAGAAAGTCCGCTCCCAAATCCCTGAAAAGTCCGCTGCCGCCGCTGGAGCGCGATATGAACAGGAACGATTCCATTAATTATTTGAATAGGGACTCCGGGATCAGGAATGGCAGAAGAGTATAATGATGCAATCAAAGCGGAGTTAAAGCGGTTGCTAGATTCGTTCAATCAGGAAGAACAGTATGTGAAAGCAATCGCTGCAATTTCGGCATCGGGAATACCTATTTGTTGCATAATTTTAGATGATAGTTTAACTGAAACGACGTTAACAGTCCTCATGGGGTCTATATTCCAGTCGGCGGAGCGAGTGAACGCGGAAATGAGCCATGGCGATCCAAAATTAGTTTTTATTCAAGGAGAAAAAGGGGATTTTCTATTGGTTGAATGCGGCACAGGTGCGCTGGGGATAGTTTTTAACAAGCCGGTCTATTTAGCGCAGTTTTTTCTCCGAGATCTACAGCGGGTTGAAGAAACCTGTACGAAATTAGCCCCGCTGTTTTTAGGTCGTGATTAAGATTAATTTTATAAATTTGGTTTTTTATTCAAGCTGTGGTTGAACATGCTTGCAGCAGGAATCGATTTAGGTTCGAGTTATTGTAAATATATCGTTTTAAGAGAATCAGAGATAGTACTGAAGGGGATCTACCCGATTGAGGGGGATCCTCAGCGTATTTCCAAAAAAGTAGTGAATGAGATATTCTCTTCACTTAAAATTAAGGGAAATGAAATAAAGATTGTTTGTACGGGGCGGAATCGGAAGAAGTTAGCGATAAAAAGCCAAGAAATGACCGAAATTACATGTATTGCCAAGGGCGTCTATAAATTAATCCCTTCAATTAGAACAATAGTTGATGTGGGGGCATTGACAAATAAGATCATTAAGATCAATGCTGAAGGGAGAGTAATGGATTATGTTATCAATGATAAATGTGCTTCAGGTTCTGGAATGTTTTTAGAGCTTGTGGCTAAAGCTCTGGAGACGGATATCTCGAAGTTAGGAGAGAAGGCCAGTTTATCAAATAATCCATTATCCATTAGCAATCAGTGTAGTATATTTGCAGAGAGCGAAGTGATTTATTTAGTGAACGAGGGAAAAAATGAATCGGATATTGCAGCGGGCGTGTGTAACTCTATCGCTGGTCAATTATACTCGCTATTGAAAAGAATCAACATGGAAGCAGATATTGCCCTTGTAGGAGGCGTAGCCAAAAATGTGCAAATTAGGCGGAATCTCGAGGAACGGTTGAATCTACCGTTAAAACAACTTTCGATCGACCCGTTTTATATAACGGCTTATGGGGCAGCTTTATTTGCCACGGAGATTGGGGTAGGGGCGATTTGATGGAATATTACGTGGGTATCGATATTGGCTCCCTAACCGGAAAGGTGGTAATCCTGAATGCGGAGAATTCGATTCTAGCTGAAAAGGTAATACCTGTTAAAAAATTACCAATCAATACTGTCAATACATTATTGGAGGAAGTCCTCCCAAAGGTTGGAATCAAAACCTTTTCCGAAATAACCTACTGTGTCGGGACTGGCTATGGCAGGCGTAAAATTCCCCTTGCCAACGAAACCATCAGCGAGATTACCTGCCATGGGACTGGCGCTCACCACCTAATATCCTCTGTAAGAACGGTCATTGATATCGGGGGGCAGGACTGCAAGATTATCCGATTGGATGCACAGGGACACCTAAAGAACTTCATTATGAATGAAAAATGTGCCGCGGGGACAGGACGCTATTTAGAAATCATGGCAGAAACCCTAGGGCTAACACTAGACGAACTGGGGACCCTTTCTCTTAAAGCGAAAAATCCTCTAGCACTTGCAAGCAAATGCAGCATTTATGCCCGCCAAGAGGTTATGCAACTCATAAGTGATGGCATAAAGAAGCCAGCGCTTGCTGCCGCAATCAACAAAGCAATGGCGGAGCGCGTGATTGCGTTGGCAGAAAAGGTCGGATTAGAGAAAGATATTGCCGTTTCAGGTGGTGTCGCAAAGAATATTGGGGTCGTTTCAAACATGGAACGCATGTTAGGGACTCAGTTTAAAAAGTTTTCTGTAGATCCGCAAATCATAGGCGCTTTAGGTGCAGCATTAGTTGCAAAAAAAGCGTATAATAAAAAAAAGGAATAATTATAGAAGCAGTTTTTTTGCTGAAGTCCTACCAACGATGGCTGAACGTCTCTGCAAACCCGAAAAGTTTATCGAGGTGGAGTTTCTCCCCTGTATCTAAGACACAATCGCCGGTGTAGTATCCCCAAACTTTGTGACCCCCGGTCTTTAGAATGAGGAGGTTTAGAGAGGTCTTATTATGGAAAATTGGCTCGAGCGTCATCTCGAACCGTCCATCATTACTGGTGAAGGTCCAGGGCTTCATCCAATCCTGCCGGTTAAAGTGAAAGGTAATCTGGTCTAGTTTATGTCCCACTCCGTTGTAAAAGATCATATTTTTCGAGGATACGGATTCATCGCCGAACCCATAATCGATGTTAAACCCAAACGGCTTGCCATTATAGAGGCTGGATGCAGAGCCCCAGTACCACGTGGTCCGATAGGGGAAGACGCCTCGGCTCCAATCAAGACAGGCAAAACTGTTATTGGTTTCAGAAAATTCATATTTTGCGTCCCCAAACTGCACGGTTCCCTTCGCCGGCAAGCAATTTGCCTTTTGGACATAGACGAAATGCCTCTTGTTTTTGAACGGAATAACATTGACTATTGTATCATGCTTCGGATCTTTGTACAGGGTGATTTCCCCTTTGATCCCACGCTTGTTGAAATGGGGCAAATCCACGGATAAAAGCAGGCGGTCGCCATTCCTGACAAAGGATAATTTATCGTTGCCTTTCTCGAAGAAGCAATCGCCCTCATTTGCAGTTGGCGGAAGGTTCAGCTTGCCTTTAGTAAACAGTTTAAGCCCGAGCCCCGGATAGACTTGTTTCTCCTTAAAATCCAAGAGCGTGACGGTGGCCATTCCGAAATAGCCAACATCGGCAATAATTAGACTCAATCCGAACTCTGGGCTGTAGATCTCGTAGCAATCCCACTCTTTTATTCTGAGTGAAGAGCCCCAGCCTTTTATTGCCTTTCGATCATAATTTAAAATTAGCTGTTTCGCCCACCCTTTCTGGATTAAATACCCATTTTTGTCCAGAAGAGGCGATGGTTTCGTCATTTCATTTTGCATATCATCCACTCTAAAAAAAGATTAGGAGAATAAATCCAATTTATGTTGTTCTTTTACTAATTATATCTTTACGTGGATAAATGTGTGAGTTTAGCGCTCAGGTCCCAAATTTGTTTTGCGGCAGATTCATCGTAGGATAATTTGGAGGAGGGGGTTTCCTTTTTATTGGCGAAGTATTTGCCCGTGATCCCTTCAACCTCAGGTGACGAGGCGACGTAAATCGAGGTAGCTGCCCCTTTCACAGGACTTGTAAAAAAGATTTTCGTGAAGCCACGGGAGAACCAGTCCATGTCACGACCGAGATTCGTTTTCACGACGCCCGGATGCACCGCATTCACAGTCACTCCGGACCCTTTCAATCGCCGGGCAAGTTCGTAGGTGAAGAGCGTAAGGGCTAATTTCGATTTTCCATATGCCGAAAATGCGCTATATTTTTTTTCACTTTGAAGATCATCAAGTGTCGCCCGTTTATGGATTCCCGAACTCGTATTGACCACTCGCGCCGGAGCGCTTGCTTTGAGGACATCTAACAATAGATTTGTAAGTAAGAAAGGCGCGAGGTGATTGACCGCAAGTTGAGTTTCGATGCCATCAACCGACAGGGTTCGTTTAGAAAGCACAAGCCCCGCATTATTAATTAGCACATGGAATTTTGAATATTTACTTTTGAAATCTTTCACCAAATTCCGAATTGCTTGTTGCGAGCTCAGATCGGCCAATAACAAATCAATAGAAGAATTTCCACTTCTTTCTTTAATCTCTTTCAGGGCAGCTTCGCCCTTTGCAGCATCTCGGCAGACCATTACGACAGTTGCACCTTGTTTAGCTAGTCCAATCGCCGTTTCTTTTCCTATTCCAGAATTTGCACCCGTAACCATACAAATTTTACCCTGCATCCTATTATTGTCCATTTGAATTGACTCCTTTTTCTTTTAGGGCAATTATTTTATCTTATCAGAAATTCTTTCGTAAAAAAAGGTATAAATTATTATTTGCGATTTTTGCCTATGAATAATCGCCTTTAACCAAAGCCGATGGTTTTTTTGTCGGCTTACAATAAGGATTATAAGCTCTATTAAGGATAATAGACCTAATGGATATCGATACACTGCTTGCATCACTTCAGAATTCCGAAGCCCGAGAAATTATTCACATTAAAAAAGAGACAGGACATCCTCCTAATTTCTCTTGCTCAATCGAATCATTAAACCTCCATTCACACTTGGTAACTGCCTTAAAAAAAATCGGGATCAAAAATCTCTACAATTTTCAGGAGCGCGCCATTAAAGCGATTCTAAAAGGAAAGAACGTTGGAATTCTGGTGGGAACGGGCTCAGGGAAGACAGAAGCTTTCCTAATTCCAATCTTAGAATATGCACTCACACATCCAAATCAAACCGTGGCACTGCTGATGTATCCAACCAAAGCCCTTGCGCAGGATCAGATGGACCGGTTGGAAGCATTAACCCGCGATTTGAAGGTGGAATTTGAGCGCTATGATGGGGATACATCCCAAGAGAAGCGAGAGCAAATTTTAACCAATCCCCCTGCCATTCTGATTACGAACCCAGATATGTTGAATTTCCATTTATTTGATGATCGCTTAAAAGATATTATATCAACCGTAAAATTCATTGTTCTGGATGAAATTCATCAATATGTTGGGGTTTTTGGGGCGCATGTACACTATGTGTTGAATAGGGTGAAAAGGTTTTTAAAAGATAAAAGAAAATGCCAGTTCATCGCCGCCTCAGCTACCATAGGAAATCCGAGGAAGTTCTTGGAAACATTTTTTGGGGCCAAATTCAGTATTATCACGTCCTCCTATAGCTGGGGCGGTAACCGGCTTCACATTATGATCCGCCCCAAGCATAGCCTCTATTCGGAAGCAATTTATTTAGTTGAAGGCCTCAAGGAAAAGGACCCTTCGGTTAAATCGCTTATCTTCACGGATAGTCACTTATCCGCGGAATTGGTAAAAAAAGTTGCAGATGCTCGGAATTTGACCATTGGAATTCATCGTGGTGGCTTAATTTCTAGCTATCGAAAAGAGATGGAGAATGACTTCAAAAGCGGGCGATTGACCACCCTGGTGGCTACTCCAACCTTGGAATTGGGTATCGATATTGGGGACGTCAATAATATAATTCTCATTAAGATCCCCGCAACTTTTTCCACCTATCTCCAGCGAATTGGTCGGTCAGGGAGAAAAGGTCAGGATTCAACTGCATTTCTATTAATAGGTGATGATCCTATCTCGAACTTTTACGCGAATTCACCGCAAAAATTCTATCAATCTAAGCCTGAACCACTTTACATTGATCCGACTAATCCTGAAATAATCCGGAGTCAATTCATTGCAATGGCGGTGGATCAACCTATTTCGCCGCTAGAACTGATGAATATCAATCCGCAAGAACAAGCAATTGCCCAACAACTCTTAGAAGAAAATTATTTGGCGCATTGGGATCAATTATATCTCGTTCCCACAAAAAAGGGGAAGGATCTCTTTCGAACTGTTTCATTGCGGGGTACCGGGGAAGTCGTCCAGATTTTAGAGGAAAAAAATAAGCTTGGGGATCGAGCCTTACCCATGGCGATCCGAGAACTATATCCAAATGCAATCTATATGCATGGCGGAATCGATTATCAGGTAATTAGTTTAGACTTGGAGCAGTGTAATGCCCAAGTTACAAAGATTCTCGAACGAACGAACTTCTATACGCGGGCGCTCTATCAATCAGATGTAATGAATTTCAAACCGACCGAATCCCGCCATATTTACGGATTAGATGTGTTTCATGGAGAGGGAGCCATCCACACGAATGTCCATGGGTTTCTTAAAATAAATTTTTTCACCGGAGAATTGATTGATAAAGAGAAATTGGATATTGCTATAGATTATCAATTCCCCACTAAAGTCTTATATTTTAAAACCATCTTGAATCCCAGTTGGACATTAATTGAGAAGGCAGGAGCAACCCATGCGGTTGAGCACGTCCTTATTTCAGCTGCAGTAACTCTAACGGGAGCAGATGCTGCAGAAATCGGCGGGATTTCGTATCCCGATGGCTCTATCTTCATTTACGATGGAATCTATGGAGGCTCCGGGATCACAGATCTTCTACAAGACCGGATAGATGAGACCTTTAGACGGGCTTTAAAAATTTTGAAACTGTGTAAATGCAATCGAGACGATGGGTGCCCTCGCTGTACCTATTCGCCCTATTGTGGAAATAACAACGAAAGTCTATCAAAAGAGCTCGCCATCCAATCTCTATCTCAGATACTCGCAGGAAAGAAAGTTATGGCTGATTTCAAGCCATTAGGGGCACCGCTTGTTTGATTTGCAGGGAAAAATAGAGAATATAGTTAGAATCGCATTATAAATTAAAGGGAATTAAGTAAGTGGGGGAGGGCTAGTTAATCGAGGCAGGAAAACGAAGAAGGTCGAGCCCGTTCCGTAAGTACTTTCGACATTTATTCCGCCTTGATGAAGTTCAGTTAATTCACGAGCTATTGATAGTCCTAAACCAATACCAGGAATATCTGACACGTCTTCAGCCCTGAAGAATCTTTGAAATAAGTTATGAATATCGTTCTCTTTAATCCCGCGCCCTTCATCTTTGAATTCAAACAGGATGCCGTCCGCATTTTTTTCATTATATTTGCCTGTATAATGATCTATCGCTTTTATTCGTACTTTAGTATTCTCGTTGGAGAATTTAAGCGCATTATGGATAAGAATTCGAAATATTTGGCTGATACGTACTGGATCTCCGTATAATTGAAAATCCTTGTTCACCTCATACTCAATTGTGATATCTTTAACCTTTTGAAGAGGTTCTAGATCTCTCAAAACGCCCTGTAGGATTTCTAGTGGACGATAATCTATCCAATTTAGGGTGATTTTAGCTTGATCAATTGATGAAATCAACAAGAGACCATCGATCAATTGATTCATTAAAAGAGCATTTCGGGAGAGCACTTCAATCAATTTAAGGTGATCTTCCTCTGATAGTTTCGGTCCGTATTTCATTAGATTGTTTATGGATTGAATGATGACCGAAATAGGCGTGCGTAATTCATGCGATGCGGAATAGATAAATTTTCTTTGCAAATTATCAAATTGAATACGCTTTGAAATAACGGCGCCTATTAGCCTGGCGGAGTGCTCCAAACGCGTTTTACTGGATTCAATGATAAAAGAGGGGCGCGGGGGGTAAGTCTCTGCCCATCGACGGAGTTGATCTACAGGGACCTTATACCTTTCGGCGATTGTCTGAAGTTCTTGGGGATCTGTTGGGGGATTGCCATATCCAAAATTAATAGAGCCGACAATCTCATTTCCTGCTCTAATCGGGATAGCGAAAATGTGGATTCCACCATAACATTCGATATCAACTGGTTTACTTGCTTCAATCGACTTTTTGGAGGCTTGGGTCCAGCAGGATTCATGGCATAGCCATTTGCCGGAGTCAAGTGCGACCTTATTATCATCGGTTTCACAAAGTTTGCGTGAAGCTTGATCAAGAAATCGACACCAGCCAGAGCTGAAAATTCCTAAGGCATAATCGCCATTCGTTTCATAAACTGCGGCGGAGGTTTGGAGTGAATCAAGATAGTAATAGACTAGCTCTTGGAGGAAATCTTCGCCCACTGAATCTATTATCAAATGTTTAGTATTTAATTTTACTAAATTACCATAAGGGGGAGAATAATTTTTTGATGATATTGTTGTAGTTGTTGTTGTAGTTGTTGCGGTTGTTGTTGCGGTTGTTGTTGTCGTTCTAATTCCTTTTTCTGATGCACTTTGATTTTCCTCTAAATTTTTAGAGGCCTCAACGGTTTTTTTGAGTTCAGAGGCAATATTCTTTATTTTTTCCCCCTTTTTGCGCGATGTAGGTCCCTTCAATATTGAGATGGCTCCTTTCGTTTTTAAAATGAAAATTTTGAACATTTTTGATTTTAATAAAATCTTGAAAATTTATAAATTTTTTTTTGATTGTGTAAATTTAAATCATTTTTTCGCCTATAGTATATAGTGAGGTTGAGTTAAATGTTACAGGATCAGGTTGCTCTTCCGATGCACGAGGAACGGCTCCAACGGATGAAGCAAGAAGCTGTAATGCATCCGCACGAAGTGTGCCTCGAACGCGCTAAATTAATCACGGAATCTTATAAAAAGACAAAAGGTGAGCATCCATACCTTCGATTTGCGAAGGCGATGGAGCATCTTTTGGGTAATATGACGCTCAAAATTTGGGAGGATGAGTTTGTTGTGGGAAATCGCTGTACCAAATATTCAGGGACGCCCCTATTCCCAGAAACGCGTGTCGATTCACTGAAACAGGATTGCGACTCTTATAATCGCCGACAATTCCAAAAGCTCTCCATTCTTGAAGAAGATATTCAAATGCTGAAAGCGGAGATTATTCCCTATTGGAGCGATCAGGAGAAAACGGTCCAAGCTCGCTTTGAGGAAATACTGCCTAAGGATGTCAAAAAAATTATGGACACGTTAGTCTTCGTCGTGGATACCCAATTAACCAATGGATACGGGCACTTTTTCCCCGGGCATGAAAACATTTTACGGTTTGGAATTGGCGGACTCCTGAAGAAAGCCGAACAAAAAAGAAAGGAGTTTTCGGCGGATTCCCAAAAAAAACCATTCATTGAAGCGGTCATTATTGAATTAAAAGCCGTGAGAAAGTTCATTCAACGCTTCGCTGATCTCGCCAAAGGGATGGCTGAAGCGGAACCAGATCAAGATCGGCAAAAAGAATTGATAGAAATTTCCGAAATCTGTCATAATATTGCCGAAAACCCGCCAACGAGTTTTAAAGAAGCACTCCAACTCATCTACTTCAATCACTTAATTTGCGGGCTCGAAGATGGGGGCTTTGCCATTAGTATTGGCCGTTTGGACCAGTATCTTTACTCTTATTATCTCCAAGACAAGGCTAATAGCAAAATTACCCCGGAAGAGGCCCAATTTCTGGTGGAATGTTTCTTCATCAAATTAACGACTCTCTGGAATTACATTCTCAATAAAGGGACCATCGCAGGTGAAGGGCCTCCACTTGCAGAGAATTTAACGGTGGGGGGAGTAGATCAAATGGGAAAGGATGCGACTAATGAGTTATCGTATATCATTTTAGATGCCTATACGCATATTCAAACCGTGCAACCTACTTTCTCTGTCCGGATTAATAAGGATACGCCGGCAGATTTTTTAATCAAAATGGCTCAAGCGGTCAAGAAGGGGGCAAGCATTGCCCTCTTTAACGATGAAGTGATGATAGCGGGGCTTATTAATCGCGGTTACCTGATCGAAGATGCCCGTGAATATGCCCCCATTGGCTGCGTAGAGCCGGAACATCCCCATAAATCCTTTGGGTCTACGAACGCCAATCAATTCAATATTGTTAAGTGTTTAGAGCTGACGCTAACGAACGGAGCCGATATAGTAACAGGGATGAAGTATGGGTTAAAAAATGACAAGCCTATCGAGTCTTATGAAGATGTATGGGCATATTTTATCGCTCGAATGAAAGATTTCGTAAAGTATATGGTTTTAACAATGAAGTATCTGGATCAGGCATTTGCAGAGCAGAAACCTCAGCCGTTCCTCTCGGCAACGACCGATGCTTGTCTGGATCGAGGGCTAGATGTGACGCAGGGAGGAGCCATTTATGATTTCACGGGGCCGCAGTTGATCGGACTGGCGACGGTGGGTGACAGTCTGGCGGTCATTAAAAAACTGGTTTTTGAAGATAAACTGCTCTCCCTGGATGATCTCGTGCTGATGCTCCAGAAGGATTTTAAGGGGACCGTGGGCGATCGGAAGGCCCGCGAGTGGCAGCAGATTTTCATCAATAAAGTGCCCAAATTCGGCAATGACGACGATTACGTGGATCAAATCGCCGTCGAAGTAGCGAAGCAGTTTTGCACTGAAGTCGCGTCATATACCAATTATCGGGGTGGGAAATTCAATCCAGGCATCTATTCAACCGCCTTCCATCTCGCATTTGGAGCCTTCACCGGGGCAACAGCAGATGGACGGAAGATGGGATTGCCGCTCTCCAATGGGCTCGGACCGACTCATGGCATGGATACGCATGGACCAACGGCCATGCTGAACTCGGTCAAGAAACTTCCGCATGCGTTAATGACGAACGGTAATAGTCTAATTCTGGCATTTCAACCTAATTCTGTTGTCATTGATAAGTTCGTTCCGCTGCTCCGATCCTTCTTTGAAGCAAGTGGGGGCTACCACGTACAATTCAATGCCATTGGCAAAGAAATCCTGCTTGATGCCCAGAATCATCCTGAGAACTACCGGAATTTGGTTGTACGGATTGCGGGCTATACCGTTTACTTCACCGAATTATCAAAGGGCGCGCAAAACGAGATCATAGCGCGGACTGAGCATTCAGACCTGTGTTAAATCTTTAATTCGGAAAAGCTGGCCTTTAACCTTTTTTGAGGTTCATAATTGGGTTTAAAGCCAAGCAATTCCACTTCTTTACACATTTTGTCTAAGGAATTTAAATCACATTCTAAATCTTGAGGGCTATAGGATTTCCGAAAATTACAGGCTCCGGATCGAGAAAATACAACGGTACTATTTTGCTCATCCCAATGCCATTTCATGGGATAAATATGACAACCCATCGGCCGTTTGCGAATTGTCAGCGCGCTATCCCAAACCAAGCATTTTCTTTCTTGCTGAAATTTACAGGCATAACCCGTTTTTCCAATGTAATAAGCTGTCCGCTTATCATTTAAATAGAGATAATGTTTCTTAGCATGAAAGTTTTTCAGGATTTCCTCTCTATCTTGCCAAACACTCTCGAATCCTACCGCGAGGGCCCAATTCCGCTTACAACAGTTTTTCGGGCATTGTGGGCAATCCGTTGTGACAAAGAAATCCTCTGCAAATCTGTATCTTTTTTGCGTGGAGGGAGTTTGATAAATTCGCTGGCGATACTTGATTATAAGTGGTTCATCTATGAACGGAAAGTACCAAGCCATAAATGATAACAGATGACTGCTTGTACTTGTGGGGTCGGTTAAGGTATATTTACGGAATTTCATCTTAATCATCTTCGGATTTTTAAGATTTAAAACTACTTTTTTGAATACTCTACAAAAAAAAAGATTTAGAATTAATATGCCCGAATCGGGATTAGGAACGCAAGTTTATTGAATCTTGTGACTTCAATTGTGCTTAGTAAGTTCCTCTAGAGGATCGGTGATGGTACGAATCACTTCTACAAGTTTCTTTGAGGCTGTAGGAGAACCGTGTTTATCCAAATAAAAGGCGAGTTCGATTAGTTCAACCACCGCATCAATGAGATCAGGGTGTCCAACCCATTGTGCCAAGGATTGCTTTAATTTCTCAATCGCAGCATCATCAAATTCTACGGGCTCCACACCATGATGGGCTAGTTTCTATTGCTTCTTTGAAAATCGGATGCATTTTACGTTTTTTTTCAAATATACTCATCCTCAGTTCAAAAATAATCGCCATTTATAAAGTTGAGGGATAGAATTTTTAAGAAATCCTTCAAAAGAAACCGTATTCCATTGTATTTTATCGCTTTTTCATATTTTATTTTTATGAAGAGCAAAAATTCAAATAGGATTCTTCAGTTGCAAACAATAAGTAGAAACTAGAGGTCATGATGTTGTTAACCGCCGGCGTTGATATTGGTTCACTAACAACGAAGGCGCTCATCTTTGATGGGAAGGACATTAAGGATTACATTATTTTGAAGTCTGGGTACCTTTTTGAGGAGGCTGGCAATGAAGCTTATTCTGAAGTTTTAAAACAATGCAATTTAACAAAAGCGGATATAAAATATATCGTCGGAACGGGGTATGGACGGGCGCTCATCTCGTTTGCCAATGAGAATATTACGGAAATCACCTGCCATGCCCGAGGGGTGAGTTATTACTTTCCTGATGCCCGAACGATAATTGACATTGGTGGGCAGGATAGCAAAGCGATTCGAATCGGTGAAAATGGGAAAGTACTCGATTTTGTGATGAATGATAAGTGTGCAGCGGGGACGGGGCGCTTTCTGGAAGTTATGGCGCGCGCGCTTAACATTGACTCGCTCGATCAAATGGGAGAACTCTCATTGGTCTCGAAAGCTCCCGCAAAAATTTCAAGCATGTGCACGGTCTTTGCCGAATCCGAAGTTATTTCACTATTCGCACAAAAGAAGGCGCAAAAAGAAGATATTATAGCAGGATTACATACGGCCATCGCGAAGCGGATTGTGGGGATGGTTAATCGGCTAGGGAAGTTTGAGGAGAAGATTGTCTTTTGTGGGGGGGTAGCCAAAAATGCAGGCGTCAAAAAAGCATTGGAATTAGAGCTTAACAAAAAACTTTATAGCCCCAAGGACCCTCAAATTACCGGAGCTTTGGGTGCTGCCATTTTAGCTCAAGAACGCTTTCAAAAATCGCGTAAAACCTAATTTTTGCATTGATTAAGCAGACCATAACCCTTAAAATTGTTAAAACTTAATGTAATAAAATTACGTTATCTAATAAAATTCTTATGGAGAGAGTAGAGAAATGCCTTACACATATGGCGATATTAAAGATACGGTAAAAACCAAAGCCTACTTCCCAATGAATCGAAATCTGATGATGGTTCATCGAGCATTGGGATGGGGATATATGGAAATGGCATTGACCGAAACGATCAAGAATTTCTACGATATTGTGAAACTTCGGTTGGATGAGGCTATTTCAACCTCAAAGCTCTTATTGGATGGAAAATTGCCCAATCCGGAAAGTATCTTTTCGTATTACTTCTTCCCGCCTGTCATCTGCATTCGGTCAGACCTCCAGCAGGGGACGACGACGCTCCTGTATGGTGAATCAACGGATACCACCTATATTGTCACATCCGATTTAACGGGGGAAATCGCCTTCTTGCTCAATACCCATACGGAGCAAGGGATTCCCGTTGAGTGGTGGTTAGTGCATCAAGATGATGAGTTGCTTGATCGGCGGCACATCAAACTCGGGTTTCGGCTCCGAGAAATCCCGAATAAGATGAAGGATATGTCGAAGTCCGGTTTCCGATTACTTGAGATTCTGAAAGATATTCGGAATGAGCGAACGCCACAATGGTCCACCAGCGCCTATAGCACCTTGATGGTCTATAGTGGGGGTGTAACCAATGCGGGATTGGAGCAGAGTAACTATGAAGCGATTAGTTACGTCTGGGAAGGAGTGAATGCGAAGAAAATTTCCACCTTTGGTGATTATTATTTCTGCTTTACGCCGTGGCCTCCTTTTCTCGATACGCTTTTAGGCATGTCCCGAGCGGCTTTCACGTCACGCTTCTGCGGGCTCAGTTCAGGGCACAATTTGTATCTGCACCAAATGCAATTCCCAGGGATAGCGGACAATCCAGGTGATTGGTATACCAAAACGATCCCAGAAACCATTGATGTCGTGTGGATGAAAAAACTGAAGGAAATTGGCTATCCGACTCCTGCCCAAACCTTAGGATTTAAAACACCGGATTGGTCTAAGAAAGAGACGTATGCGAAAGAAGCCTTCGATTATACGTATCCGCCCGGAGAAAGAATAACCGCTGACAAAATTGGATTGACCCCCGAGGAATGCCTGAAGGGAGTTTACTTAGACTTGAATCATGAGACACCAATGAATGAAAAAATTACTCCTGATAAGGTAATATCCACTGGCTTAGGGCGAACCACCAAAATTAGAAAATAATTTAATCCTTTTTTTCAAGTTTTAAGGTAATTTTGCTCCGATCTTCAAAATCAATTTCAATTCCGACCAACGCATCTTGGCCCCGAAATAGTTTACTCTGTTTTGCATCGGAGAGGAGCTCTTTTTCATGATAGGGGCGAGGCAAATAGAGGAAAAGTCGTCCGTGGTTTTTACCGGATTTCACTACTTCAATTGAGATTTCAAGGGCATTCGGATCAAATTCGAATTTCGAGATTTCGACGTTACCTTGCGTGATATGAAAGGTGGAAGAAATTAACTGAGGATCACCAGTAATTGGGCGAATCGCTAAGAGCTTTGCGGTATAACCTTTCAGTTGGAGCTCCTTTCTATTGTTTTTATCGAGTTGAAAATATGTTCTCTCCCAGAAATCAAAGACATGATAATTCAGATTTGAATCCAAGGCCAGCTGCTCCAAGGAGATCGGGGTTGGCTGCGTTTTTTTAGTCCAATTGAAAATTCCCACGAGATGGCAGGCACCCACGGATTCAGAAGGGGGTATATCCAATTTGAAATACTTGGGGGGGTCATTTTCAAAGAGATCAAGGGAAATAGCAGGGGTTTTTGAAGGGGGTATTAAGAATTTGATGTAGTCCAGATCTTCCGGCGCTAACTCAGATAATTTGTCGCTCGAGAACAGGATACCGCCACATAACCCGAGCAAAGTCACCTCAAACTCGATTTCCGTGGGTTTGAGCGAACTTCGAGTCCTTCGGACCAGAAGGCAATCGGGGTCATTTATCCAAAATTTGTTGTGCATGAAGGCTCGGAGCATACTAGTCTTCAGCGCATCCTTCATGGAGGGAAGACCTTCAAAGCCAGCAAAGAAAAAGGTATTAAGAAACCAGAAGAGGAACGGTTGCCCAAAAGAATAGTAGGTGTCCCCACTAACGCGCATGCCATTCAACAATCCAATTGAGGGACCAAGTGGCGCTCCACAGCCCAACAGAAAGATGTTATCTCCGACTGTTTCCCGAATTATTTCTAATCCTTTACGATAAGCTTGAACGCGATTCATCGACTTATCGTAAAAAAGACCGTCCACAGCAGCGGCGTAGAGGTAATCAAGTTTTATATATTGAAATCCCCACGTTTCCACAATGGTTTTGAAAAGAGTGCGAAGCCATTTCTGCACCTCAGGATGAGTACAGTCCAAGCCATAAATTTTATTGAAGAGCCCCCACTCTACGTTGAAATTCACTTCAAAAGGTTTCCCCTTCCGATCTTGGATAACCCAATCAGGGTGTTCCTTGTATAATTTTGAAGCACGCGAGACGATAAAAGGTGTAATCCAGAGACCGGGTTTGAATCCAGTGGCTTTAATTTTATCAGCCAACCACTTCAACCCATTCTTAAAGCGCTTATTCTGGGCATCCCAATCGCCGATGCAGCTATTGGGGCCTTTTTGCGAGAGAAAGCCATCATCAAGCTGAACAACTTCCAGGGGTAACTCCTTTTGGTGCTTATTGAGAAATGCAGCGTTTTCAAGGAATGAATCCTGGGAAACAAGCGTGTAATAATAGTACCACGAACACCAGCCTGTAGGGATCGTGTTCCAAGAGAGTGCTTTCATTTCTTTCTGCACCAGATCAGCATAATAGTTTAGGCTATCCAACGCCTCCATCCCGTTAACGAGGAGGATGAGCTTCTCCGAATACATTGCTTGATTTTCCTTTAATGGAATTGCTCCGGCTGAAGACTGCACGAATAGTTTCAGAACCGCATCCTTTTTATAATTGACCTGAAGCCTGATTTGGGTGAGGTGATCTCGCATTGAAATGAAGCCCAATGTCACAAATTTTCCCGTTTTTAGATTCTTAATCACCGCGAAATAATCGCTTAAATACTCGCCACGGGCAAATTTCTCTTTCGTGGAATACATTATCACTTTCGGGATCTTCATCCAAGGGCGTTTGAGCGATTTATTTAAAGGGGTAACCTCAATCTGGCTCCAAGATTGCCAATCGGTCCGCAGCAAACGCCAGTCTTTGATAGAGCTCAAATTCAAAGTGCCTTGTTGCGCCGCGGAAAGACAAAGGGGGTAGAAAAATTTCACTCTATAAGGGCTTTCAGATGATTCAATAGCAGCCTGAAAGAGAAGGAATGGTGCATCGTGATAGATATTTATAAGTAGCGTAAAAATAAGATTAGACTCAAACTTTTGCGTTATGATTAATGATTGACCGTCTCCATGAATATCAGAAATTTTTTTAATAACGCAAGATTTTTCACCTTTATCGAAGGTTGATAAAACGCGTTCTTCATTGTCCTGCAACACTAACACGACTGATGAAAAGGCGTGCTTTACCATTTTAATCCTATCATTCTTATTTATAACCTCGAAAAATCCCGTCTTTTCATTAAAGTCGAGTTGTATCCATTTGTTTTCTAGGAAAACCATACACCCACCGATCAAATGAGCTTCCGATGCCTAATTCAAAATATTTCATCGTGCTTAAATGCTAAACCTTTAAAAATTTTGGACGCTATTATCTATATACAAAATTATAGAGGAGTCGAAATGGCACATAAAAAAATTCTCATATTATTGATGATGGGTCTTCTGGCGATGTCCTTTACCATTCCGGCGACTGCAGCTGACAGACCAGCGTACGCATTGAATCCTGATGATGTCCCAGGGTGGTGGCTCTATAATGAGGGATCACTCTTCGATTGGAATTTCACCTTTGATTTGAATGATTTTCAAATTACTGCGTGGTATCAGATTTGGATCAATAACGAGACACCTAAGGCCTCCCCAGCAGAGGCATGGTTAAATGCAACGGCAGGCATGGTACTTTTAGTCGTAGATTTTGGGCAAGATATTGACAACTATGGCATAACGCTTATTCCAGGTATTACTCTTCATTTTAATCTCTGGAATCTATTAATTCCCTATTTAGCCTGTTATAACGTTAGTGCAGAGGAAAAAGCCATTCCAGGATTGGCGAAGGCGTTAATCTGGAAATCCAGCGTTTCTAGCACTTGGTGGGGCTTAGGCTACTCCGGCCACTATGTAGTTTTCGCGCTTGGTAAAGGCGATCAAACGGTACCGGGAAATCCCTTTGAAGGCGGTTTAGCAGCAGTGAAGAGTCCCGCAGCGTCTGGGGCTTCACAATCGAACGTTATGACTCTAATGGGGGCGCAAGGTGGTGCCCTTGGCGGCGGCATTCCTGGATTCACGATAGTCCCGATTCTCATCACGATGGCAGTCCTATTTACTATCATCTTCCTGTTCCGGAAAGACCAATTGCATCTTTTAAAATAAAATTAATTTTCCTCTCTTTTTTTCCTTTTTTAAGATGCATGTAATTCAGAAGCGTTTTTGATTTAATGAGGTAAATTTTACCTAATTATTCAAATTTATCGCTGTTTTTTCGTCTTCTGTCGGTAAATTGTGCAAGCTTATGCTAGTTTTGGAGAAAGAGTTCTAACTAGCAGAGACTAAAAAGCGTTCTTGTTAAATAGCGATAATGAAGGTGAGAGAGAGATGCCTAGAAAAGGTATTAAAGCGGATGCGGAGTGGCGTAAAGAGCTGAGTGAAACGCAGTATCAGGTCCTGCGTAAAAAAGAGACGGAACCCCCTTTTGCAGGGGAATATTGGAATAACCATAAAAAGGGAATATATTACTGTGCAGGTTGTGGCGCGCCACTATTCAATTCTGAAACGAAATTTGATTCCGGCACCGGCTGGCCCAGTTTCTCTGCGCCCATCAAGAAGGAGGATATCGATGCGGAGAAGGATGTGAGTTATGGAATGGTGCGCACGGAGGTTCAGTGCAAGCAGTGCGGAGGGCATCTGGGACATCTGTTCGATGATGGCCCCAAGCCAACGGGGCGCCGTTATTGCATCAATTCCGCGTCATTGAAGTTCAAACCCGAGAAAGAAAAAGAGGAAAAAAAGGAATAGAGAAAAATTTCCTTCCCTTTGAATCACTTTATGAGATTGGTCTGCCAACTGTTTTTAGATTTTGGGATTTTAAAAATTTCGTAAAATCTTCTATACCATAGGTGAGTCCATTCATTTCAAATTCGAATTCTTTTGGAGAAGCAGTTAATTCCATATCTACTTCGGAAAATATTTTTCTATTATACATTGAAAAGGTCGTATTAGGTAATAGATAATTAAGTTCTAGACATTTCTGAAATATAGTACAAGCCATCTTTTCATTAACGGTTTTGGTATCAAAAAGATAACACCGGGCTGTAGCCCAATCGAAAAATGCAACAAGTTTAACGTCATAATCCATACCTTCAATTCTATAGACGAATTTAAGCACCGGATATTTTTGACCAGTATCAAGTTTTTCATCAACGAGAGTATATTGAATGCTGTAAAACTCTAAAAATGTAGTAAAAACCTCTAAATTCTTTTTTTGGGTCTCATAATCCTTCAATTTTTTTCACTTCTATTCAAATTTTAAAAATTTTGATACGCTTATGATTGCGAAAAAAGATATAATCTTTTCTAAAAATTATTACAATTCAATTTAGTACAAACCAAAAAGAAAAAAAAGAAAGAAGATTATTCAATTATGAAGGCTTATAGATGATTTTATTTGGAGAAGGTAGTTGGACGATTCTTTTTTAAAACAATAATGATGGAAACGAAAACAAACAAGACAAATAATAATTGAAAACCTGGAATAGAGGGATCGTCGGGTTGCTTAGGATGAGTGAAGGTGTATTTGATAAGATTGACTTTACAATCTGCCATACTTGAACCTATATAACTTACAATGTAGATATCAGAACCTTTGACAGCCGGACTTTCGCCATTCTCATATAGAGAGTTATTCCAGAAGAGCGACCAGGGTTGATTTCCATCAAGGTCATATTTCACAAGAAATATATCCGTTAATTAATAGCGTAAGTTTTTTAAATAATTTCGAAATATTTTTGAAATTTCACACCTGAGAAAGAAAGTAAGGGAAAAACCAAATAGAGAAAAACGTAAAGACTTAGTAATATAGCTAATCCTCGATTTTCTCTTCTAAAATCTGGAGGATGACCTCTAATTGCTTCCCAACTTCACATGATTGCGTAGCTAAATCTTTCAAAATATCAATATCGTTCTCATTTTTTTCAAGTTGGAATAGGGCATTTTGCCATTGTTGAAGGGCAGTAATTAAATTCCAAATATCCTCAACTGGCCGATTCTTTAATGAGTCAATGCTCTTAAGGGATAGCATCATTTTTTTCGACCTTTGCACATGAAAGATAATAATTCATAAGGGAAAGAAAGTTTTCCTTCTCTTTTTTTTCAATGTTGGATTGAAAATGAACGTAGATCTTCGTGTATTTTATTTTGGTGGAGGTCATATTGTTTTTGATAACTCAAAGCTCTTTTTATTAGATCCTTACGTGATAGGTTTCTTTTCTTTCCCATTGTGAGTAATAATACAGCTTAGGTAATTATTTTTTCCGATTTTTGTGTAGAGAATTATCAAAAAAAATTAAGAAAAAAGGAAATTAGGTATAACGGAGAACGACCCCGGTTCCGCCGGCTGGGTAACACCAATCGATTGCGCCCGTAGGACAAAGGATGAGGCAAGCCCCACACTCGAAACATAGTTCTGGATGGGTATATTGAGCCTTACCATCGATCATCTCGAAGCAGCCTCCTGGGCAATGTTTCACGCAGAGTTTGCAGCCACCGCATTTACTTTCAACTACTTTAATGTTATCCCCTGCGGTAGGGACCATTTCGACGAGGTCTTTCAATTTCTCTCGTAATTTTTCGCCTTCAAATTCTTCAGCAGGAAACTTTTCGACCATACCACTCACCTCAATAAGGATGAAAATAATTGGAGATAGGGACCAAGGAGCATCCGCATTGGCTTGGCGATGGCAACCCATTCCTGGGCATTTTTAACGGTCCGTTTTACTGAGCCACCAATCGAGTCCTCGTGCGCAGCATCGTGTTCCATCATCGATTGAAGGTCGCGAGTTAATTGATCTGCGAGTACATTAATACCTCCAGATTCGTGGATGAGCCAATCTGCCATGTCCCTGCCAAACTTGAGATTTTTGCCCACGTCACCTTCAGCCCATCTTTTCTCGTATCGTTTCAAGAATTCGGCAGAGGTATCGCCGCTTTCAAGGGCTTTCATTGCGGTTTCAGCCGCAGCCTTTCCAGCGATGACCGCACCACACCACCCAGCTCCATCAATGGGGCAGACGAATCCGGCGGAATCGCCGACAAGCATGATGCCATTACCGTAGGATTTAAATAGTGTGCCGCTGGGACCGATAGGATTCGTTAAGGGAATACAGTGAGAAATGTAGCTTCGTGGTTTTCCACCTTGCAGTTTCGGTTTGACGAGGGGATGATTGATGCTATTCCACATATACCACCAAATATTGCGATCCAACCGGATCAAATCATTAATCACGATACCCAGCCCCAACGCCAGCGAGCCGCGATTCGGAAAAATCCAGAAATAGCCCGCATTGCCTGCCATGGGCTGTGCGAAATAGATTTCAAGGAGAATGCCAGTATCACGCTCGTGGTCAATCGAACTGCCGAAGCGTTCATCAATGAGTTTTTCGTCCAGTTCCCAATCCACTTTACAGCAGAGACAATTCTCATGGCTGCCCCACATGGGGCGTAGACCCGCCATCCGTCCGATAATGGAATTGACGCCATCAGCCCCGATGACGATATCGCCCTCATATTTTTCTCCTTTCTCATCGATTACGCCCGTAATCTTCCCTGAATCATCCCGGAGAACGCCTGTAATCAGCGTTGAAGTCTTCAGTTTAGCTCCAGTCGCCGCCGCTTGCTCCGCCCACCACTTATCAAAGATATTGCGATAGACATTCAATGGGTCGCTCACGGTTTTGTGGGGCGAACTGAATCCCAAGAGGCTGTATCCGCCCTTCTCCCATTCCTTCCCCTCTGGGACGAAGAACAGGCGTCCGCCATCGACGGTGCGTTCGATCGGCGCTTCTGCGGGGAAATCGGGGTAAATTGTACGCCCTACATTGCCCCAGATCGTAGCGCCACTCGTGTTCTTTTCTCCCGGAGTCCGACCGCGCTCCAGAAAAATGACTTTCAAGCCGTTTTCCGCTGCAATTTTGGCGCAGGCACTGCCACCAGGACCCGCACCGACGATCACCATATCATATGCCATTCTTTCACCTTCAAATTTAATAAAATGTAGTGATAAGATTAAAGTTCGACCCATTTAATATCCTTTTTTTAAATAGTTCGAGGGATACTTTTTTTCCGATAGTAAGATTTAAATTCCGACTGCCCTCTTTTTCTTTCGGGAATGAAGTATGTACAAGGTTAAGATATCGAAAAAAGGCCAAGTCACTATTCCAAAAGAATTACGGGAGAAATTTAATTTCAAAGAAGATATTGAAATCATTCTCCTCCCTACTGACGAAGGAATATTATTAAAATCAAAAAGTCACGGATTACGGACACTGAGGGGACTGTTTCGAGAATTGGATTTTAGAGAAGCAGAAGAATCGATTGAAGAAGAGAGGAAGAAATGGAGAATTGACTAATTGGAAAGCTATACCATTGATACTGTGGCATTTCTAGCTTATCTTATTGATGCCCTTCCATCTCAATCGGATGAGATATTCCGAAAGGCTGAGAATGATGAATTGATGTTGATCCTCCCTAGTATCGTAATTGGTGAAACAATTTATACTATTCTGAAGAAAAAAAGGATTTTTGAGAATGCAATTCCGCTGGAAAAAATGTCAATGCTTTTTGAAATAATTCGTGATATAAAGACCATTAATTTAGTTGATATGAATCTGCAATGTTGGAAGAAACTTCTAACCATTGAAATCCCGGAACTTCATGATAGAATGATTGTTGCAATACATCTTACATATAAATCAAAGGCCATTCTCACTAATGACCCAGAAATTAAATCAGTGACTAATACTATTTGGTAATTTTTTAAATTGTAAAAAAAATTTAATAGATTAAAATAAGTTTTAGATCAAAAATAGATTTTTAAGGTGAATTGATTTATGTCCGAAGAGGTAAAGACAGTTCTTTACGAAAAGGTGAATAAAGTAGCGGTCATAACGCTGAATCGCCCGGAAAGATTGAATGCGCTGAATGCAAAAATGAATAAGGACATGAAGGATGCCCTGAAGCAGGCGAAAGATGATCCGGAGGTTCGATCGATAGTCTTCACGGGGGCAGGGCGCGGGTTCTGTTCGGGGTCAGATGTTTCGGAGTTCGCGAGTAAAACTATACCCGAAGCGTGGATTACCCCCTATGATTTCATTGAAGTTCCGAAACCGATTATCGCAGCGGTCAATGGTGTGGCAGTAGGCTTCGGGATGAATGTTACCCTAAATTGTGACATTATTATTGCTTCTGAAGAGGCGAGCTTTGGCGAGTTTTTCGTTCGGATGGGGCTCGTACCGGATATGAACGGAAGTCTTTGGCTACCGCTGATGCTAGGACCTCACAAAGCGAAGGAATTAATTTTTACAGGGGAGCGAATAAATGCGCAGGAGGCCTTGAGAATAGGCTTGGTGAATAAAGTAGTTCCGACGGATAAGTTAATGCCAACAGCGATGGAGTTGGCGAACGAACTATCTGAACGCCCGCCGATCGCGATTCAAATGTCCAAGAAGTTGCTTCATGAAGGTTTCAAGAAGATTTTTGATGAAATGATTGTGAAGGAGAATCAGTACCAAGCGAAAATGTACACCACAAAGGATCACATGGAGGCGGTAACCGCCTTCCTGCAAAAGCGAAAACCCGTTTTCAAGGGAAAATAAATTTAATCGATTGTTGGATGGATGATAAGAATGAGTCTTGAAAGTGTGAGAAACCTCGTAGTAATTGGTGCCGGCTTGATGGGAAACAATGTAGCACAAATTGCCTTGATGAGCGGCTATAATGTCATGATGGTAGATGTTAAACAAGAGTTCATCGATAAAGGATTTGGGGTAATTCAAGAGGGGCTAAAAAAGCTGGAATCGAAAGGGCAGTTAGGTGAGGGAGTAGCCGCAGCGGATCTGATAGCCCGCCTCAAAACGTCGCTCGATTTAGCGTCAGCGGTAAAAGATGCAGATTTTATTATCGAAGCCGTGGTGGAGGATATGCGTGTGAAAAAGCAGGTATTTCAAACCTGCGATGCAAATGCCCCAAGCCATTGTATTCTTGCATCGAACACCTCGACGATGTCGATTACGGATATGGCCTCAGCGACTCATGGACCCGAGAAGGTCTGTGGGATGCATTTTTTCAATCCACCGATATTGATGCGATTAGTGGAAATAATCGCGGGGAAAAAGACGTCGGCTGAAACGATGGATACAAGCGTGAAATTGGGCGAGAGTTTAATTTGTCTTAAGGGAAAAAGATACGTGCCGCGGGTTTTGAAAGATCGGCCGGGATTTATTGTTAACCGGTTAAATGCACCAGTTCAAATTTATTTAAGCTACATTTTTGATAAAGCCGCGGAAGCGGGTGTTCCATGGGAAAAAGTAGATGGCGATGCCGGTAATTTAATGCCCATGGGTCCATGCGAACTCTCGGATTACATTGGGATAGACACCATGTTTCATGGCATGAATTATTACACCAAGAACCTGTCTCCGGATTTCAAGCCGGGGAAGGTTATTACCGGTTTAATGGAAGGAGGGAACCTAGGAAGAAAGACGGGGCAAGGGTTCTTCAATTGGTCTCAGGGGCGACCGAAAATCGATAAATCGCAGAAAGCGGGACTTTTTAGTGCTGAATGTTCGATGGCAATTATGTTGAATGAGGGATGCCGGATTTTGGAAGAGGGCATTGTGAGCAATTATAAAGTCATCGACGAGGCGAATATGGCAGGAATGAATACGCCGGGTCCATTTGGGCCTGGGAAAAAGGAATATGCCAAGTGGGCGGAGCTGCTGGAGACCTTGGCAGAAATGACGGGTAAAAAGTACTTGAGTCCCTGTGATTTAATGAAATCTGGAGGTTTTTTAAAGATTCGGAAATAATCGGAGAGAAATTGGAAAACCATTAGTTGAAATGCAGGAAAGGAAAAGGATTGGACCTCATTTTTCGAACTTTTCAAGAGAAAGATCAGAGCGGCATTGTGAAAAATTTTATGGGGGCCTTTTGCAAGTCCAGAATCTGTGAGCCGATGTCCCTACAATTTTGGAACTGGAAATATGGTCCCAATCGACCCAATTATGCACCGGCGGGCTATCAAATTTGTGAGTATAAGGGAAAGATAGTGGGCACTATAATGACCACGATTCGAACCATGAAATTTGGCGGAGAAGTATATCGGGCAGCTGGAATTGATGACGTTGCCACTTGCCCCGTACTAGAGCGCCATGGAATTGGGAAGCGATTGATGGAAAATGTCATTAAATTTATGGAACAAGATCAACACGTAGATTTAAGCATCCTGGGTGCAGACCCCCGTGGGCACGCTAAAAAAATCTATTGGCGAGCGGGATATACCCACACCACCTATTTATCCGTGGCTTTGAAGATCATCGGTATTCGTAATACCTTGAAGAAATTCACGGTGTTCTTTCCTCTTGCATTACCATTACGATTATATACCAGCCTCAAAACGCAGCTCAGGAAGAAGAGATACAAAGAATATCTCACCTTTGAAATTCAAGGCAAAAACCAAGAGGAATTTCGGCAGAAACTGAATGAAAACTACCGAAATACCTTCTATTCCTTCAACGACTTTGATCAGGAATACTGGAATTGGTATTATATGCAACGACCGAACTCGCATGAATCGATCGCGCTCGCGGCAAAGGAACACGGACGGATCATCGCCGGAGGGATAATCATAAAGTCCTACTTAATAGTATTGAATACGAAGAGATGGGTGCCCCTGTACATTCTCACGGATCTCTTTGTGGATAAACCCTATCGGAACCGAGGGATCGGCAGCTATCTTCTCGCCAGATTAGAAGAGATCGCAAAGAAGCGCGGGGTCGCTGGAATCCTACTCCATTTCCATGAGAGAAATACGGCATTACGCGCTTTATTGAAGAACATGGGGTATCTATGCATGAATAAAGGAACTATACAAATGATAAAACCGATCTCCGAGCGGGCAAAAGCTCATTTTGGGCGAATTCGGGGGCAACAATTTCTATGGAAAGTGCCCTGGGAGCAAATGGGATTTTAATAAAAAAGAGAAAAAAAAGGGGTTGATTTTCAAACTAGAGATTTGAATTACTCTTTTCCACCACCGACGATAATAAGGATTCCACCAACTGCAATCAAGATGGCTTCTATGGATATCCCAGCACCAATATTGATAAAAGTATAACCGATACCCATGGTTTCTGAAAATAGTGAAAATTGCCATAAATTAAAATTTCCAGTCACATAGATGAACACGATTCCGAGAACAATCGATAGAATACCTACTATTAAGGCGAGCACACCCGCACCTTTCTGTGCTTTCATTCCAAATACGCCGCCGATGAGTCCACAGCCTCCAACAGCCAAGTTTATCATGATTGCTACCGAGTAATAACCCCAAACGAGACTCCAATCGAGGAACATCTGAACCACAATAAAGAGTCCGCCGATCAATGCTAAGAGTCCGCCAACTGTACTTGCGCCGCTCATTTTTTTCATCTCTTCAATTTTTATTTATTCAAATATTCGATAATTTCAGTTTTTAGTTGATAATCCTACCCTTAACGGGGTTGAAAAACTTTATTGTCGGAAAAAGAGGGATTATTTTTCGAGTTCTCCGCGCCTTTTCAGCATGAGATAGTTAAGAAATCCATAGATGACATAGCCGATAATGCAGAAAACAAATATCAAGGTAAAGAAATGGAGAACAAAAATTCCAAAGATATTCCCTGGAAGGGCGTTCCCGACGACAACGGTGAAAGTAATGGGAATGGCCATAATGATAATCAATTTTTTCCAAATGCCTTGGCGTTTTTGGGCCTTGGCAGGGTAGCGCAAAAAAGTGGCGAGATTGAGGATCCCAAAAAGGATGAGGTAACAGAGCATGGCAAGGGTATTGGTGAAGAGGAAACTTAGCGGCTGTAAGGTCTCATAGTAGGCGGGTAAATAGGTCGCAAGTACGTTAAAGAAGTGGTGAGCGAGGTAGGAAATGGTGAAGAAGGCGGCAGAAACGGGCGTGACCAGCCCGGTGTACCCTTCGCCTTTATTCGCGACATTGAACCAGGCGAGGCGAGTAATCCCACCAAAAATTAGGACGAAAACCCCGATCATCACGAGTTCTTGGGGAAGGAGGAATTCATCGTATTCGCCAATCAGACTGGCACACAGGATCAGGACCCCCGGCGTCACGACAAAACAGACGGCATCGCTCAGAGAATCAATTTCCTTCCCAATTTGATTCACTTGGTTTAATTTGCGGGCCACCGCGCCATCTAGTAAATCACACGTCATGGCGCCGACCCACATCAACGATGCCAACGCGATATTGTTTGTCGGATTACCTTCTAGGACCCCGAGGATGGCAAGAATGATGGCAGCAGTGCCAAACATGGTTCCCAAGAGGGTAACATAATCTTTTAGCATTAATTCCTTGAACACGCTCATGTAATCAACTCATTCGGAAATAAATCGGAACCTAAAAATCTGAGATATAATAATTACCATATCAATTTAATAATTTTCAATCCCTTGGGGACTGTTTATGAAAGGAAAAGTTACAACGAAGAAAAGGATTTCAGCAAAGAAAAGAGCAATTTCAAATAAACCTATATTAAATAAGGTGAAAAAGCGATTCCTCGATAAAATACGAGCAAAGAAGATTGCTAAAGAAGAAGTTAACAGCAACTTCCTCCAATTTATTAAGGAGATCGCTTCAAGAGAATTCGACTTTCAAACAATCAATTTAAATGATCTTCCCAGCATCAATATTGACTCTAATGAAAAGAATTTGATGGTTAAAGTATCAATCGAAAACGCAATCGAAAAGCCGGTCGATGATGATATCAAAAATCTCTTATATTTAATGGGATTAAGCGAAAGAAATCTTGAGGATCTCGATGAATACCTCCATGCAGGATACGATTTATATCAGGATCTACTAGCCGATTACAACGATAGAACTTCTGGGACGCTGATTCAGTATTGCTGCGTATTGCTCGAAGAATATGTCAAGAAATTCTATGCAATAAAAACGGATAAAGCCGTAGATAAATACCTTACTTTGGCACCACTCATCCAAAAGGTGTTTAATTTCTCGCCATTTAAGAATGAAAGAGCTAGAACCTCTTATTCAGATTGGCAAGTACCTCTCATTTGGAGCTATGAGTTAAGGAATTTATTAATGCATAACATCCTCCCACTTCCTCAGGAGACTTTTAAAAGTCTATATTATGTCCTCAATACTGCAGTTCTTTTGGCAACTTTTAATATCACTAAAATTTACAATGAATGGTTCAAAACCTGCCCTAAATGTCATAATAAAACATTTACAAAATACACTACGGGAAAACCAGTCTGCATTCATTGTGGCACGGACTTATAATATTACAAGTTAATAGTTGCGGTTCAGGAGCCGCCTTTTTTCTTTAGAGCAAGATGGTTGAGAAAGCCATGGATAATATACCCGATAACACAAAAGATAAAGCCCAATGGGAAGATATGACCGACAAAGTATGCGATATTAATATTTAATCCGGTGAATATACTTGCTAAAATTATCATGATGGCTATAAATACCCCGACAATTGTGAAGATCCAGACCCATACGCCTCGCTTTTTTTGCATATTGATGCCATATTGTAGGAATGGGGCCAAATTAAAAATTCCGAGAATAATCAAATACACTACGATAGAAAGGGTGTTACCGAAGAAATTACTCAAGGGCGTCATGATCGCATGATATGCAGGCCATCCAACTGCCAATCGATTAAAATGGTACTGAGTAATGAAAACCATAACCATAAAAATAGCGGATACAGGAGTCACCAAACCGGTATAGCCTTCACCCTTATCAGAAACATTATACCATCCTAATCGTGTAATTCCACAAAAAATAAAGGCAAAAATCCCAATTATCACTGCTTCTTTTGGGAGAATAAAAATAGGGAATTCGCCAATAAGACTTCCACTGAGGATTATTACGGTTGGAGTAACCACAAAACTTACCGCGTCACTTAAAGAATCAATTTCTTTCCCAATTTTATTGCTTTGGTTTAATTTCCGTGCAATCCAGCCATCCAATAAATCTGTAATTAAACAACCGCCCCAACTAAATGTGGCTATAAGAATCAGTTGCGCATCTGAATAAAAAATTCCTAAAAATGATAAAAAAATAGCACCCGTCGCGAATACTGTACCAGCTAGTGTAACATAATCCTTCAATAAAAGTTCTTTAAATATACTCATCGAATCACTTCAATTAGTATTACTTTGAATCTATTCGACCATTAGGAAGAAAGATGGCTAACCCAATTAAAATAGTTATTTCTTCTAAGGTAGGTTTAGAGAATCAAAACTAGTATATTTAAATCGTGAATGGAAAAAAAAGGGGGAAAGGAAAATTAATCCTTGGTTAAGACTGCAGTTTGACCTGCTTCAAATTCACCGGTTCCTTTTATAACATATTTCGCTTCGACTTCTTTTCCGGCTTCTATATCTTTAAAGACCCAAGTAATTTTAGTTCCTTCTTCAATAGATTCAGTTTTCCCTTTAGGCTCCATTGAAACAATTTGGAAATTCGCGGGGGCCTGGTCAATAATGATTTTTTCAGCAAGTGCACTATTGCCACGATTCTTAAATGTGAGAAAGATTTCGTATTCGGCACCCTTATCAGCCGACACCACGAGTTTCGAAACCGATTCCTTCCGGCGGACGTGGATTACTTTGATTGGAGTCGTTATGATATCTTCGGGCACTAATTGGATCTCAGGACCTCTAGGAATAGTATAGGCTTTGAAGGTACAAGCGCCTGCATATTCAGTATTTGGCTTGGCTTGTATCGCCGTCATTTCGTACTCTAATTTGATATCAAGTTCAGAACCCGCTTCCACAGTTTCCTGGACTTCTTTCATGTTCAGAGTAATGGTGTGCTCACTGGGGTATGATTTGGCGTCGTAATCAACGGAAGGGCTAATATCAATTGTATATTTAGAGGAGTCGATTTCCTTATCATTGATGATCAATTTCACCGCATCACGTCGCGGGGGTCGAAAATCCGCTGGCACTTTATCTTCAATGATAAAAGACTCAATGGCAACTGGTCCTTCGCTCCAGACTTCGGAGACAGCCTTCACAGGAACAACACGGAAACTCGGCATTTCCTTGACATCATACGATTTTTCGCCTAGAAATGAGAGCACATAGAGGTCAAGGGGTAACATAGAAAGCGATGCAGATAAGGTTTTTTTAATATCGGGAAGTACTGTAAATAAGACGCGTTTACCAAATGTGGGAACATCCTCACTCTTCAGGACCCATTGTTCGGATTCCCATTTTTTATTCGGGGCAATGATAATACGCGGGTCGAATCGTATCGCTTTTTCTTCGGTATTAACATCACCACTGAGGATGTCAATGTGTTCAAGCAACATCGGAAATTCGGATTTGTTATAGAAGACAAAGTTACAATCCCAAGTATCCGGTTCTTCATCCCGCTCATCCTTATTTATTATAAAGACATTTTTGCTAAAGCCATCAGCGGATTTAATGTCGATGCCCGAGAATGTCCCAGCCGTAAGAACGTATTTTGAGGTTAGCCCCCCCGTTGAAATCGGATCGGTTGAATCAGGAGTTACACGTGTCGATAATTTTAATAGCGTTTTAGAGTTCGGCTTTATTTCGTTAACTTTCCATTGAACGATATTATTTTCAATGTTAACTTCACCGTCTTGTACTTCCATCTTTTTTATGTCCCTGAAGTTTTTCGTGAAATCCTTCGCTATTTCGACTTCAGTAACTGATACTTTACTATTATTCTCCAAAAGTATAGTAAACTGGGTTTCAACCTCTTTATTGAGGATAAAGTTGTGATTTTCTTCGTCTGAAGCAGTCCAAGTATTGACTTTCTCAGTTATGTTTAGCGGTGGTTTTTGAACTTGTTCTGTCTTTATTTGGTATTCTGTTTCCCAGTTTGCTTCCTTATCCAGTTCGGTAATATGTATGGCCTTTCTATCATCTGCAATGTCGGTATTTTGGACATTATCTAGTGCAATATCGATATCCCAGACCCGATCATTCGGTGCTTGGTTTTCAACCGTTATCTTCCCGGTCAATTTGCTTTCCTTTGGCGTCCCATCATGTTCTGCAGTTAAATTGACATTTTCCTGAACTACAATTTTATAGCCACTTTCTTCACTAAGCTTCAAATCACCTTTGACAGCCTCGCCAGGTTCGTAAGCTGCTTCTGATATCATCGGCGCCCCAGACTTTTCTTCCTCTTCCATTTTACTGAAGAAGCGAATAAAATCGAAGAGGGTATCGTTGTTTTTAATAAAAACTTCTTTACCAGGACGTTCCATGTATTTTTTAAGAAATTTCCGTGAATCTTTCGAGAGATACGTTTCCAGCAAATGCGAATATCGCTCCTCGAAATCTTCATCGGAGAGTTTTGTGTCAATCAACAGGGTCTTATCACTTTGTTTGATGATTACCTTTCCAAAACTAAAATTCCAAACTTTTTCCATTAGATTTCCTCACCTTTCACGGTTTTGTCCGTTTATTGTAGGTATATTAGCATTGTTAGAATACTACATTTAATAATGTAGGCAAAAATTTCACAAATATAAATATAAAACGAATTTTGTCGTGTTTAGAGCTTATGAAAGGGTGGGAATACTACAATCGTGAATCAAAGCAAATCGCGAAGCGTTTTAAACTGGAATCCATGAATTAGGTGGAATTGAATGAATTGAGATAAGAATTTTATGAAGTGTGAACCCGAATTAAGCCATCGATCAGGTCGGCAAAAGATATTCCAAGAATAATGAGGTTTCTGGAAAAATAAACTTCTGACATCAATGGCTTCCCATGGATGAAAATAAAAAACCGGCAGTGCATTCAAAAGACTGCCTATTCGATATAAATAAGGCCCCATAGGGAATCGGAAAACTACATTTGGAAACATAGTCGGAAATTCTCTAAGTTCTGGCTTTAAATGCCAATGCGAGAATTTGAAATAGGTTAGAGAAGAATCATATTGGAATCCCAGTTTCTTTAAAGCAATGAAAAGGCTTTCAGTAACTCTAAGGTAGGGCGCTCGATACCCTAATATTGGCGTGTCAATCAGTTCTTCAAGAAGCCTTTTCGCCTGCTTCAGTATTTTGACTTTACCCGAATCTATTTTCTGGAATGATTCATGATAATATCCATGACATCCGACCTCATATTTTCTGCCAATAGTTCGAATCAAATCTGGAAATCTCTCTGCAACTTCGCCAGTCACAAAAAAAGTCGCTGGAACACTGTATTTGTTTAAAAGTTGAATTATTTGGGGTAATCCAATTTCAAGTCCTTTATAGGATTGAAGACCGCAATCATTTTCTATATCAAAAGTGAGTACAATGGGATGTCTTGGCACCTTATTCACGAGTGATGTTTTCTTAATTCTTCCGCATTAAAATTTAAAAGATATTCTTTCATAAGTTAAAACGGTGATTTAGGATGACCCCAGAGAAAGAAATGGTGATTGTTTCGGAAACCCATTGGGATCGGGAATGGTATCTTCCGTTCCAGGAATTTCGGGCGCGATTGGTAATTTTAACCGATAAACTTCTATCCATTTTGGAGAAAGACCCCCAATTCACAAACTTTACCTTTGATGGGCAGACGATAGTCCTTGAAGATTATTTGGAAGTTAAACCGGAGAACCACTATTTATTACAAAAGTATATCACAGAAAGGCGCATTTCGGTGGGGCCTTGGTATGTTCTCCCGGATGAGTTTCTGGTTTCCGGAGAAGCCTTGGTGCGTAATTTGATGTTAGGACATAAGATTGCGCGCTCCTTCGGTCATGTGATGCGTGTGGGGTATATTCCAGATCCATTTGGGCATATAGCCCAGCTACCGCAAATCATGCAGGGATTTGATATTGATTCAATTATCTTCATGAGGGGGATGGACGACTCCGATGAACGCTTGGGGTTGGATTTGGAATTTATGTGGGACTCTCCGAACAAGGTAGCTTCCGTGTTCGCAATTCATTTACAGTACGGTTATGGGTCTGTTGCACAGCTTCCCACGGGAAAAACAAATAATACTTATCAACAGGCATTGAATAAAATTGAGCACCTCCAAAAAAAACTCCTTAAACGCTCCGCGATTCCCATTTTGCTCTTAAACAACGGAAGTGATCATGAGGAGGTTCAGGCTGAGTTGCCTGCTATTATCAGGAATTGGAATGAATCAGCCCAGTTAAATGAGTTTAAGCTAGTTCAAAGTGATTTTGAATATTATATCGATAAAGTAAGAGATCTCAAACTAGTATTAAAGCGGTATGAAGGGGAGTTTAGAGGTTCGAAATATCATCCACTGCTTTCAAGCGTATTTTCTGCACGAATGTGGATAAAGCAAGTAAATACGGAATGCCAATCCTTATTGGAGAATTGGGCGGAACCATTTGCGGCGTTTGCCTGGATGTCGGGGCAACCCTATCCCCAGAACTATCTTTGGGCGAGCTGGAAATGGTTACTGCAAAACCAGCCCCATGATAGCATCTGTGGCTGTTCTGTGGATGAAGTCCATCGTGATATGATTGTGCGATTTAATTGGGCTAAGCAGATTGCAGAGGAAATTGCGAAGGACTCCATGTTTGCGATCTTCAATCGTGTCCAAATGCGGGAAGCCATGCCAGAAGTTATTCCAATTGTAGTATTTAATCCGCTCCCTTGGAACCGGACGGATATTGCCTCTGTCGATATTATGGTTCAAGAGGAAGCCGATTTTAAATTTCGATACACGCTACTGGATAGCGCAAAGCGAATCGTTCCCTTTCAAGTAACTCCAATTAGCGAACGCCCTCGCCTGCAAGTTCCAAAATCCAAGACCTATCGAGTTTCGTTTCTAATGAAGGATCTACCCCCTTGTGGGTATGAGGTGCTACGATTTGTTCCTCATAAGCAAGCTGAGCAAAACAAAACGGAAGGTTCACCATCTGTCTTGGAAAATGAATTTTACAAACTGATAATTCATGAGAATGGGACATTTTCAGTACAGGATAAGGAATTGCAAAAGACCTTTGAGAATTTAGGAGTTATTGAAGATCAAGGGGATTGGGGTGATGAGTATGACTATTCACCACCTCAGAATCCAGAGAACGACCAGCAGATAACGAATGAAAATGTGAAAGCAGAAATTACGCTCTTTGAGAATGGTCCAGTGAAAAAAACTGTTCAAATTAGATATAACCTCATTATTCCTGAATCACTAGCACAGGATGGGAAAACAAGGAGTACAGAAACCCTTGAATTGCCCGTTTCGATCTTCCTGACACTCTACTCCCACCTAAAACGTATTGATCTTCAAATTAAGCTTGAGAACCGATCCAAAGACCACCGAATCCGAATTCGTTTCCCCTCAGGATTGAAAACCGAGCAGGTTCATGTGGATGGGCACTTTTTTGTGATCGAGCGCCCGGTAACTTTGCCCGAAGGGAAAAATTGGAAACAACCCCCTTCCAAAACGAACCATCAACAAAAATTTGTGAGTGTGGACGATTCCGATACGGGTATAACGATCGCTAATAAAGGATTACCGGAGTATGAAGCCATTCGAGAAAAGGATGGCAGTATTAGCCTCGCAATCACGTTATTGCGCTGTATTGGATGGCTAGCCCGCCCATACTTAGTCACCAGGAAGGAAATTGCAGGACCCGCTCTGGCAACCCCTGATGCGCAGTGCTTAGGAATGCATTCATTCGAGTTATCCCTCACAACCCATAAGTCTAATTTTCAAAATGCCCAAAGTTACAAAGTGGCTCATGAATTTAATGTGCCTCTCAAGAGTTTCAATCCTGTTGTAATGCGAACCGGCATTCGGGTCCCAGACCATATCTTCTTTAAAGGAGTTCCCCTCACACTGCAGCCGGATTATGCTGGAGAAAAGTGGCTCCCAGAAAAATTCGGTTTCCTCAAAATCGTCCCCAATCATTTAATTCTAAGCGCATGCAAGAAGGCAGAGGAGGATTCGACTCTTATTTTACGAGTATTTAATCTCTCAGCGGAGTCTAGTCTGGGTATAATAACACTATCCAAACCAATCCAAACTGTAAAACTAGTGAATTTAGATGAACATGAATTAGAGGATCACCATATTTCGGAGTTGAAAATCGAGAAAGAATCATTTTCATTCAAAATTGACGGATTTAAGATCGCAACCTTTAAAATTTTCTTTTCTTTGAGCCAATAATAACTACACAAGTTTCGTATTCTTTCCAATTCCATAAGATAAAATGTGTGATCTCGTCACTTTTTCGGTTGTTTCGTGCGTCACATTTAGAAATACGCCTTTCAGAAACGTGTCAAAGCCAAGCTCCAAATCATCTGGGAAAATGAATTCCTTAGGCCGAGGATAGTGCCAAGCAAAGTTTTCCGAAACGGAAACCTGTTTATCTTTTAGATGCGGTGGTTGGCATTCTAGGGTTTGAATTGGAAGTGGTATCCCTATTTTTTCTATTGATTCTTTTAAGATTTCGTTATAAACTTCGGGGAATTTGTCAGAAAGCCAATTGATCATAACATTCTCCATTCCTTGGAGGTATAATTTATGACCGGTCATAAGTCCGCAAATCCGAGCGGTCCATTGAGGGCGTGTCATCATTAACAGCATATGGAGAAGGCTTGGCCAGGGTACAAAGCCAAAGCAAAAATCCGGAAGTCCATAAGCACGTTTAGCATTAGCCGCATCCCATATACTGGCGAATCCTTCCCAAGAAGACCGTATAAATAACTGATCGACAACTCCACACATCCACCCGAAAGCAACATAATACGCAGAAGTACTCCAATAGCGTGTCCGTTCATTCCGATTCTCTTTCAACATTCGAATAGCTTCTAACCCACAATTCGTTAAATTTTTAGTTTTGGAGGGAAGCTCCTTCAGTTTAAATCCTAATTTGGGATGGCGTCTTTCGAGTAATTCATCCTCCGGTCCGATTACCGACCAATCAGTAGGAATGCCTTCTTCCTCATGAGTGTTTAAAATGAAGATGATCTCACCAGTTTTATCATGCATCGCTATGAAACTAATGTCTGCAGTATCTCCAAATAGTAGTTTGGTGCTTCCTTGTGTTAAATCGCCCCGCTGTGAGTTTGCAGGCGGATTAACCATATACGTGAGAACCTTATCTCCGTTTAGCTTCCCTTGCATAATTTCTCGTGCAGTTTCCACAGTTTCGCTCAAACGCGCTTTGAAAAGGGGATCGAGCATATGAACGCCTGAATCATACACTTGCTGCAAATAATCGAATCCTAATTTCGACAGGATCCGCATAATGTATTGCCCTATTGGATAAAAGCACTTTATCCTAATCTCTGGAATATCCCCAAAGCTATATGGCAGCAAACCCACCTCTTATTTAGAAGTCCTTTGAATTACAAATACAAAAGTCATTTAAAAGCTTTAACAAATTTACTTCTTGGCAGGGATAATTTTTTTGCCTTTCATATATTTTTGGAGAACGGTTGGAACCTTGACAGAGCCATCTTCCAGCTGATAATTTTCGAGAATGCAACAAATGGTCCGTTCGGTGGCAATTGCAGTGGAATTGAGCGTATGCACGATCTGAAGCTTTTCGGTGCCGCCTTGAATTCCGAAGCGAATATTTAACTTGCGTGCTTGATAATCCGTACAATTGCTGCAGGAGACTAGCTCACGGTATTTATCTTGCGCGGGGAACCAGCCTTCGAGATCATACTTCTTCGCTGCGTTATCGTTCATTTCACCACTCGCAATATTTACCACGCGATAAGGAAGTTCTAGCTGTTGGTAAAGTCCTTCAGTGGTGTGAATCAATTCTTCATGGAAGTTCCAAGATTCTTCCGGCGTGCAGTAGACATATTGCTCGATTTTATCGAATTGGTGAACCCGAAAAATACCCTTGGTATCTTTATTATGGGCCCCAGCTTCTTTTCGGAAACAAGCAGAATAAGCAGTATATTTCAGTGGCAAATCATTAGGGTGGATTATTTCATCCATATGAAGCGCCGCAAGTGTCTGCTCCGAAGTTGCAATCAAATAAAGTTTCTCCTCGCCCTCAAGCTTGTATAATTGATCTGCAAAATCAGCTAATTCAGCCGCTTTCTCAATCACTTCATGCCGAATGAAGTACGGCGTCCAGAAAGGGGTATATCCCTTCTCGGTTAAGGTATCCAGCGCAAATTGAATAAGCGCCAAGTTCAGAAACACCAGATCATTTTTCAGGTAATATGTCCGTGCGCCGGCAATTTTCGCGGCGGTTTCTAGATCTGCCCCATTAATGAGCGTCACTAAATCATAATGGCCCTTGGGGGAAAACTTAAATTGTGGAATCGTCCCCCAGGTCCGCTCAATTATATTAAATTCTTCCGTTTTACCAGTAGGGACTGATTCATGAAGAATATTGCCCACGACATAACGTGCCTTTTCTCTATTGTCCAGAGCTTCCTGCATCAACGCTTCTTTCTCAGGTATTTCTTGCTTTATGCGGGAGACAGTCTCAACTTCTTTTGAAAAATCGTTCCCCTGTTTTTTTAACTTATTGACTTTCTCGGTAATTTGGTTTCGTTCTTGCTTCAACTTATCAATTTCTTGCTTGATGGCTCGCCACTGATTATCGAATTCAATCACCTTATAAACATTCGCCGGATCTTTGAAGCGTTTCTTTTCAGACTCAACGATGAGCTCCGGATTCTCTCTAAATAGTTTAATATCGATCATTCGCATCATTCCCTATTGTTTGGATTATAAGAAAGTTAATGAATCATCCCTATTTAAGTTAAAAAGAATTGCTATCTACCAAATAAAACCCGCGGAACAATGAAATATGCCAATCACGAGAACGATCAAGAATTATCTCAAAGGATATTTAGGAAAAGGGTTGATACGATTTATGTCCAGAGAAGATCAGATGACCTATATAGTGTTAAACTGTAAGGTAAAGGATATTACACAAAAGATTATCCTTCCAGCAACGGATTATGTAATGCAGTCAATAAAAAAACACTTTGAGAAAGTAGAGACGCATGGGAAGGTGCTGAGGGGCAATTATGAGGGGTCTGTAGTCTCTCTTGCCACTTCAGGGGTAGGAGCCCCGGCAGCAGCCATGACAATGGAAGCATTAAGAGTTGCTGGAGTGAAGCATATTATTCGGGTTGATTATTGTGGTGCTTTGACGGATAATATTGAAATAGGCGATATTATCATCTGTTCGGAAGCAATCTGCGGGGATGGCACCACTCCTCATTACTTAAATCCGGATTCACCGTTTCCACGAGTACCCGCCGATTCGATTTTATTATCGAAAATTAAGGAAGGCTTTAAATCAAAAAAGAAGGAATGTCATTGCGGCCCTGTATGGACGCATGATGCCCTATTTAAAGAGCCCTTAGACCTGATCCAAAAGGCGAGATCACACGGAGCGATTGCCATTGATATGGAAACCTCCGCAGTATTCGCTCTCGGGAATTTATATAATATTTCAACCGCAGCCATTTTAATAGTTACAGATCAGCCACGCGGAAAAGAGTTTTTAGATGAAAAAATCAGAATATCACCGCAAATTCTACAAAATTTAGACTTTGCCATTGATAATGCGCTAAAAACATTATCCTCAATAAAGGATTAGATAGCGGACAGATACTATATAAAAAAATATATTGAAAAAATGGAAATAATGAAAACCGCGCATTAATCAAATACAATCTTATGGATAATTACGCCTTTTCTTCCTTCTTTTCTTCCTTCTTTACTGCCTTTTTCTGGGCTGTTGGCTTTGTCGGCTTTCTCTGGTCTTTTGGCAATTTCTCACCATCTTTTTTGACCATTTTCAGTTTTTTATCTTTTTATCTTTTTGGAGGGGGGTAATATTAGCCGTCTCAATAGCCGTTGGTGCTCATATCGACCACGGCTTGGTAGATCAACGACCGCCAATCGGCAAGCTGAAGAATTAGATTAGACGCCTCCTCGTCTGAAAACATGGATTCCGGGTCGATTCTCGTGATTTTATTGAGGAGTTGGTTCATTTTCAAGAGAATGATAACGAAATTATCAATTTTTTTGATATTCAGAAATTGAATCAGGCGTTCTCGTGAATCTGCAAGGGCGAAATAAAAGCGTCTTATATTCTCCCGTCGATGGAGCCGGTTTATTACTTGATCCATGGGGATTAAGATTTTCACGGCTAACTCGGTAAACCGCTTGACTAACGCATCTAACTTATCATCTTGCATTCTGTAATCGTACCTTTCTTCGTTGCTGTATCAATTGTGGGTTTTTTTCGTGATATTAGAGATCAATCTCAAGAATTCTAGGTATTAGCTCCTTTTGAATTATTTTAAAATTTTATTAACTTGCTCTCCGATGAGGGTGAGATCCGCGCTGGTTAGTCCTGGATGAACGGGAAGACTTAAGACCTCTTGGGCGGCTTTCTCGGTTTTTGGGAAACCCTCGGTGAAGTGGAAATTCGTCTTATAGTAAGGAAGTAAATGTATAGGCGTCTCATAATAGACGGCAGCCCCAATACCGGCATCATGCAACTGTTTTACGACAGCATTTCTTGTCGTAGGGGATTTTTCTTTAGGTATGCGAATTGTAAACAGATACCAGCAATGTTCGGCCCAGCTTCTCACAACGGGTAACTGCAGATGGGGGTTATCTTTGATAAGCTCCGTCAATTGCGCTACATTTGCCCGCCGTTGTTCTACGAATTTCGGCAGTTTGTCGATTTGGACGGTTCCGATGGCAGCGGAAACTTCAGGCATCCGGAAATTGTGCCCCAAGCGAACCGTTTGATAGGCTTCTTTTTCACCGTGGTTAATGATGGCTCGAACGGCTTCAGCGATGTCCTCATCGTTAGTTGTGACCATTCCGCCTTCGCCGGTCGTCATATTTTTGCTGGGATAGAAACTAAAACAAGCAAGGTCGCCAACGCTCCCCACCTGTTGCCCTTTATAGGTAGCCCCATGTGCTTGACAGGCGTCTTCGATTATTTTAATGTTTCTAGCTTTGGTTAAATCTTTAAGGGCATCCATGTCGGCAGGATGTCCAAATAAATGAACGGGAATAATAGCTTTGGTATTAGGGGTAATTTTCTTCTTCACCTCCAGGGGATCCATCGCATAAATTTCAGGGTCAATATCAACAAAGACAGGCTTGGCTCCCACATGAAGGACCACACTGGCAGTAGCCACAAAAGTGAACGTGGGCACAATCACTTGATCGCTTGGTTTTAAATTCAATGCTAACAATGCAGCGTGTAATGCAGCGGTTCCAGAATTCGTAGCGATGGCGTGCTTCACTTTCACGTAATTTGCAAATTTTCTTTCAAATTCTGAGACCATCGGGCCCCTACCAGCTTTCTGAGTGAGCATCCCTGAATCCAGAACTTTCATTACGGCCTCTTTTTCTTCCTTCCCTAACAAAGGAACATTAACCGGTATCATTTTCACATCATTCCATAAAAATTCAGCAATTAATTAATTCAGCAGTTGATCAGTAAAAAATCTTGTTATCAGTCATATTAGAATGTCGTGAAACGGTAATTTCACGACGTTTTACTGAGGATTTTCCTCTTTAGGTTGGGTCAACTCTTTCTTGTAGCCGTAGAAGAGGATTAATAGGGCCATCATAAACCATAGGGGAGTAAGCCAGACGAGATTGAGCGTGTAAAGGTGCATCGCAAGCATGATGGATTGGGAATTCATCACAATTCCTATGAAAAACAGTAGAAAGCCGATAGTAATGTAGATGGCTTTCCATCGAATTGTCCCGCTCGATTTCCTTGCGAGGTTCG
>Ga0315277_10000203_pt1 | contig 100410 bp, 111 predicted proteins | sample YL17G05_15_MG_FD_203695 | JGI IMG/M metagenome (GOLD analysis project Ga0315277, IMG submission 203695) | Sediment microbial communities from Yellowstone Lake, YNP, Wyoming, USA - YL17G05_15 | ecosystem: Environmental > Aquatic > Freshwater > Lake > Sediment | place: USA: Wyoming | collected...
TCAAACAAAAGCCTGTCAGCTGACTCAACTTTTCTTGAAACACTCTCAAGCCCTGCTTTCCATCTATCGATTTCAACGTCTTCCTGGTTCTTCAGGTCGTTTATTTTTGCAAGGCTTTCTTTTGCTTCCTTCAGCTTTTCCTTTACCATGTTCAGGACATCCAAAATGTCCCTGTACTCCTCGATTTTCACATAAATGGGCATATCTGCCATAGTTCATCACCTACAAAGTTCTTTTCTCAAACAAATTTCGATCAATAAAAATTAATTTTCTCTGCAAATCCTCTAGCACTGACTTCCATTTATTCAAACTTTTGTCCTGCTCCATTCTCAATGTTTCCATTGATGCAAAACCGTCTTTTGATTCAGCCAAAGTTGATTTCATTTTATTAATATCGTCAAGGAGGCTCTTGAAGCTGTCAACCTCGACAAAAACAGGCATTATCGGGGGCTTTGGAAGCTCTTTTTCTTCAAACAACTCTTTTGTTTCAGGCTCTTTCAAAAAATCCTCTGCTTCAGGAAAATCTGGAAGCTCTTTTATTTTTTTATCAGAAAATTCTGGAATCGCAAAATCTTTTGCTTCAAAAATCTCAAGCTCAGGAAGCCTTAGCTGCGGCTTGTGCTTAACATGCTTTAGATTTGGTTTCGGAGCAGGCTGAGGAACAGGTTTTGGTGCCAGAGGAATCTCTTGTTTTGGAATTTCAAATGGCTTTGGAACTGGAATTTCTTCTGGCTTTGAAGTAACATGCTCAACTTCACTGACTAGCCCGGAAGGCTTTGCCTGCTGCATCATTTCCATTGGAGGCAATGGCGGCAGCTCTTCCATTAGCTCGCTCTTCTCTTTTTTCTTTATTCCAAAAAGCCCCATTTACAACTGTTACCTCAAAAAATACTGGTATTAAAACATTTCTCATAACTATGAAGTAGGAAATATAATAAGTTATCGCCTCAATAAAAAACAATTAAAACCTGCTGCTTAAAAAGAAATAAATATAAACATGGAGCCTTAGTTTAGTGATATGAAAGAAGCAAAATGGTATGAAAAGCTAGAGGACAAGAAAGTTCACTGTTTTCTCTGCCCGCACAACTGCAAAATCCCAAATGGCAGTAGAGGCGTATGCCGGGCAAGAATGAATAAAGGAGGAAAACTTTATTCTTTGGTTTATGGAGAGCCGTGCTCGTACAACATCGACCCGGTCGAGAAAAAGCCATTGTTCCATTTTTTCCCAGGAAGCCTTGCATATTCAATAGGCACAGCTGGCTGCAACTTAAAGTGCTTGTTCTGCCAGAACTGGGAAATATCGCAGGCAAAGCCTGAAGATGTTAATTCAATAGAAATGCTGCCTGAAGATGTTGTCAAGGAAGCAATTGCAAATGGCTGCCAAAGCATTGCGTATACATACACTGAGCCAACAATTTTTGGGGAATATGTTTTAGACTGTGCAAAGCTTGCGAGAAAAAAAGGACTGAAAAACATAATGGTGACAAACGGCTACATAAATGAAAAGCCCCTCAAGGAAATTTACAAGTACATTGACGCTGCAAATGTTGACTTGAAAGGTTTTGATGAAGACTATTACAAAAGAATATGCAGCGCAACACTTGAGCCAGTTCTAAAAACTTTAAAGCTGCTTAAGAAAATGAAAGTTTGGACAGAAATAACAACATTGATTGTTCCAGGATACAATGATAATATGAAAGAATTTGAGTCAGAGTGCAAATGGATTAAAGAAAATCTGGGAAGCAGCACAGTTTTTCACATCTCAAGATTTTTCCCGTGCTACAAAATGCAGAACGTGCCAGTGACTCCTGAAGAGACAATCCGAAAAGCAAAAAAGATTGCTGACAAATACTTGAATTATGTTTATGTTGGCAACATTCATATTGATAATGCTGACGACACATTCTGCCTGAAATGCAAAAATCCAGTGATAAGAAGGTCAGGATATTCCATTATCGCAAATGATTTGGACAACGGAAAGTGCAGTAAGTGCAAAACAAAGATTCCTGGAGTTTGGAATTAGCTATTTCTCATACAAGCATTCATCGAGAAATTCAGAATCCTTGGCGTTTTCAGGGTTGATAGGCCAGCGTATAAGATTGAACTCTGCCTTTGTTTTCCTGTAAATCTTTAAATCCAAATCAGTTATTGCATCAGTAAGCGTTTCATCATATCTTTTGTATCGTGTAACAAAGAAATAAACAGGAGCTTGGTGCTCAGGAAGGTGCCCTTTATAGACTGCATCAACCAGTTTTTGTTTTCTTGCAAATCGTCTTACTGCGTTTTCGACAACGTCATCTACGCATCTTACTTTTACCATTTTATCAAATAATCTAATTTAATTTATAAGCCCTTCGTACAACCCGAATTTCTATCCATTTTTTAGACGGAAATCCGATTTTTTCTGGCTAAGAAATTTAAAGATTAAAATCAATAAAATAAGGCATAAAAAAGAAAAAAGGCCGCATAGTTGGCCAAACCCGACTTTCGTCAGGAACTTCCCAAAGCAAATAGATGAAAGCAGGACATGTATATAAAATTTATTAAAAGAAAATGAAACAAACAACCACTTTGATGTTTTGCATTTTAATATTCGCATCAACAGCTTCAGCTCTCAGAATCAACGAACTTCAATACAATCCTGAAGGAGATGACTATGACTTTGAATTCATTGAATTGTACGCAGAAAATGAGACAAATGTGTCAGGATATTATTTTGATGGCATTGATTTCACATTTCCAGAAAATACAACAATCTCTGGTTATCTTGTTCTTGCAAACACTTTGAATGATTCTGGGGAAAATAATGATTTTCTTGACAAATACAAAACAGAATGCATTTTCGAGTATGGGGGTGCTCTTTCTAACGAAGGCGAGACAATTTCTTTGTTTTCTAAAACCGGAAATGTTATTGACACCATAAACTACACAAACATTGCTGAAATAGATTATTCGCTTGAACGAACAATTAATGGTTTTGTTGTTTCTGATGAAAAAGGCGGGACTCCGGGCAGAGAAAATACTCGCAGCTTTTTCTACAATGAATCAGAAAACAAAAATGAAACTCAAAACAATGAAACGAACAGCTGCGATGCATCAATTAAGATTTCTCTCTCAAAAACAACTTTCCAGAACAAAGAGCAGATTTCAATAAAGCACATGCTTGCCAATATAACTGATTCGTACACAATCGAATACTGGATAGATGATTTCTTCAACAAAACAATAAGAACAAAGCAGAATACAACAAATACAAACACAAAACACTACACTCCAAGCATAAATGAGAAAGAAAAAATAATGATTTTGAAAGCAAAACTCTATGTTGAATGCAATGACACAAACTTGTCAAATAACTTTTATGAAGAAATGATTTTTGTATTCAATCCAAACTATATTGAAGAAGAAAAGACTGAAGAAAGTGAAGATAAAAAAGATGAAACAAAAACAAAAGCAAAAGAAAAGCCTGAAATCACAAGCTTTTACACTCTAACAAAAAATCTTGTTGAAAACAAGACAATAAGCATCTATGCGTTTATCAAAAATCCATCCCAGTCTGGAGAATTTTCCGCAGTTTTGATTCAAAATAATGAAACAATTGACAAAGAAGATTTTGTTGTTGAAAACAAAACTTCAAAAAAGCTGACTTTTGATATCGCGCTTAAGGAAAATGCAAATAATTTCTCGCTTAAGCTTTACAAAGACACTATTTTGTATGATTCATCGAGCCTTCACCTCGCTGCAGTGCCCATTAACCACACTCCCCAAAAACAAGCCCGAGCTGAGGAAAAGTTTATAAATAATAGCAAGGAATTAGAACTAAATATTAACGAAAATAACGATAAAAAAGAGGTCTCAAGCAATAGTTTTAAAATAGCAGCGTATTTATTGCTAGGATTATCTGTTGCTTTGAACACAGTGCTTATTTGGAGACGATAATGGATAGGGAATATAAAGAGATTGTTGAAAAGGGAGGAGTGTACTGCAGGTTTATTGTAGAGCTTGTAGGCGGGCCTAAAGAGCATATTGAAAAGACAATAAAGCTTCTTGTTGAAAAGGCAAAAGAGTTCCCTGATTCAAAGGTTGCAAAAGCTAAAATCTTTGATACAAAAGAGACTGAAGACAAATATTTTGCAACATTTACTGAAATGGAGATTGCGTTCAAGAAAATAGACGCGCTTATGGATTTCTGCTACACATTCTATCCTTCGTCTGTTGAGGTAATTGAGCCTGAAAAAATTGTTATGCAATCAAGAGTATTTTCAAACTGGCTTAACGAACTTCAGCATAAAATCCACACAATGGACAAGGTTTCAAAAGACCACACAATATACAAAGAAGTTGTGCAGACGCAGATGAACACAATAATCAGGACAAACGTACTTACACATCTCAAGGAAAAAGAGCTTGATGAGCAGGAAATACAGGATTATTTGGGCGTCAACATGCAGAGCCTGAAACCGTATCTAGATTCTCTTATCAAGAGAAAAGAAATCAAATTTGAGGATGGAAAATATAAGCTTGCAAAACCGGTGAAATTCAAATGACAGTAAAAAACGAGGTTGAATCAATACTTTTTGCAACAGGAAAAAGGACTTCTGTTGAAGAAATCTCAAAGCTTGTCAGGAAAAATCCTGATGAAGTCAAGAAAGCTCTGCAGGAGCTCCAGAAAGATTATGATGCACGAGATTCTGCATTGATGATTACTGCATCAGAGGATTCGTGGAAGATTGATGTTAAGGAAAAATACTCGCATTTGTGCAGGAACATTATTTCTGAGATGGATTTGGACAAGCAGACTATTGAGACTTTGGCAATGGTTGCATATACACAGCCATGCGTGCAAAGCGAAGTTATCAAAAGAAGGACAAACAAGGCATATGACCACATCAAGGTTTTGGGGCAGCTTGGGTTTGTCACAAAAGAGCCTTACAAAAGGACAAGGCTGGTGAAACTTACTCAGAAATTCTATAACTATTTTGACATTAACAGGGACGAGATTGAAGGATTGTTTGACAAGTTCAAGAAAATTGATGAAAAAACAGAGCTCGCGGTGCAGGAGATTCAAAAATTAGGAGAGGAAAAGAAAAAGCAGGAAGAAGATGTTAAGAAAAAAGAGAAAGAAAAAAAGGATAATGCAATTAACATAATACAAGAGCTTGATAATGTTGATGATGGTGTTGCTTACGAAGAAAGGGATCCTGAAGAGGTTCCTGACTATGATAGGCAGGAAAAGCTAAGGCTTGGGCTGGCTGCAGAAAGGGCAAAAAGAAAGCCTAAAGCCAAAACAGATGAGGCTGTCCAAGCTCAGGATAAACAAGCATTGGACGAGCTAAAAGAGGTTGCTGAAGGCGAATCTTTGGCAGAAGATGGTTCTGAAGCCAGTGAAGAAAAAGATCGCGAAAATTAGCTTATTTTTGATGTTTCTTAACGAGCCAAAACGTTGAAATTCGTCAATTTTAAGCCTTAAAAACGCCGAATTCAACCGAAAGCTATTTAAAGAAAGACTACTTTCATAGGTATAGAAATACGCAAGAAATAGGCCTTAATTTGCAGAGGTTTTACCGAGTAAAATTCAAGGTTCTCTTGAAGTATTGTAATGCGAAATGACTAACGGAACTAGCAATAAAATCAGTGAACGTCTCATTGAAGATGAGATGAAAGAATCTTTCTTAGATTATTCTATGTCAGTTATTGTTTCAAGGGCTCTGCCTGATGTCAGGGACGGCTTGAAGCCAGTTCACAGGCGTATTTTATTTGCAATGAATGACCTTGGAATGCACCACAACAAGCCGTCAAAGAAATGTGCAAGAATCGTTGGTGAAGTTCTAGGTAAGTACCATCCGCACGGCGATTTAGCTGTTTATGACGCATTAGTAAGAATGGCTCAGCCTTTCTCATTAAGATACACTCTGGTTGACGGGCAGGGAAACTTTGGTTCAATTGACGGGGATTCTCCTGCTGCAATGAGATACTGTGTGACTGGAGACACTCTTATTTTGACTGACAGAGGAATTGTTCCGATAAAAAGCATTTCCCAAAAAAAAGAGGCAAAAATAAATCTCGGAGTGCTTTCGTACAATGGCGGGAAAAACACTGCATCAAAATTCTTCAACTCAGGCAACCACAAAATCATAGAGCTTGAGACACAGCTTGGTTATGGTATAAAAGGCACATACAACCATCCATTGATGTGCTGGACTCTAAAGGGCAATACTCCCTGCATAGAATGGAAACTTTTAGAGAATATAACTGAGAAGGATTTTGTGCTGATAAACAGGAACTCTTCCTTATTTTCAAAAACAGATTTAAAATTAGAAAAGTTCAAGCCAAAGCCTGATAAGAAATCAAGAACAATTATGCCTCCTTCTGCAATGAACAAAGAGCTTGCATTTTTGCTTGGCGCGCTTGTTTCAGAAGGCTCATTCCACCAGAACAAGGTATATTTCTGCAATTCTGACTTGAAATTCTACAAAAGGGTAAAGAACATAATTTGCAGGCAGTTTGCTGGAGTCAAGCTGTATGAACGAGAAATTGCAGGCAACTGCATGGAGCTTAACATATACCATAAGCAGGCAGTTCAATTTTTGAAAAACATTGGGCTTACTGATGTCAAGTCTCATAAAAAAGAGATGCCCTTCTCAGTTCTCCAGTCTTCAAAGGACGCAGTTGTATGGTTCTTAAAAGGTCTTTTTGAAGGGGATGGTTCTGTTACATATAAAACTGACAAACGGCACGGGGGAAAAAGCATAGAGCTTACCTACAACTCAAAAAGCCCCTGCTTAATCAACCAGCTAAAGGTGCTTTTGTTAAATTTTGGTGTTGCAACAACAAAACCCTACAAAGACAAGAGGAACGGCTGCCTTAAGCTAATAATTTCAGGATTCGAATCAATTAAGGCATTTAACGACAATGTTGGATTCTACTCTGAGAGGAAAAAAAACATTCTTGCAAAAATAGGTGGAATGGCCCATACAAGGATGAGCAAGACAGATTTCATACCATACCTGAATGAATATCTGAGAAAAAAATACCGAAATCAGTTTACTGCCAAAAATAATTTTGACAGGTACAATAATTTAGAGAAAAACTACAGGCAGCTGACCAAAATCCTGAGCTCTGATGATCACAAGATTGTTAACTTTTTGCTTGAAAACAGGTACCTTTTCGACAAAGTCTGTAGAGTCATTAAGCTGGAAAAACATGAAGAAGTTTATTCTGTGAAAGTTGAAAGCAAATGCCATTCATTCATCGCAAATGGGCTTGTCAACCACAATACGGAAGCAAGGCTGAGCAAAATTGCTGAAGAGATGCTTGCAGACATTGATAAGAAAACTGTTGACTTTGTTCCAAACTTTGACAACTCACTCCAGGAGCCTTCTGTTCTTCCGTCAAAGCTTCCAAATCTGCTTATTAACGGAAGCTCAGGAATCGCGGTTGGAATGGCGACAAATATTCCTCCACACAACTTAAACGAAATTGCTGACGCTATTGTAAAATTAATTGAGCAGCCTGGGACGCAGATACAGGAAATTGTTGAGATAATCAAAGGCCCAGATTTCCCGACTGCAGGAATTATTTCTGGAAGAGCAGGAATCAGGCAGATGTATCTTACAGGAAAAGGAAGATTGATTGTCAAGGCAAAAACACATACTGAAAAAATAAAAGAAAGAGAATGCATTATTGTAACAGAAATTCCTTACATGACAAACAAGACTCAGCTTATCGAGCATATTGCTGACCTGGTAAAAGACGATGTGCTTGCAGATGTTTCTGACATAAGGGATGAATCAAGCAGCAAAGGCATCAGGATAGTTATTGTTCTGAAGAAAGATGCTGACCCGAGTGTTGTTTTGAACCAGATGATGAAGCACAGCAGGCTGAAGACAACTTTTGGTGCAAACATGCTTGCCCTTGTAGGAAAGCAGCCAAAGGTTTTGAACATAAAGCAGACTCTTGAAGCATTTATTGTGCACAGGAAAGAGATTGTCACAAGAAGAACCCAGTTTGACCTGAATGCTGCAGAAGAAAAAGCGCACAAGCTGAAGGGCTTGAAAATCGCATTGGAAAATCTTGATGCAGTCATCAAGCTTATCAAGGAATCAAAGTCAGGCGAAGAGGCTGCAAAAGGGCTTATTGAGAATTTCGAGCTTTCGAAAATACAGGCTGCTGCAATCCTTGATATGAGACTTCAGAGATTAACTGGATTAGAGCAGGAAAAAATCAAGCAGGATTTGAAAGACACACTGAAATTGATTGACATATTGACAGACATTCTTGCGCATGAATTCAAAATCTACAACATAATCAAGGAAGAGACTCTTGAAATAAAGAAATTATACGGGGATGAAAGAAGGACAGAGATTTCTGATGAAGAAGAAGAGGAGATTGAGACCGAGGATTTGATTGAAGAGCAGAAAGTTGTAGTCACAATAACACATCACGGATACATTAAAAGGCTGCCGCTTGATACATATCAGGCTCAGAGAAGAGGCGGAAAAGGGATAATCGCGACAGCAACAAGGGAAGAGGATTTTGTTGAGAATCTGTTTATTTCATCAACACACGCATACTTGTTGATTTTCACAAACAAAGGAAAAGTCCACTGGCTGAAAGTTTACCAGCTCCCTGAAGCTTCAAGGCAGGCAAAAGGAAGACCAATAATTAATCTTGTTGAAGGGTTTGAGCAGGATGAGAAAGTCACAACAGTCATTCCTGTAAAAGAATTCACAGCAGGAAGATTCCTTGTCTTTGCAACAAAAAGGGGAATTGTAAAGAAGACAGAGATTGAGGCGTATTCTAATCCAAGAAAAGGCGGAATCATCGCGATTAATCTTGATGTAGGAGATGAGCTTGTTGAAGTTGCAATCACAAATGGAGAAAGAGACTTGATGCTTGCAACAAACAATGGAAGAGCTGTGAAGTTCAGCGAGAATGACATCAGGGAAGTTGGAAGAGCAAGCAGAGGTGTAAGAGGAATTAAGTTAAAGCAGCAGGATGAAGTTGTAAACATGGTTATTGCTGACGGAAGGGATATACTTACAGTCACATTAAAAGGATATGGAAAAAGGACTCCTGCATCAGACTACAGCTTGATTAAGAGGGGAGGAAAAGGAGTTATTAACATCAAGATTACCGAGAAGAACGGGCCTGTTGTCAGCGTCAGGTCTGTCATTGAGCAGAACGATGTTATGCTTATCAGCAAGCAGGGAAATATTATCAGGACAAGTGTAAAGGACATTTCTCAGATTGGAAGAAATACGCAGGGAGTAAGATTGATGAGGCTTAACGAAGGTGATGAAGTTGTTGCATGCGCAAGAGTTGTGCATGAGGAAGAGCCTGACATCCAGAAAGTTGTGCAGGAAGAAAGGGACATGGATATTGAAATCGAGGAAGTCAAGCCAGGCGAGCTTGAGCCGTTTGTAATTGAGCAGCCTGACAAAAAAGGAAAGACAATCGAAGTTAACAAAAAGATTGAGCCGGGCGAACCTCATCACGAGCACGAGCATCATTCTCACGGCAGGGAGCATGAGCATGACCACGAGCACCTGCACCATACTGAAAAACCTGAGCCTAAAAAAGAGATTCCAAAGCTGGAGACTAAAGCAGAGCCTGCTAAACAGGAAACCAAAACTGAAGCTCCAAAACCAGAACCAAAGCCTGAAATAAAACAAGTGCCTGTTGTCAAGCAGGTTACTGTAAAGCCGCAGGAGCCAAAAATAACAAAAGTTGAAATTCAAAAGCCTAAAGTTGAAGCGCCTAAGCCAGTGCTGCAAAAGCCGAGGCAGGAGCTTCCAAGGCCCGCTATTGTTGAGCCAACTTCAAAAGAAGAAGTTTCAAAAGTCCAGGAAATAATGAAGAAGATTTTCTCAGGCGGAATTGCAAGAATCAACCTGGATGATAAGGATGTTCCTTCTATAAATGACCTTGCATCAAAAAAGAAAATCTGGTTCAGAAAATAAAAAACAGGAGTTAGTTTCCTGCGGTTTTGAATAGATACAGATTGCGTCCCCCATTTGGCGATAAGTGGGAAAAGTTAAATAAGAGGAGCAGTTTTCAGTCATAACATGATAGGAATCTGCATCGGATACAAGGGAACAGAAGAAGTTATGCAGGCAGAAGTAGAAGAGATTATCGGCAAGAAAACTAATGTTGAGGATTCTGCTGTTGTGTTTGAAACAGATCATGAAAAGGACTTTGCAAAGCTCATCTATCTTGGGCAGAGCTTTTTGTCAGTCATGCAGTTTCTTTACTCAGGCAGTGTCAAGGAGTTTGATGATGTTGCAAAAATAAAGTTTGATTATTCTTTGCTGAAGGGCAGGAAGTTCAAGGTTCTATGCACAAGACACGGAGACCATAATTTCAGCAGTGTTGATGCTGCTGAAAAGCTCGGCGAGACTATTTTTGAAGCAACAAACTCAAAAGCTGACATGAAAAATCCAGAAGTTCTTGTTCACATTTTCATAATTAAGGAAAAATGCTATGTTGGAATTGATTATGCGGGCATTGAGCTCGATACGAGGGACTACAAGGTTTACCAGCAGCCTGACTCAATGAAAGGCCCGCTTGCCTATTTTATGGTCAGGTATTCTGGATATTCTCCTGATAAATTTCTTGTTGACACATTCTGCGGCTCGGGTGCAATACTTATTGAAGCAGGATTTTTTGCATCAAAATTTCCAATCAACAAATTCAGGAAAAATAAATTAATGTTCGTGAAGATGGGAGTTATGGATGAGAAAGAGCTTGAAAAGCTTGACAAGAAAAAAGATATCAAGGGCAAGATTCTTGGAATAGACAAGGAGATAAGGTATATTGAAAATGCAAAACGAAATGCAAAGATTGGGGGCATTGAAAAGGATATAGAGTTCTCGAGAAACGACATTGAATGGCTTGAGGTTAAGTTTGAGGACGAGTCAGTTGATTTCATTGTCACGGATGCGCCAAAACAGAGCAGAAGAATGGATGAAAACAAGGTTAAGAAAATTTATGAGCATTTCTTTCATCAGGCAAAATTCATTTTGAAAAAAGAAGGCAGGATTTGCGTGATAAACAACAGCCTGCTCGAGGAATTTGCCGGAAAAGAAGGGTTTGCTGTTGATAAAAAAGCTCTTGTTGAGAAAAACAGCCAGCTTATTGAAGTGGCTGTTTACAAAAAGGCAAAGATTTAAATATCCTGTTTTGCTTAAATAGTTAAAAGGAGGCGATAGAATGTACAAGAGAAATCCCAATGTTTTTGAGAAAATACTTTTGATTGTAGGAATAGCAGTTGTAATGGTGGGCTACACTTTCATCCACAGGATGTTTTTGATTTCAGGCTCAGTCCTTACATGGGAGCTTATCATAAGCATGATGCTCTGGCTGCTTGCAGTCATTATGATTATCCAATTGGCTGTAAGTGAGAATGTAAAAGAGGAGCTTGCTCTTCTTTACAAAGGGCAGATTGAGGAGACCAGATTAGTAAGGCAGGAAATCTCTCTCCTTAACAAGCGAAAAAAGTAATTCACGTTCATTGGGGGTAGGATAGCAACTCAACCATCGGTACTCTGTACTGGGGAAAGTCCGCCCACTTCAAAAAGGCTGCTTCCTTCGGGAAGTCCTGGAATACGGGAGGCAACGGCGCAGAAACGAAACGGCCTTTCAGTATGTAATGATGATGCGAAGGCCCTGGCGACAGGCGCTGAGTTAACCATCTGAGCGCTGAAAGGATGCGGTGAAACGGCGAGTCCCGGCTGGTGCAAGTCCAATTACGGACGCTAAGTCAGATGTTGAGATGCTCTGTTTGTCCTGAAACGGACATAGGGCTACAGAAGGCGGCTTATTCTATTCTACCCCTATGAAATTTCTAGAAAAACAAACAACTTAAATCAATACCTGAACCGTTTTTCATAATCCTTGTGGGAAAGCCATTCGAGAATAACGCTGATAACAATTATTTCTTCATCAACTATCGAGTAAAGCAACCTCCATCCTTTAGGCAAGTCATATTTCCAAAGGTTGCTTACACTATACAATTTTGGAATCAGCCTCTTTGGAACTTGTATGCCACAGAAAGCATCATCCTCAAGATTATCCATTGCTTGGTTTATTATCTTAAATAACTCTCTTTCAGAATCATCGCCTTGCCGAAGGCTATAGAATGCATCCTGTGTTTTCTTGTCAGCAAACCTTATTGTTGATGCAAGTTTCATTTTCTCCTGCCCAAATCTTTTCTCAAATATAATTTCCTGGCAAATTCAGGATAGTAAATCCAGCCGATTTTTCCCTCCGCGTCAACAGATATTTTTCTTGAGTAAAGCAAATAGTCAATTATCACACAAAAAGTCTGGTACATCATTTTCTTAGGCAAATGCTCCCAGAGTGCTCTTTTCTTGAACTCACCATCATTTTCCCTGATAAAATTCTCTACCATAAGTACAGTGTCCAGTCGCGGAAACCTCAAAATTTGTTGTGTTTGCATGTTATATCAGATGATATAACTCAAATATTTAAATGTTTCGCTTTTTTTCCGCGAACCTTCAATTAATTTGATTTTAATCTTTAAATTCCTTTGCCAAGAATTTCCGAAGACTTTACGAGAACTATGAAGAATATTTAAAGAATAATCTATTCAACCAGCTTTGCTTTCTTAATTCGTCCCTGCTGCCAGTCTTTGAGTATGATTCTTGACATTGCTTCTGTGTCAATGACTCCGCCTTTCCTTAACTTGTTGTGCTTCAGTGCAATCTCTTCAAGAGCCTTGTCAGGGTGTTCTGTGTTCGGCTTCACGCCGTAGTGAGTTTCAATATGCCCTTTGTATAACTTCATCAAGTCCATAACCATCAAATCAGGATCCTTGACTGAACCGTAGTCTGCTGCAGAAATCAAAACATGCTTCAGGTGCTCTTTTTCACCAAATGGAATAACTCCCGGAGAATCCATCATCATTACTCTCTGGCTTATCCTTACCCACTGCACTGATTTTGTAAATCCTGCAAGAGGCGATACTCTTGCTGACTTTTTGCCTTTAAGCGCATTTATGACTGAGCTTTTGCCTGTGTTAGGATAACCTAAAACACCAACAACAATATTTTCTTTTGTTGCTGTCCTTAAAATTGCCCTGTACAGCATCGAAGTTCCATATTTTCGCCTTGCAGAAACAAAAACACACGGATCAAACTTTTTTTTCATCTCAAGCAGGTAATGCTTTGGAACTAAATCGCATTTGTTGATGACATAAATGAGCTTCTTGCCCTGACGTCTGACTTTTTCCTCAATCTCCTTGTTCCTTGTCTCTTCAGGAAATCTCGCATCAAGTATCTCAAGAATCAAGTTGCAGTCATGCAGAATCTTGTTGACTATGGTCCACTTTGTTCTCATTGTTCTCTTTGAATCAAATACTTTCTTGGAGCAGATTCCAAGTCAACAAACCTGTCAGCAATTTCCTTTAGTTTTGAAGAAGCAGTCCTTCCGAATGCAATAACCTCAACCCTGCACCCGAGTGCTTTTGCGTGCTCAAGCAAATCCTTGAAATCCCCGTCCCCTGAAACAAGGACAACAACATCAAGCTTTGATGCAAGCCTCATGACATCCATTGCAATGCCGACATCCCAGTCTCCTTTCTTTGCCCCGCCGTAGAAAACCTGCAAATCCTTCATCTTTACTTCAAATCCGATTTTTTCAAGCGCGTCAAAGAATGACTGCTGCTCTTCAATGTCGGCCTTAACAACATAAGCAATTGCCCTAATCATGCTTCTTCCCATTGCCGCATCTTTGATTATAGCATTATAATTGACTTTTGCCTTGTACAAATTCTTTGCAGAGTAAAATAGATTCTGTACGTCTACAAAGATTCCAACTCGCTGTTCTTTTTGTGCAATCATGATGAATTTTTGCCAATAGAGGTATATTAATGTTTCCCTTCAAACCACAAGATTTTTATATCACCCAGCTAAAATTCAAGGCATGGCAGACGACAAAATAAGGCTACCATCAGGCACAGGAGGGCTTACAAGGTATTTTGATGAGTACCAGTCAAAGATACAGTTTAACCCGGGAGTTGTCATAGTTCTTGTAGTAATTGTCATAATCATAGAAATTCTTTTGCACTTCTTCGGGGGCGCAGCTTTTAACATATAGAAAATAAGTTTTGTGCCGCTAAGGCCACAATTTTCTGTAACCATGGCAGCCTGAAACTAACTCCCTTAATGCTTCACGTGAGCTGTAAGAGAAATCGCCGCTGCCGTCGTCAAGTATTTTAGCAACTTTGTCAACATCTTCTTTTTTAATAGCATAGTAATCCTTATCAACCCCATAATTTGGGCTATATAACAGGCCTACCTGACCAGATAGGCATGTATGCAAATAAAAAGCCTTGTCTAAATTCTTTGCATGCTGCCTTATCTCACTGTCAAACAAAAGAAGCTCTGCAACCTCCCTGTCGGTAAAATTGGATGCATTAAACCCTTCGCTACGATTACTTCTGTCGTGTAGCCATCCTTTGCGCCTTCTTATATAATAATAGTTGTCCTTAACATTTTTAACTTCGTCTGCATGATTGAGTATAAACCCGTAATTTTTGTCAACTTTCCCGTACAACTGCTTCAATGCATTCCATAAAGAAAATCCACGTATTTCCGCCTTTGGTTCTAAAGTTCGTTGTTTCAATTCAACATCTTTAGGTGCTTCTATCTTTGGTTTTGGAGTTCGCTGTTTCAATCTGGCTGCAACAGCATCTTTAGGAATATTATAATATTCAAAACTGCCTGACTGTTTTTCGGCAGTCAAGCCTTCCCGTTTAAGAAGCTCTTCCAGTTTAGCTGCATCTGGGCTTCCTTTTGATGCCAGCAACATAACATCTTTTTCTAAGTCTGCGCCCCAAACAACCTGATTATCTGTAAATTTGGCTGGGTCATGTCTTCCTCTAAAAACTCTCGCAGCACTTTCATCTGATATAAACGAGTACGCACTATCTTCCTGCGCCAATAGTTCAAGAACTTCTGACGCCATTGGCTTATTTGCCATGCAGACATGTATCTGTTATAAATATTTAAATCTTTCGATTTTTACTACTTTTGGGTGGTTTTAATTTCTATTTATTTGCCTGCAAAGCTTTTTATAACACATCAAACTTCTTTTAACATATGATACCCGGCATGAATCCAAGAAAAATGCAGCAGATGATGAAGCAGATGGGTATTCAGCAGACTGACATCGAAGCAACTGAAGTCATAATCAAGACTCCGACAAAAGAGCTTGTTTTCACAAACCCGAGTGTTGCAAAAGTCAACATGATGGGGCAGGAAACTTACCAAATCGTTGGCTCGCCTGAAGAAAGAGAGCTTGAGACAACACCTGAGATTTCTGACGACGACATCCAGACTGTTGTTGACCAGACTGGAGTTTCAGCTGAAGATGCCCGGGATGCGTTAGAAAAAAACAAAGGCGACATTGCGCAGACAATACTTGAATTAAAGAAAGAATAGTTTTATTAATTAGTTTATTTTTTAAGTCTAAAAAGGGGTTCTGAACATCAAAGGTGGTTTTATGGACGGCATAGAAAAACTTATTGCAGACACTAAAGGAATCTTACTGGATGGGCTCAAATATCCTAATGGCAAAACTGTGGATACCGACTATGAAGAAAAAAAGCTAAGGTACGTCCTCCCAAATATAACAAAAGCATATTCCCATTTGCTCAAAACAGAAAAAGAAAATCTCACGCTTCTTTCATCTGTGCGTTATCTTGCAAGAGTTGCGGATCATAACATAGGTTATGTGGATTACATGCTAAGAGACAAGCCATTGCAGATACATTTTGTGAGATATATAGCAAACAAAGCAAGGGAATTTAGCTTAAAAAACCCAAAAACAAAAGAAGAAAGGATAGAACAAGCGAAACTCTATTCAGTCGCTGACTTTTTTGACGAATGTGTTTTTGCAGCATCGCTAAGAGACCAGAAGCGTGGCTGCAGTTCTTCTGTTTGTTCAAACTGTGATGAACCAATTGTATACTGCGACTATGCCTGTGAAGTCTGCAAGCACGAATTAGTTAATGCGCACGATATGCCCACAATTGAAGAATGGGAAAAATTAGATTTGTATCAAAAGAAAGATGCATTTAAGCACGGCATAAATGTAATGATTTCTTACATACGCAGAGAAGGAGACTGGAGAGGAAGAGAGAGTCCTTTGAACAGATTTAAGTTGGAATCTGCTGCCTTCGGACCTAGAACTCTGCAAAGAGTTAAATAAATAATTCTACAAGCTAAAATCCCTTTTCAAAGCAATAAGAATAGTCATTGGATCAATCATCAAGCCGTCTTTTGCAGCCATTACCTGAACATTGCCTACTCTTGTCTGGATTTCTCTTGCAACCATCATTGGGTCAGCCATAATCATCTTTGCGCCGAAGTGTGTTACAACACCGAGCTTTGGTTTAAGCTCTTTGAAAATCTTGACTGCATCATCTGCAGAAAGATGCCCGGGCTCGTGCTTTCCAAAAGGCTCCTGAACATTCAGGACAATAATCTCTGCGCCTTTGTACAAGTCAATCATCTCAGGGAAATATTCTGTGTCCCCTGAATAAACCAATGTGAATCTTGAAGTTATCAGTTTGTAGCCCACTCCATCCTTGTCGCTGTGGACTGTTGGCAGAACAACAACCTCAACCTTGTTAATTCCAACCCTGTTGCCTTTTTCAACCTGTATTATTCTCTCCAATCCGTTCTTGTGAAACTCTGTAAGAATAGAATGCTCGCCTTCATAGCCTGCAACAACTGATTTAGGTGCGACAAGCACGCAGTTGTGATCAAGGCAGTTTGCAGTTGTTGCTGCAATCAATGCATTAACATCATTGCAATGGTTAAGATGCGCGTGAGAAACAAATATTGCAACATTCTCTCGAGGGTTTATCTGGAATTCCCTGTTCCTTACAAGTGTGCCTGGGCCTGGGTCAAAGTGCATCTGTATCCCGTCAGCCTGCACAACAAATCCGCCAGAACCTCTAATCTGCTTTCCGAAGACAACATGGTCCCCGGCAGCTCCCAAAAACACAACCTTTGATGCCATTAATAGGTAAGATTAACTGAAATTTAATAAACTTTTCCATAACCTTTTTAAAGCTCGATAAATAAGTATGGATTTGGCAGGCTAGACCGGTGCATTAGCCCTGCATTGTAACTGCAAACGGGCTTTACGGCAGGGTCGAAGCCAGAGACTAGGTACTCGCCTGGTCATTAGTCTTGATTCGGACGTTGAGGCTCTGTCCTCTGGGACTAATGGAACTAAGAAACGTGTCAGGTCTGGAAGGAAGCAGCACTAATTAATTTCATCGGTGCTCAGGGGGTAGCGGGGCTGAGGAAGAACCAAGGTAAACTAAGTGATTAGGTGTTTATCAAATCTTTGGCGTGCCTGCTATTTTTGTTTCTACTTTGGAATAACATTATTAGGAAACATTTAAATAAATCGCGGCAAACTAATCCGTTAACAAGAGGGGACATGATTGAAAGGATAGTGTGGTTAAAAAAGCTGAAAGAGGATTCTTTGGTTGGGAAAAAAGCTGAAAACCTCAACAATGCTGCAGTAAAGAATTTCCCTGTGCCTGGCGGCTTTGTTGTAACTGCTGATGCTTACAAAGAATTCATTTCAAAAATTTGGGACAGAATTTCAGGGCTTCTCGTAAATGCAAAAGATGAAAAAAAACTTGAGCAGGCTGCAAACGACGTACAAAGGCATATCCTTAACTTGATTCTTCCGCTTGACACAGAATGGGGCATAAGGTCGGCATATGATTCAATGGATGTTAATGTCAGCTATGGAAAAAAAATTGCTTCTGACTCATTCCTGCACACAAAAGAAAAAGAAAAAGTCTGTGTCAGGGGCTCGCAGCTGGTTCAGGACAATAATGCTCCAAAGCTTGCAACTTTTGTAAACATAAAAGGTGTTGAGCAGCTAAAGCAGGCAGTAAAAGCAGTCTGGGCATCACAATTCACTGCAGACGCAATCAGCTACAGGATAAAGAATAACATAAAGCACAACGAAGCCGTGGCTGCAGTTATTGTCCAGAAAATGGTTCTGAGCGAAAAATCAGGATTTGCATACTCAATAAATCCTTCATCCGGAAAAAATGAGATAGTTGTCGAGGCAGTGAAAGGATTCTCTGCAGGCTTGGCAGAATTCATACCAAGCACATACTTTGTTGAGAAAAAAAACAACAGGATTAAGGCAAAAGATGAGAAAGAGCAAAGGCAGGCATATTTTTCAGCTGAAAAAGGAAGGCTTATGCTAAGCGACCTGCCGTTTTCTGCGCTTTCAAAGCCTGCGCTTGAAAACGAGGAAATACTCAAAGTTGCAGAGCTTGCAAAAGACATAGAATCTGCGTTCAATTCGCCGATGAAAATTGAATTTGCATTTGAGCAGGGCTCTCCTTATGTTATTGATTTAAGCAATATTCCTATAAAACAAATGGAGGATGAAATGAGAGAGGAATTCGATGAAGAAGATGCTGAAGTTGAAGAATTTGATGAAAAAACTTCAGACGAAGAACAAACAGAAGAACAAACTCAGGAAGTAGAGAAAGAGTCAAGCGAAGAAGAATCTTCTGAAGCTGAAGAAGTTAGTGAAGAAGAAAGAGAAACTGAAGAACCAAGCGAAGAAGAAACAATAGAAGAACCAGCTGAAGAAGAAACTCAACAAGTAGAGGAAGTAAGCGAAGAGCCTTCAGAAGAAGAAGCAACTGAAGAATCAGGCGAAGAAGACTTGGAAGAACCTGACGCAGAAGAATCAAGCGAAACTGCTGAAGAAGAAATTAGCGAAGAAACGGCAGAAGAAGTTGAAAAAGAGCCTGAAGAAAAAGAAGAGCTTGACAGGGACTACGAGCAGAGACTTAATGAGTTGTTCGAAGACTACACGCAAAGAGTCAACAGCATCTTACAAGAGCTTAAAGAAGAAGCCTTGCAGATTGTTAGAAAATAAGGCTGCTTTTTGAATTTTTTTTCAGCCTTATCCTGTTAGCTCTGCAAGTAAAGAAATATTTATAAGCAAATTCTTTTTCTCCGCTTGAATGGACAGGGGAAGACCGACTGCATCGCAGATAAGGCAGAACATTGTTGAGATTCTTCATTTTCTTGGCAAAGGCTACGGCTATGACCTCTACAAGGTTTACATCTCGCTTTTCCCGAAAGTTACATTGCGCTCAATCTATTATCATCTCAAAAAAGGGCAGCAGCTCAAGGAATTTGAACTAAACCAGATTAAAGAGGAGAAAGGCGACTACAGCTGGGGAAACTCTGTTGAGAAAATTTACTACACTCTTGGCGAGAACGCAAAGCCAACAAGCATGAAGAAAGTAAAAGAATATGTAGAAACACTGGGCAGAAAGCTATAATTTCTTGAAAAATCCAATCATCGCAAAAATTTCCCGTCTAGTGAGCATTGCCTTGCCTATTGCCCTTTTCCACAATATCTTCTGTGTCTGCTTTTTTTCTTTAGTTGAAAACTCAAGCTTGTCAAGAACCTTGTAGACTACGCTGAGCAAAACCTTCTTGTCAACTTCTGAAGCAAATGTTATGTGCTCTCCAGTTTTCTTTTGGCTTGATGTCTTGAAAATTTCGTAAAGCACAACTGCGACAGCGTGGCTCAGGTTCATTGCCTTGTAGCTTAGTGAAGTCGGGATTGTTACAATGAAATCACAATACGCAATCTCATCGTTTGTCAAGCCGTCTCCTTCTCTGCCAAAAACAACTGCAACTTTCCTGTTAAATCTCTTTAGCTTCTTTGCAAAAGTTTCAGGACTTAGCGGGCTTCTCTGTATATTATAATCTGTGCCCATCAAAGAAGTTGTCCCGACAACATAGTCTGCATCAACATCTGACAGTTTCTTCACAACCTTTGCATTCTGCAGTATTTTGTAAGCATGCTTGCTTCTCACCAAGCCTTCAATATCATCTTTATTGCATTTTGGATTTACAAGAACAAGCTCTGACGCTGAGAAATTTGCCATTACTCTTGCAATTGCCCCAAGATTCCCCGGATTCTCTGGTTCAACCAAAACTACAGAAATTTTATTCATATCAGCCATTTCAATAAATATGGTAGGAAAATCGAGCCCACGACAAGCACAACAACAAGAATATTTACAATAAACCACACTTTCTTTGCAGTCATCTTGTTCTTGAACATCTTTGAAGCAGCAACTTCAATCATTCTTGCGCCGTCTGTTATAAAGATAGGCATTAAGTTTACAAGAGCAACAATCAAGTTAAGCAATGCAAGCATTCTTGACAATGAAATAAGCCAGCTCAAAAATCCGCCAAGCATCTTGTTATGCCAGTTCACTTCATTCTTAAAGCCAAAAACACCAAGATAGCCTTTTTCAGGATTGTCTGGGTCTTTTGCAGCAACAAGCTTGTATGTGCTGCCGTTCAAGATTCCCAAAACAATATTCTGCCCAGGAACAATGCCTTTGACTGAATCTGCAAACTGCTCCGAATCATTTACAGCAGCGCCATTAACTTTTGTGACAGTAACTCGCCCGTCAAAGAATTTGCCTGCAGGATAATCCTGATTGATTGCCTCCATTGAAACTCCTAATGGCTCTGAATATTTTTCAGTAAGCGGAGTCAATGCAAAGCTGATCAGGAAAATAAATAAAAGATAAACAAGAAGGTTTGCAACAGGTCCTGCTGCAAAAATTGAATACTGGACAACATCGCTCTGCTTTCTCAAATTTTTCTCGTCAGGCTCAACAAAAAATGCAGGGAACAATGGAACAATTACTGACAGGAATCCAAATCCTGTGTTCTTTACTTTAACCTTGTTTGCTGCTGCAACAACTCCGTGGGCAAACTCATGCACAGTCGCAATCACAAATATTGCAATAATCCACGTTGAAAATGAGACAACGCCTTCGCCAGGAATGCTCATCCCTGGCACAAGTATTGGGAAAACTGGCTTGAAAAGATATTTTATCAGCAGGTAATAGCTTGCGCCAATATTATAAACTGCAATAAACATGTAGAAAAATCCTATCCCTATGCAAACCAAGCCAAGAAACCTGAAAAACTCCCTGTATTTTGAGCCCCATTTCTCAATAAGCGCCAAGCCTGTTTTTGTCCTGTAAAGTATTACGTAAAAGAAAGGGAACAGTATTTTCTGGATTGAAAGGTTTGCTCTCTTAATGTAAAGGAAGACAACAAGAATGAAAACAAAAACTATAAAAAAAATTATGCTAAGGCTCATTTTTTACGCTTAGCTCTAAGCTTCTTGCTTCCGCATTTTCTGCAGGAAACTTTTCCAGAGAGAACTTTCATTACATCTACTTTTCTCTTGCTCTTGCAAATCCTGCATACAAAAACGTTCTTGAACTTCCTGTTCATTGCTTCTGGGAATTTTACCATTTTATTTCAGCTGTTTCATCTCTTTCTTTCCTAAAATGAGCCAGTAAAGGATATCGCAGCCAGCAACAACCTGGCCTTTAAGCTCCTCCGGCACTTTCAGGTCGAAAGTCTCAAATGTTTCTGAATCCATCACATTCGCAATCTCTTCCTGCACTGACAGGACCTGCGCGTTTCTCTTTTCTATAATAGGAACATCAATATTGTCGTGCCCTGGCATGACTACATCCCTTTTTTTCTCGTCAAACATGCCTATTGCCTGCAGCCTTACTTTTGCATGCCCGTGCTTTCCAGGCCTGCTGGTCTGTGTTGCAACAACCTTGCAAGGCTCTCCGTCTAAAACTATTGTGTCTCCTTTCTTCAAGCTTCCTACTGATTTACCTGTTGTGTCTGCCATCTCTTTTCACCCCAGCTCCTTTGCTGCCAGTTTAATATCAGATGCTTTTATTGTTTTTCTTCCAGCATGATTTGCCAGCCTTGTTGCTTTCAAAGCAATGTTGTGCCCAAAGTCCTCGAGAACATTCTTGAGCGCTTCCTGCGCATCCTCTGAAACTCTGTCTGCGCCTGCCTTTCTCAAAACTTTTTCCATTGCCGCAAGGGGCAATAATTTTTCAGTCATGCTATGTCCTCGATGCTGGAAAATTTAGTTTATTTAAAAAGCCTTCGGTTAACTGCAAAGAACTGGGTCGGTATTTAAAGCGAATATTTATAAATGAACCGCATCTCTTTTTCCTAATGAAGCATTCAATGCCAATCGTAATTTCAATGCTTATGTTGTTTTTTATGTCCCAGGTTGTAGGCCTGTACATTGTTTACAAATATGTTGACACAGAAAAAACAATGGCAACAGGCGAGGTGCAGTGGCAGCCTCTTCCTTTTGGGCAGGAAAGGCCTGATGTTGCGCCAAGTTTCAGCTATGTTCCAATTGTAATCGCAATCGCAGCAGGCACAGTTCTTGCTTTGCTTCTCGTAAAATTCAGCTGGTATTTTGTATGGAAGCTTTGGTTTTTCCTAGCAGTATGGTACACAGTTGCAATCGCGCTTGTTCCTATTGTAAGATTGCCTGTTGCTGCCGCAGTAATTGGGTTAGCTCTTGGATTGTACAAGCTGTACGGCAGAAACATAATGGTGAAAAACATAACAGAAGTTTTCATCTATGCAGGAATCGCAGTAATACTTGTTCCTGTTCTTAACATCCTTTCTGCAATAATACTTCTTGTCCTGATTTCAATTTACGATGCATGGGCTGTCTGGAAATCAGGGCACATGATAATACTTGCAAAAGCGCAGTCAAGCTTGAAAGTGTTTGCAGGACTCCAGATGCCTTACGTCACTTCTGAAAGAGTCAAAGTGAAGCAGGCAAAAGTTACAGGAAAAACAAAATTACATCATCCGAAAACAAAGACTATACTTACTATGAAAACTGCAATACTTGGCGGAGGAGATATTGCATTCTCTCTATTGTTTGCAGGCGCAGTTATGGGTGAGTTTGGATTTTTCCATGCATTAGTAATTCCAATATTTACAACAGTTGCACTTTTCTTTTTGTTCTGGCTTGGGCAGAAAAACAAATTTTATCCTGCAATGCCTTTCCTAAGCGCAGCCTGCTTCCTTGGCTACATTTTACTGCTTTTCCTGTAAATGCTCGATATAAGAAGACAAACCTTCAACATGAGTTACGTGTGTGTTTCTGATTAGAAAATTCCTGAACTCGTCATCAATTTTCACTCCTACTTTTTCAAGATGGTTCTTCAGCCTTCCGTACAGCTCTTTTCCTTCCTTGTCAAAGTCAGTAAGAATTACACATTCTTTTGCTGTCTCTGAAACTTGCTCAGCAACTGCAAAAAGCGCTTTTTTCAGGACAAGAACATTTGTTATTCCAAGCTCTGCAAGAGAATTTTTGTCTTTTATGCCTTCAACAAGAACAAGCTTTCCTGATTTTTTCAATTTGTCTATCTGCGCGAGAAGTTCCGTGAGCTCAGCCTCTTCTTCCATATTTCTTCTTAAACCTGCTGTTATTTAAAATATTATCCAAAAAATTAATATATGCTGAAGGCTATAGATAGTATTATGGAGAAATTCCAGGTATATCGGGAAAATGCTGCAAAAAAAATGAAGTCCGCAGAGCACGCCCTGAGGTTTACATATCCTGTTGTGCAGGACACAAGGCTTCTTCTTGGAATCAATGAAAATTTATTTTCTTCCCTTCAGAATTTGGTTTTCACAATAGTTTCATATGAACGGCTTTTCAGGAGAGTCCCTCCTTATCTTGAGGATTTTGATTCGCAGTACAAAATATTCAGGGAAAAAGTTGCACCGCGCTACAAGATAGATGAAAAATACATGCGCCTTATTGAAAGAGTTGTTGAAATCTCAAAAAAGCACAAATCCAGCCCGGTGGAATTTGCAAAAAATGACAAGTATGTAATCTGCTCAGACAAGTACAAAGTTGACTCTCTTAGCGCAAAAGAATTTGAAAATCTTGTCTCAGATGCAAATGAATTTTTCAAGCTGATAAACTCGATTGTGTCAAAGAACGAATACCTTTTCAGCTAACGAAAGATTTATAATGCCCCAAAAAATCAGCAAAACAATGACAAAATTCATAGCAATTGCTTCTGGAAAAGGCGGAACAGGCAAAACTACAACTGCAATAAACCTTGCAACTGCGCTTAATGGTTTTGGCAGGGAAACTCTTGTTGTTGACTGCCACCTGAAATCCCCGCACATTGCATTATACCTTGGTGCTCATAACGTTGAATCAACAATACATGATGTTTTGAAAGGGCATAAGAACATAAGAGAGTCTGCATACATTCACGCTTCAGGCGTAAGAATCATTGCAGGCTCAATATCCCCAAAAAAGCAGGAAGGGCTGCAGAAAGAAAAGCTTGCAAAGCATTTGATGCAGCTTTCAGGCTCAAGCGAGGTTATTATACTTGACCTTGGAAATGATGAAAAAGAAAACGAGCATGTTCTTAAGGCTGTTGATGAGATAATAGTTGTCGCAAACCCTGATATTGTGTCAGTCACGGAGGCTTTGAAAGCAATAAAAAAAGCAGAAGAGCTTGGAGTTACTGTTGTAGGTGTTGTGCTTAACAAAGTGAGGAATGTGCCAGGAGAGATGACTATCGAAAGCTGCCAGGCTTTGCTTGAAAAGCCAGTGATTGCTTTAATTCCTGACGATGACAGTGTTGCAGAATCAGTTCATTTAAAATATCCTGTTGTTTATTCGCATCCGAAAAGCGAAGCCTCGAGAAGCTTCAAGGTTTTGGCTGGCAAGCTTATTGGGGACGAATACATAAGCAATTAAATTCAATAAAAAAGAGGATGGCAAGAAAACAATTAAGGGAAAGCCTTATTGATAAAGGCTGGAAAAAAGAGGAAGTTGACAAGGCTATCAAGACAATGTATTCTGAAGAGCCAACTAAGCACGACTATATATCTAATCCAAACAAAATTCTTTACTGGTCAACACTGCTTATTGCAATAGTTGGAAATCTTGTAATCAGCCTTGTCCTTGTCCCATTCTTTCTTGTTCTTTCAAACCTTGTTCTTTATTTCATTATCTTCGTTATCGGCTTGACATTCGGCGCGCTTTTTAATATGCTGGTAAGGGACATACAGACAATAGATCCAACGCACCATGTTATTGCAGGAGTATTTCTTCCGGCGCTCTCGCTTATCAACATAATTGTGGTTGTTGACTTTGCAAACAAGTTCAACTCTGTCCTGAAAATCAGCAGTTTCTCCCAAAATCCGTATGTTGTTTCTGTTGTATATGTGGTCAGCTTTATGCTTCCATATCTAATAGACCAGGGATTTCTTGCGAAAAGGAAAAAGTGAGTTTACCCCTCTGCAAGCAGTAAGCTTTATAAATAGGTCAATTTTCCAGAGTTCACGCGAGCGGGGAAAACTAAACATCCTGCCTTCGGGTACGGACGCGCTCTGACGCTGGCAAAATGTGAGCTAGTTTAGCAAAATGGAAGAAGAACTAAAACTAATCGTAAGAATTGCGAATGGCGACCTAGATGGCAATAAGCCTGTTAGTTATGCATTAACTGCAATCTCAGGTGTCTCTTTCTCATTTGCTAACGCTGTCTGCAGAATAACTGGAATTGAAAAAACAAAAAAATCAGGCTATTTGACAGACGAAGAAATAAAAAAGATTAACGAAGTAATTTTCGATCCTAAAAAATTCAAAATGCCAGTCTGGATGCTGAACAGGAGAAGAGACTTTGAAACAGGAGAGACAAAGCATCTTTTGGGCTCTGACCTGGAGTTCATAAAAGGCGCAGACATCAGAAGGCAGAAGAAGATTAAGTCAAGAAGAGGTATGAGGCATTCAAGAGGCCTGCCAGTCAGGGGACAGAGGACAAAAGCCCACTTCAGGACAGGACTGGCATTGGGAGTTCAAAGAAGCAAACAAGCTACTGCAGCTAAAACCGCAGCCAAGTAAAAATGGGACAGCCAAAAAAACAAAGATCAAAATATTCTGGACCAAGTCATCCTTGGCAGAAAGCAAGACTGGACGAGGAAAAAATAATCAGGCTCGCCTATGGCACCAAGAACAAGAAAGAAATCTGGAAGATGAAAGCAGTCATTGCCCAGCTTGCAACACAGGCTAAAAAAGTTGAGGGAAGACTTGACAAGCAGGCAGAGCTTGAGAAAACACAGCTTCTTCAAAGAGCAAAAAAGCTTGGCTTGATTAAGGAAGGGCAGACTGCAGATGATATTCTTGGTTTGACATTAAAAGACATTATGGAAAGAAGGCTTCAGACAATTGTGTTCAAGCGAGGTCTTGCGATGACAATAAAGCAGGCAAGGCAGATGATTACACACGAGCACATTTTTGTTGACGGCAGAAAAATAACAGCTCCTTCTTACGTTGTTCCTGTCCACGAGGAAGACAAGATTTCATATTCTCACGATTCACCATTCACAAACACAGGGCATCCTGAAAGGGTAAAGTACGAGGAAAAAGTAAAACCTCAACAGCAGCAGAATGCACCAAAAGCAGAAAAAGTTGAAGCTGTACCAGCACCTGAACCAAAGGTTGAAGGGCTGAAGGTAGTAGAGTAATAAAATGGCAGAAGAAAAAAAGCAAGAGCCAGAGAAAACTGAGAAGCCAGTTCAGGCAGAAAAAACTGCGCCAGTTGAAAGAACAGAGAGATATGAACGAGCTCCATTGAGATGGGGAGTCTGCCACATTTACTCAACTTACAATAATACAATCATCCACGTAACTGACATAACAGGAACTGAGACAATTGCAAAAGTTTCAGGCGGCATGGTTGTCAAGGCAGACAGGCTTGAGGCAAGCCCCACTGCTGCAATGATGGCTGCAAAAAGAGTTGCAGAGGAAACAAAAGAAAAAGGGATTAATGCTCTTAACATAAAAATCAAGGGAAAAGGCGGGCACAACGGCCCTGCAACACCTGGTCCTGGAGCTCAGGCAGCAATCAGGGCATTGTCAAGAGAAGGCTTGAGGATTGGAATTATAGAGGAAGTCACAACTTTGCCTCACGACGGATGCAGGAAGAAAGGCGGAAAGCGAGGCAGGAGAGTATAAATGGCAATAGAAGTCCTTGAAAAGAAAGGAAACATGATTAAGTTCTTGGTCACAAATAGTGAGACTGCTTTTATGAACTCAATGAGAAGATTGATTTTGGACGAGGTTCCAACAATGGCAATTGATGATGTTGAGTTTAAGAGAAATGATTCAATTCTGTATGACGAGATGGTTGCGCACAGGCTTGGCTTGGTTCCAATGACAACTGACCTGAAAGGCTACAACCTTCCAGCAAAATGCACATGCAAAGGAGAAGGCTGCGCAAAGTGCCAGCTTGAGATGAGCCTTAAGACAGAGGCAACAGGATTTGTAACTGCAGGAAAAATCAAGACAAAAGACCCAAAGGTTGCGCCTGTTTACGAGGACATTCCGATAACAAAACTTACAGACGGGCAGATGCTTGAGTTCATAGCGCTTGCAAAGCTCGGAAAAGGAAAAGAGCATGCAAAATGGAGCCCGGGAATTGCATTTTTCACACAGAAGCCTAACGTTACAATTAAGAAGGCGGGCGAATGTGTTGAGGGTGTAAAGAAATGCCCAAGAGATGTTTTTGAGATTAAGGATAGCAAAGTAAAAGTTGTAAATGAGATGGCATGCATTTTATGCAACGCATGTGTTGAAGCCTGTGGCGAGGATGCAATAACAGTCGAGGGCGCAAAAGACGAATTCATATTCACATTAGAATCCTTTGGGCAGTTGAAGCCAAAGGAAATACTCAAACAGGCAACAGTCGAGCTTGATGAAAAGCTCGAGGAATTCAAGGGCCTGGTTGACCAGCTCGCACAATAATGCGGGGGTGCCGGAGCGGACAAACGGGCTAGGTTGAGGATGCTCTGCATCAAAGGCCTAGTGCCTTAGTGGCTGCGCGGGTTCGATACGCGAAACGTGCGACGAAAATCCCGTCTCCCGCATCATAAATAAATGAAGGAAAAATGAAAAACGAACAACTGGTGAAGCTTGTAAGCGACATGAGGAAGCTTTCAATAGAGAAAAAAGTGGACTTTTGGAAAAAAATCGCACAGGAGCTTGAGAAGCCTACAAGAAGAAAGAGAGAAGTTAATCTTTCAAAAATCCCGAATGTTGTAAACAAGGGAGAGACTGCAGTTATTCCAGGAAAGCTTCTTGGAAAAGGCAAGATTGATTTTGAAATTGCAGCATATCAGGCATCAGAGTCTGCAAAAGCAGGCAACAAGGTAATTTCGCTCGATGAATTAATGAAAAAAAATCCAACTGCAAAAAACTGCAGGATTATATGCTGATGAACTATGATAATAGACGCAACTGATTTGATTGTTGGAAGGCTTGCTTCAGTAGTTGCAAAAGAAGCTCTGCTTGGCAAGACTATCGATATAGTCAACTGCGAGAATGCAGTTGTTTCAGGAAACCCAAAGGCAGTCATTGAAAGGCTGCAGAAAAGGGCAAACTTTGGAGGCCCTCACCACGGAGTTTTCCACCCGACAAAATCAGACAGGTATGTGAAAAGAGTTATAAGGAACATGCTTCCATGGAGAGCATACAAGGGCAGAGGGGCTTTGAAGAGAATTAAATGCTACCTCGGAGTTCCAGAAGAATTTGAGGGCAAGAAATTTGACACAATCAAGGAGGCTGACAAGTCAAAGCTTCCATCGCAAAAATCAATAAAGGTTTCAACTGCATTGTTGCAGATATAAAATGGCACAAAAAGAAAAAATAGTACTAACATCTGGAAAAAGAAAGTCCGCAATAGCCAGGGCAGTTATTAAGAAAGGCACTGGAAAAGTAAGGGTAAACAAAATACCGATACTGAATTTCAATACTGAATTCAACAGATTAAGAGTAATGGAGCCTTTGATGCTTTCAGGCGAGCTTGCCAGCCAGGTTGACATAGATGTTCTTGTCAGGGGAGGCGGAATCAACGGGCAGGCTGACGCAGCAAGGGTTGCGATAGGAAAAGCATTGATTGAGTTCAGCAAAGACAAGAAGCTTGAACAGCAGTTCCTTGATTATGACAGGCAGCTAGTGGTTGCTGATGTTAGAAGAAAAGAAACAAGAAAGCCTAATGACTCTAAAGCTAGAGCCGCAAGGCAAAAATCATACAGGTGAGACTAAATGATAATCCCAGTTAGATGCCACTCATGCGGAATGCCCATAGCACACCTATGGCAGGAGTACAAGGAAAGGACTGAGAAGAAAGGAGAGGAAAAAAGAAAAGTCCTTGACGCCCTTGGCATAGACAGATACTGCTGCAGGGCAGCATTCCTAGGGCAGAAAGACCTTATTGATATTTCATCCCGATTCAAGAAGTGGTAAATTCTTTTTTATTTTAATTAATTTTATTAGAAATATTTATATATATTGATGGTTGTCAATATGTTGTGGCAGATAAAGAGCGCATAAAGATTCTGAAAGCCTTGTCAGATGAAACTAGATTAAAGATAGTTGAATTTCTTTTAGACGGCGAGAAATGTGTTTGCGAGATATTTCCTCATGTTAAAAGAACTCAGTCAACCGTTTCTATACAGCTTGGCAAATTAGAAGATGCAGGCATATTAAAATCCAAGCGGGAGGGTAAAAAGATTTTCTATTCAATATCTGATTTAAGAGTTGTTGATGTCTTCAAAGCATTGGGAAATGCTAAAGGAAAAATTCTTAAGAAGAACTGTTGTATGAACCGAGGTGTAAAAAATGAAAATGAATAAACAAATCGTATTAAAAAGTATATTGGGTGTATCTCTGGCAGGAATGTTATTTTCCGGATATTTAAGTTATTTTGAAATATTCCAGCAAGTATGCGGATTTGGAGGAGTATGCAGTACAAAGATATTGACAATTCCTTCATGTGTTTACGGATTTGTTGTATACCTCGTAGTATTTGTTTTATCAATCATCGGTTTAAATTGTAAGAAGGTAGGTGAATAAAATGCCAGAACAACTAGACCCGAAATTCGCAAGATGGAAAGGTGTTCCAAGAGAAGAAATAAGCTGGAACCCAAAGATTGATGAGAAAAAATGCACTGGCTGCGGAATGTGCATAACTTCCTGCGGCAGAGATGTGTTTGATTTTGACAAAGAAAAAAATAAATCAGTTGTCGCAAGACCAAACAACTGCATGGTGGGATGCAGTTCTTGTGAAAGTTGGTGCATTTTTAATGCGATAAGCTTTCCTGACAAAAAATCTGTCAAGGATTTGATAAAGAAAAAAGGGCTGTTAAAGGTTGCAAAAAAGGAGCTTGAAGACAAACTCAATCCAAAACCTTGCAGTTGTACTGGGTGAAAAAATGAAGGAAGGTTTTTTATTTTGTGTATGTCAGGGAACATGCCCGTCGTTTGCAAAAGAGAATGCCTACGAAATAACCAACACAGTAAGAAAGAAATTTAATGTGGAATTTGCTGCGATTCATCCGCAATTGTGCGCCGATGATGGGGACAGGTTTCTTAAGAATCTGCTTAAAGGAACAGATTTGGATGTTCTTTATGTCGCTGGCTGCGACCCAGTTATGCAGACAAAGATGTTCAAAGACTCGTTTGCTGCAGTTGGTTTTGACAGTTCAAAACTTGTTGGTGCAGATGTTAGAAACAAGACTACTGAAGAAGTGGCTGCTCAAATCGGCGAGCTCATTGAGAAAACTAGAAAAGAGAGACAAAAATGACCAAAGATTGGTATCCTGTTATCGATTATAAAAAGTGCGTGGGATGCATGACCTGCGTTAACTTTTGCCCTCATGGCGTATTTTCAAAGCAAGACAACAAGCCAATTGTTACAAATAAAAATAATTGTGTTGATATGTGCAAAGGCTGCGAGAAAATCTGCCCAGAAGGGGCAATCAAACATCAATAACTTAGAGGAAAATTATGATGAAAAAGGAAAACATAAAACAAATCGTGAAGAAAAGCTATGCGAAAGTCGCTGAAAGCGGTTGCGGTTGCTCTTGCAACTGCGGGCAAGCCAGCAACAAAGAACTATCGAAATCAATAGGTTATTCTGACAAAGAAATTAATGCTGTTCCAGAAGCGAATCTCGGTCTTGGGTGCGGAAATCCGACAGGACTCGGCGAAATAAAAGAAGGAATGACAGTTCTTGATCTAGGCTCTGGTGCCGGATTTGACTGCTTTCTTGCAGCAAAGAAAGTCGGAAATTCAGGCAAAGTGATTGGTGTGGACATGACTCCACAAATGATTAAAAAAGCGAAAGAAAATGCTAAAAAATATGGATATGAAAATGTTGATTTCAAATTAGGCGAGATAGAAAAACTTCCTCTTAAAAACAACACGGTTGATGTAATCATCAGCAATTGTGTGATTAATCTTTCTCCAGATAAATCAAAAGTATTCAAAGAAGCATATAGGGTGCTCAGGAAAGGGGGAAAAATGTTCATATCAGACATGGTCTTGCTGAAAGAACTTTCAGAAATGGACAAGGACGACAATGACTTGATATCAAGTTGTGTCGGCGGAGCTATTCTAAAAAAAGAATATTTGAAGCTAATTAGAAAAACAGGATTCCAAGTCAAGATTCTCTCTGAGGATAAGGAAATCAGCGAGAGACAATACAAAGGATTTCCTGTTGAAAGTTTAAAATTAGTTGCGCATAAATAATAATTGGAGGATAACATCATGAAAATAGAAATTTTAGGAACAGGATGCCCAAAATGCAAACAGTTAGAAGCAAATGCTAGAAAAGCACTTGAAGAACTTAAAGTCAAGGCAGAGATTAAAAAAGTGACAGATGTTGGCGAGATTGTCAATTACGGAGTTATGTCAACTCCAGCAATAGTGATTGATGGAGAAGTAAAGGCTTCAGGCAGAACACCGACTCCAGAAGAGATAAAAAAGTGGTTGAAATGAAAAAAATAATCTTACTTTTTATGGTTTTAGCTTTGTTTATTGCAGGATGCTCAAATACTTCACAAGTCAATAGCAATGCAGTTCTTGACAAAGAACATGTTGTTAATATTGACAAGCTTGAAATATACCATTTTCATGGCACTCATCAATGCTATTCCTGCAAGACTGTAGGGGCATATGCTGAAGAGACTATAAACACATATTTTGCAGACGAATTAAAATCAGGAAAAATCGTATTTGGGCACGTCAATGTTGACCTTGCCGAAAACAAGGAATTAGCTGCCAGATATGGTGCTGCCGGCTCTTCTTTATGGCTTGGCACATATGATAAAACTGGTTTTCGCAAAGAAGAAAATACTAATGTTTGGTATAAGATAAGCGACAAAGAAGATTATATCTCCTATCTTAAAGGAATCATAGAAAAAAGACTTTCTGGAGACTTAAGCTAAAAATGAGTTTAATGGCATTCATGGAAGCGATGGGAACTAGCAATATTCCTCTGCTTGCAGCATTTTTCATAGGATTGATGACTGCAATAAGCCCATGCCCTCTTGCTACAAATATCACCGCAATTGCTTATGCAAGCAAAAGAATAGGCAACAGCAAATATACGCTCTTAGTGGGATTTCTTTATACTCTTGGAAGAATGTTCACTTATGTGCTATTGGCTTCTTTGATAGTCTGGTTTGGATTAAACCTGCAATCTGCCTCATTCTTTCTTCAGAATTATGGAGAAAAAATAATTGGGCCTCTGCTTATAATTATCGGGGTTGTCATGCTTGATGTTATAAAATTAAAATTTTTGAAAGGAAGCGACAAGCTAAATAAATTAAAAGAAAAACTGGCAAATAAAGGTTTTCTGGGAAGCTTTTTGCTGGGAGTAATATTTGCACTGGCATTCTGCCCATTTAGCGCGGTATTGTTCTTTGGAATGCTTATCCCGATTGCATTAAAAGCAGGAGATGGACTGATAATCCCATCAATATTTGCATTCGCAACCGGACTTCCAGTAATCATATTCTCATTTATTTTAGTATTCGGCATTTCAAAGCTAAGTGGAGTCATGAATAAGGTTCAGGTATTTGAAAAATGGACAAGGAAGATTGCATCAATAATCTTTATTTGTGTAGGGATTTACTATTCAGCTATAATCTATTTAGGAGGATGAATAAATGGAAAAAAAGGATTATGTTTTAATGTTTTGGATTGGGCTTGTCTTTTCGATATTTTACTTTGTACCATCCAAAAGCGAATGGTTCAATAATTCAACAGTTAGCGGTGTTAATCTGTTAAACGAATATGCAAAACAGCACGTTCTTACCTGTTTAGTTCCTGCCCTGTTTATCGCAGGCGCAATAGCAATATTCATCCAAAAAGAAAAAGTAATGAAATATTTGGGGCACGAAGCCAAGAAGTATGTTTCTTATGGAGTTGCATCTGTCTCAGGTGCAATTTTAGCTGTTTGTTCATGCACAATTCTTCCATTGTTTGCAGGGATAAGAAAAAGAGGCGCAGGATTAGGTCCAGCAATAACATTTCTTTTTGCAGGTCCAGCAATAAATATTGCTGCGATGTTTCTTACAATCAGCGTTCTTGGCGTTCATATAGGTCTAGCAAGAATAATTGCATCAATAACTATTTCAATATTGGTTGGTCTTACTATGGCTCTGATATTCAGGGAACAAGTAGAGAAAGGAAAACTAATAATTGAAGAAACAGAAGAATCCAAATTATCTAACAAGGTTTTAATTGCTTTTTTTGGATTGATGATTGGAGTTTTAGTTGTAAACGGGCTGCAAATTAGCAAGCTGTTAAAATATTCTCTAATGGGCATATTCACTCTTGGAGTTGTAGGCTTGGTTTTATGGAAGTTCAAGGATCACATCACTAAAAGATGGCTCGAAGAGACTTGGAATTTTGCAAAGCTTATTCTTCCGCTGTTGTTTATTGGCGTGTTTATTGCAGGTTTTGTCATGCCCTTGCTTCCAGAAACAATAATTCAGAATCTTGTCGGCTCAAACACCATTTTAGGGAATATGATTGCATCAGTATTCGGGGCTTTCATGTATTTTTCAACCCTGACTGAAGTTCCGATTGTTCAGGCATTGATGCTTAAAGGAATGGCTGCAGGTCCAGCATTGGCATTACTTCTTGCAGGACCAAGTTTAAGCTTGCCCAGTATGCTTGTAATAAGAAAAGTGCTTGGGACAACAAAAACAGTAGTCTATATCGGGTTAGTAATTGCATATGCAACAATTGCAGGATTGATATTCGGATTCATTTAATTTGCCAAAAACCTTTTAAACTAATCCAATCCCCTTCGGGATATGGCAGAAAGGCTTGACTTTAAGTCAGTGGAAGAGAAATGGAAAAAGAAATGGCAGGACAAGAAAGTTTTTGAAGCAAATCCTGACAAGAGGAAAAAGTATTTTGTAACATTTCCTTACCCCTACATGAACGGATACATGCACCTGGGGCACTTCTACACTTCTGCAAGAGTTGATGTTACTGCGCGTTACAAGAGAATGCAGGGATTCAACGTACTTTTCCCGCAGGCATGGCACTGCACAGGCTCGCCAATCGAGAATGCGGCTTTAAGAATCAAGGAAGGCGAAGAAAAGCAAGTCAAGATAATGACGGGCATGGGCTTTTCTGAGCAGGAGATTAAGAAATTTGCAGAGCCTTTCCACTGGGCAAAATTCTTTCCAAAAGAGTTCAAGAAAGATTTTATTGATGCAGGAATGTCTGTTGACTTCAGGAGAGAATTCATAACAACAAGCCTTAATCCTTATTATGACAGGTTCATACGATGGCAGTTCGGCAAGCTGAAAGAGCTTGGCTATGTGCAGAAAGGAAAGCATCCAGTTGTATGGTGCACTAAAGACAATGCTCCAGTCGGAGACCATGCAAGAGTTGAAGGAGAGGGGGAGACTCCGCAGGAATTCACATTATTGAAATTCAAGTTCGATGATTCTTACATAGTTGCAGCAACTTTGAGGCCTGAAACAGTTTACGGGCAGACAAACATGTGGGTTGGCGCTGACATTGAATATGTTAAAGCTAAAGTTGACGGCGAGCAGTGGATAATAAGCGAGCCTTGCACAAAGAAGCTTGGAGAGCAGGGCAAGACTGTAATGGTTGTTGGCAAGATTAAAGGCCGTGACATGTTAGGCAAAAAATGCAGAGCTCCTGGAATTGAAAGAGACATCATGATTTTGCCTTCTCATTTCTGCGACCCAGAAAAAGGAACTGGCTTGGTTACATCTGTTCCAAGCGATGCTCCGGATGACTGGATGGGACTGCATGATTTGCAGCAGAGCAAGGAAGAATGCGCAAAATACGGCTTGAACTGGGAAGAAATAAACAAAATCAAGCCTATTGCAATTATTGATTCTAAAGATTTAGGAGACATGGCTGCGCTGAAGATTTGCGATGACATGAAAATAAAAAGCCAGCATGAAAGAGAAAAATTAGAGCAGGCAAAAAAGATTGTTTACAAAAAAGGATACTATGAAGGCACTATGAACAAGAACACAGGAAAATATGCTGGAATGCCTGTTGAAAAAGCAAAAGAGCTTGTCAAGAATGAAATGATTGAAAGCAAGAAAGCAGACATTTTCTATGAGCTTACCGGAAAAGTTGTCTGCAGGTGCCTTACTCCATCAATTGTAAAGATTGTTTCTGACCAATGGTTCGTAACATACGGGGATTTGAACTGGAAAAAGCAGGTTCATCATGCTTTTGACAACATGAGATTGTATCCTGAAGAAGTGAGAGCGCAGTTCAACTACGTAATTGACTGGCTTAATGACTGGGCTTGCACCCGTGAATACGGTTTGGGAACAAACCTTCCTTGGGACGAAAAATGGGTTATTGAAAGCCTTTCTGACTCAACAATCTACATGGCATACTACACAATTGCCCATATGATACAGGACATTCCTTTGGAAAAATTAAATGATGAATTCTTTGACTATGTTTTCCTTGGCAAAGGAAAAAAGCCAAACATCAAAGATGCTGACAAGATGAAAAAAGAGTTCGAGTATTGGTATCCTTTGGACATGAGGGTTTCAGGAAAAGACTTGATACAGAATCACTTTACATTCTTTGTATTCAACCATGTTGCAATATTTCCAGAGAAACATTGGCCTAAAGGAATTTGCTGCAATGGCTGGTTAACTGTTGATGCAAAGAAAATGTCAAAGTCACTCGGCAACTTCCTGCTTGTAAGGGATGTTTTGAAAATCGGGGCAGATGCGTGCAGGCTTACTTTGATGTCAGGCGGAGATGGTGTTGATGACGCTAACTGGGATTCTGCTTTTGCAAATACTGCAAACGGAAAGCTTGAGCAGCTTTTTGAAACTTCAAAATTCAATTATGGAAAAGGAAGAGCTGATTATATGAAAATTGATGAATGGATGGAATCTGTTTTGAACAGGACGATTGTACAGGCAACAGATTACATGGACAACATAATGTACAGAAATGCGATACAAAAAGCATTCTTTGATTTGCAGTCCGCAGTTAAATGGTATTTGAAGAGAACAAACAATAATCCTAACAAAGAGCTTATGAAAAAATTGGTTGAAGCTCAGATTTTGATGATTGCCCCAATAACTCCTTTTGTCTGCGAAGAGATTTGGGAGTCAATCGGCAAAAAAGGCTTTGTTTCGACAGCAGAATGGCCAAAGTGTGAGAAGAAAAAGATTAACGATGACATTGAAGCAGGGGAGCAGATGATTTCCCAGACACTTGATGACATACAAAATGTTTTGAAGCTTGCAAAAATTGAGAAGCCAAAGAAAATAAAGTTGTTTGTATCGCCAAAATGGAAATATGATTTCTTGGTTGAAGCAGGAAAGCTTCTTGCTGAAACAAGAGACTTGAAGATAATTATACCGAAGATTATGTCAGGCGAATTAAAGAAATACGGGCAGGAAATCACAAAGATGCTTCCAAAGCTTGCAAAAACAGGAGTTAATTTCAAGGTAACAAGTCAGAAAGCTGAACATGAAGTATTGAAAGATGCAGTTGAGTTCCTGAAGCTCCAGCACAGCTGTGAAGTTGAAGTCAGTGAAGCAGAAAAGTCCAAAGAAGCAAAAGCCCAGTCAGCGATGCCGGGAAAGCCTGCAATTCTAGTTGAGTGATTACATTTCTGTTCTAAATTTTCATATATAAACGGTTTCGAAAAGTTTATATAGTTGTAAGTGTATATAATACACTAAGTAAGCGGACATTGGTTCATTGCTTCTTTCCAAGAAAAGAAGCTAAAAATCAACAAAAACCTGAAATCCAGCTCAATTTCGCCTTGGTTTTAAGACTTTGATTCAAACATGCTTGCCTTTCAGGAATAAACACAAATTAGTAAGTGTATAAAATACAATAAGGTGAACAAACAATGGAAAACAAAACAATGCTAACTGACCTTTATCAACTGACTATGAATGCAGCGTACCTGCAAAACGAATCAAAGTTTGGAACATTCGACTTGTTCATAAGGAAGCTTCCTGAGGATTGGGGATATTTCATCGCAAACGGAATAGAAGAAGCAGTTGACTATGTCACAAACTTGAAGTTTGAAGAAAAAGACATAGAATATCTTAGAAATCAAGGAATATTCAATGAAAAATATCTTGCATTCCTAAGAAATTTCAAGTTCCAAGGCGAAGTTTATGCTGTAAAAGAAGGCACACCTATTTTTCCAAACGAGCCAATATTACGAGTTACTGGCTGGAAAACAGACGCCCAGTTTGTTGAAACTGCTTTGCTGAACATAATAAATTTTCAGACAATGATTGCAAGCAAAGCATCAAGGGTTGTGAATGCTTCAAAAGGTGCAAAAGTTGTTGACTTTGGATTAAGAAGAGCGCAGGGCGAAGATGCAGCAATGAAAGGGGCAAGAGCATGCTACATTGCAGGCTGCGCTGGAACTTCAAATGTGAAAGCTGGGCAGGAATATAGAATCCCAATCACTGGAACACACGCACACAGCTTTGTAATGAGCTTCCCAAGCGAACTTGAAGCATTTTGGGCGTACGCAAAAACTTTCCCTGACAAGCCAACTTTGCTTATTGATACATATGATACAGTTCAAGGAGCAAAGAATGCCGCAGTTGTTGCAAAAGAACTTGAAAAGCACTTCAAGAAGCTTGGGGCAGTAAGACTTGACTCAGGAAATTTAGAGGCGTTGTCAAAAAAAGTCAGGAAAATCTTTGATTCGCAGGGCTTGGAATATGTTAAGATTGTTGCAAGCAATGACCTGAACGAATACAAGATTGAAGAGCTTGTTGAAAAAGAAGCACCAATTGATGCATACGGAGTTGGAACTGAGATGATAACTGCTAAACCAACTGCAGCAATTGCAGGAGTCTACAAGCTTGTTGACGACTCTGATGGTCCAAAAATAAAACTGAGCGCAGAAAAAACAACACTTCCTGGAGTGAAGCAGGTTTACAGGCAGGAAAGAAACGGGAAATACGATGGAGATGTTATTGCTCTTGCAAACGAAAAAACTGAAGGCAAGCCATTGCTTGAGCTCGCTGTTGAAAAAGGCAAAAGAGTAAGAAAAAAGCCAGAACTAGACGAGACAAGAAAATACTGCCTTGAAGAAATCGCAAAGCTGTCGGATGAACTGAAGCAAACAAGAGTCACTGAAAAGTATGAAGTGCGAGTTTCAGATGAGCTGAAAGATTTAGTTGACGTGCTGAAAAAACAGTACAGCAAACTGCCTGAAACAACAATAGAAGAAATCGAAGAAAAATGGAAAGAGCGCGAAAGACGCAACAGCAATGGATGGGCGCTCTGGGGGTAAGAAAAAATGGCAAAATTGGTTGAAACTGTGAGACTTTACATGGAAAGGGCAAGACAAGACGGCGAAGATGCAAAATATTACCCGCCTGAACAAAAAGGAATCTATGAAATAGTTAGCGGAAGCCCTGAGTCAGGCGGAAGAGATTCACTCGGATACTACGAAGGAAGATTCATTGACGTAGTTGCAAAAGCTGTCCAAATGGATGGTTTTGCAGGATGGTGGTGCAGCCATGAACAGGCTGACAACCCAAACAATGGATATGTCCGGCTTATAAAAACGCCTGTAGTAAAAAAAGTTCCAGAAGTTAAAGGCTTGGCAGAAGCTATCAAAACAATAGAGGGATTAGAAAAAGAAGAGTCTGGGCTTGAAGAAGAGCTGAAAAAGGTAAGCAAGCAAAAAAGAGACGCAGCAAAATTTGGAGGCAACTAAAATGACAAAAGCACTTGTAATTGTGGACATGCTGAATGACTTTGTGCAGGAAAATGGAGCATTGCCTGTAAAAGGCGCAAAGGATTTGGTTGAGAACATCGCAATGCTGGCAGAAAAAGCAAGAGCTCAAGGCATAACTGTGGTTTATGCAAACGATGCTCACGCACCTGATGACAAAGAGTTCAAACTATGGCCAAAGCACTGCGTGAAAGACACGTATGGTGCGCAGGTTGTTGAAAAGCTAAAGCCGCAATTGGATGACTTGGTTATAACAAAGCAGGACTTGTCTTTGTTTACAAATCCAGACGCTGAATGGAATCTAACAAAAAGACTTGGAAAATTAGTACAGCAACTTTACATCACAGGGGTTGCAACTGAATACTGTGTCGGGGCAGCTGCACTTGATGCGCGAAAGCTTGGCTACACCGTAAATGTTGTAGTTGATGCAATAGCAGGCGTTGACTTGCAAAAAGGAGACCAGTACAAAGCACTAATCGAGATGGGCAATGCTGGAGTCAGACCAATCGACACAAAAACAGCACTTGAAGAGCTGGTGAGGTGAGGAAAAATGACAGACGACCTTGAGGCTAAAATCAAAACAGCTGAATTCAAGTTTGGCGCAAAGAAAGCGGCAGAAGAGTTAGCTGAACAGATACTTGAATGGACAGCCGGAACTGGGGCAAACGGCGGAGTTATTGGCTTATCAGGAGGAATTGATTCAACAACAGTCGCATATCTAAGCAAGTTTGCATTCGACAGCTACAACAAAGAGAACCCAGACAAAAAGCCGCTAGAGCTTGTTGGACTAATTATGCCTTCAGCAGTAAACAGCTGGGATGACAAAGAAGACGCATTGAGGGTTGCAAGAGCTCTTGGCATTAAACCCCGCATAATTCCTATACAGCCTCTTGCTGATGCATTCAAATCTCAAATCCATGAAGTTTTGCTAAAGGACTTCGATGTCGGCAACTTGTACGCAGAAATCAGGGCAACAGTATTGAGCAGATATGGTGCTGCTGAGAATCTAAGGATAATGGGAACTGGAAATCGAGATGAAGATTACATACTTGGCTATTTCACAAAAAGAGGAGATGGCGCAGTTGACAACAACATACTTGGGAACGTGCCAAAAAGATTAGTACGAAAACTAGCAACGTGGCTCGGAGTTCCAAAAGACTTGGTCAACAGAGTGCCAACAGCAGGCTTGTGGCCGGGGCAGACAGACGAAGGCGAGCTTGGCTACAACTACGACATGGCTGAAATCATACAAAATGGATATGATGAAGGGAAAACAGCTGAGCAAATCCAGAAAATCACTGGCTATGACATGAAAATTGTAAAAGATGTTGATTTCAGGCACAAAACAAGCGAGCACAAAAGGCAGGTTCCTCCAGTAGGAAAACTAAGTTTGGACTACAGGTGAGAAAATGGGAAGATATGGGAGTTTCAAAGAATACCTTAAAGCAGAATACAAAGGTCCATTTTGCGCCACAGACATACTGATACAGTATGCCGGCGGAATTGTGCTCATAGATAGAAAATTCGAACCATTGGGCCTCGCAATCCCGGGAGGAATAGCAGAATACATGCCGCTCACTGAAAATGCAGTAAAAGAAGCAAAAGAAGAGACTGGACTGGATGTAATATTAGATGAGCCTGACAGGCCATTTTGTGTTTTGTCTGACCCAAAGCAAGACCCAAGAGCATTTGTTGCAAGCATAACATACACCGCCAAAGGAGAAGGCGTACTAAAACCGCACAAAGACGAAGATGCATTGTCTGCAAAAGCATACACTCTGGAAGAAATTACAAATCTTTTGCAGGGAAATAAAATTGCATTCGAGCATCATAAAAAAATATTGAGAAAATATATTGAAAACGAAGGTTATGTAAAATGAAGCTAGGAACAGTCGGAGTCATTGGAAGATTCAAGCCATTGCACAATGGAGGTGCAGTCATGCTTGAAACATTGTGCCAGAACGCAGACTGTGTAAAAATTGGAATAGGAAGCTCAAACAGGTACAACGCAAGAAACCCATTTACTGCGCAAGAATCAAAAGAAATGATTGACAGGTTTTTGTCAAAAAAATATTCAAACTATGAATTTATTTTTGTTCAGGACTTCGGACACATTCCTGAGTACAGCAACGGGCAGAAATGGAAACAGTGCATAGTTGAGCAGTACGGAAAGCTTGACTGTTTTGTGACAGGAAATGAATATGTTGCAAGCCTGCTTGAATCTGACTATAAAATAATTCACCCCAGTAATTTAATCCCTAAAGATGAACAGATTATGCTGAGGGCAACAGAAGTGAGAATTGAGATGTCAAGGTTTGGCGAATGGAAAAAGCTTGTCCCAAACGAAGTTTCAGATTATTTGGAAGAAAAAGGCTTGGTTGAAAGGTTCAGGAAAGAGTTTGGGCTTGAAACATTGGCAAAATTAGCAGAAGGCGAGAATTTCAGTTCATTTGAAAGCAAAGAAAAAGAAAAATCGCATGTTGTGAATGGTGTTTAAAATGGCAAGTATCGGGAACTACAAAATAATAAAACAAATCGGTGAAGGAGGATTTGGCAGAATCTTTCAGGCAGAACACATTTTGCTGGAAGAGAAAGCCAGTCTTAAGCAGAACAAGAACGCATCACCTGAAGATGCTGAAATGTTAAGGCACGAAGCAAAACTGCTTTGGAAGCTTGATGAGTATCACTCAATACCTTCAACAAAAGATTTTATTGAGCTTGAAAAAGACAATTGTGTCTTAGTCTTGAACTATATTGATGGCAAGACACTTGAAGAGATTGTTGCAGAAAAATCCAGAATACACCCTGAAGATGTATGCTGGATTACAGAAAGGCTGCTTGGAGCATTATGCTACTGCCATTACAATGGTGTTGTGCACTCTGATGTCAAGCCTGAAAACATTTTCATCGAACCCAAAAAGCACGATATAAAATTAATTGACTTTGGATTGGCTGCGTACAAGCCAAAAAGCAGCACTCATCCAAAAGGATACACTCCAAGATATGCTGCTCCAGAACTTGTTAACGGCAAGCCGCCAATACCTGAAACAGACATTTACGGCGCTGGAATCACAATGCTTTACGCATTAGGAGGAGATGTTGCAAAAAAAACTATTCCAGACGACACTCCAAAAGAAATCGCAGATTTTTGCAACAACCTGATTAAGTATGATCCAACCGAAAGGCCTAGCTGGGAAAAGACAAACCTGATACAGGATTTGTCAGACCTAAGGCTCAAGGTATTTGAAAGAAGGCACATCAGTGAAAAGAACTAATCACTGAAAGAATTGAAATCAAGATTTGTTTAGAGCTAGCTTTAGCTTTGCTCTAAGGAGGCAAACAAAATGTACGGATGGGGAGGTAGCACCTCAGATTGGAAAAAGCCAGGAAAATACGGCTTTGACTCAGCGAGAAGCCCGTACCTGGACAAGCTTGCAAAAGATGCAAGCGCAAAAGGACCAAGAACATACACACGAAGAGACGAACCTGACATGAAACTGGTTGATGCAAAGGGCAAGACAATTTCAACTGACTCAGAAAATCCATTGGTTGTTGCAGTTGATGTAACAGGCTCAATGTCTTCATGGCCTGCAGAAATATTTGATAGGCTTCCATTGCTCTATCAGACACTTTCGCAGTACAAGCCTGACTTGGAGATTTGCTTTGCTGCAATAGGCGATGCAAACTCTGACAGATTTCCTTTGCAGGTGAATGACTTTGCAAAAGGCGTTGGCTTGGAAGACAAACTAAAAGCCTTATGCCCTGAAGGAGGCGGTGGCGGGCAGATAAGCGAGAGCTATGAGCTGTTTGGCTATTACATGCTCGAGCACTGCAATATGCCGAAAGCAAAATCTCCTTTCCTGCTGGTTTACGGGGACGAGAAATTTTACAACGAAGTAAAGCCAGAGCAGGTAAGCCACTACATTGGAGACACGCTTCAGGCTCCGCTTAATTCAGCAGATGTCTGGAAAAAGCTGCAGCAGAAATTCAATGTATATTTCCTGCAGAAAAGATACGGCGATGAAAATGACTCAATAACTGACGCTGCTGTCAAACAGCACTGGGCAAATGCACTTGGAAAGCAAAACATAATTGATTTGCCGAGCTGCGATAGGGCAGTTGATGTTGCAATGGGCTTGGTTGCAAAGCAATGGGGTGAGTTCAAGGACTTCAAGGAAAATCTTAGTGCAAGACAGGATGAAGATGAAGCAAAAACTGTCTACAGCTCACTACGGTTTGTTGATGGAGACCCGAGCGCCAAGTCAGTTGTTTCAGGCAAAAACCTGACAAAAAGGACAATGTCTCTGAGCGAGCTTGGAAAGAAAAAGACAAAATAACTTTTATTTTTTTATTTTTTATTTTGTAAATCAAGTGAGGAAGAAAAATGGAAATAAGCGCAATCGTGACAATCCCGCCGTACGCACCGTTCATAGACTATGTGCTGAGGCACGAGATTGTTTCAGGAGTAAGGCTGAACACAGTGATGCCTGTGAAAGATTCACTCGAAGAGCTGCTGAAAAAACTGAACGACAAAGCGCAGTTTTATGAGAAAGATTTGTGGGTTGACTTGAAATGCAGGCAGCTCAGGGTAAAGACTTTTGGAGTTCCGCCGTTCACAGAAATTGAGCTGACTCATAACATTAAAGTTGACACTCCTGCAACTGCATATTTTTCAGAAGGAAAACAAACTGCAACAGTTCTTGAAGTCAGCGGGAACAAGCTGATTATGCTTGAAGGACCAAAAAGAGTTGTAGGTCCTGGAGAATCAGTCAATATCCCGCACCCTTCACTAACAATTGACGGGTTTTTCACAGATACTGACATAAAATACATTGAATCAGGCAACAAAGTTGGAATCAAAAACTATATGCTTTCATTTGTTGAAAGCAAAAACGATATTGAAGAACTAAAAAAGCTTGCACCAGATGCAAATATTATTGCAAAAATAGAATCAATCAAAGGCATTTCATACGTTGCAAAAGAATGGCAGAAAGAATCAAGGCTAATGGCTGCAAGAGGAGACTTGTATGTTGAGCTGAAGATGCCCCATTACATAATTGATGCAGTTGAAGCAATAGTGAAAAAAGATGAAAACGCAATTTGTGCATCAAGAATCTTCAGGTCGCTTACAGACAGCCTTGAGCCAAGCTGTGAGGATATCGGTGATGTTGACAATCTTTTGAGAATGGGATACAAAACATTGATGTTTGGCGACGACATTTGCATGCAGAGAGACTCAATAATAAGTGCATTAAATTTGTTGAGCGAAATGGCAAAAAGATATGAAAGTTTATATAATAAAAAGAAATTGCTTAAGGTTTAGGGGGTACAGAATGGATTTATCAAATATAGTGGTTGTGCCAAAGCTTAGCATGGTCCAGCTGGATATGCACAAGTCTGGCTTTGATGAAGCTGCGCTTAAATGCAAATATGTGTATGAAGGAAAAGATCCTGAAGTTATTTTTGACAGCCACTATAGGCAGCTTGAGTCAATTGAAAAGCTGAGGAAAAAGTTTCCAACATCAATATGCTACAGGGAAGGATTTAGCAGGGATGTTGCAGACAAAGCAAGCCTAATTATTGCTGCAGGCGGAGATGAGCATCTTAAGTATGTTACCCATTATGTTTCAAACACGCCAGTTCTTGGACTAAACACAGATCCAAAACGAAGCAGAGGCGAGCTTCTCGAAGACAATATTGATGAAGCACTTGAAAGTTTGGAAAAAGGAAATTTTGAAATAAAAGAAGAGACAAGAATTGAGGCGCGGGTTAATCGAAAGCCGTGCATGCTTGGAATGTCTTTGTTTGCCTTGAGAAGGTTTAGTGACCCGTTCGGCAATTTCAGGTACAAGATTATTTTCAATAATCAAGAGGAAGTCCACAGGATAACTTCGGGATTATTAGTTTACGCAGGAAATGGTGTTGATGACTGGCCCCGCGGTGCAGGAAAATATCTTCAGAAAGATTACATTGAACTTAAGCCAGAAGACAAAAAACTTGCATGGGTTGTCAATGAGCCTAACGGAGATTATAAGATGCTCACGGGCTTGATTAATGAAGGAGAGGAGCTGAATGTAACCTGCTTCAAGGATGATTCAGCAGCAGCGCCTGATGCAATTGTTGAGCACAAGGTTAAAGTTGATAATGGAGACAGGGTTTCATTCAGGATAGCTGAAGTTCCGCTAAGAAAAGTTAAGATTAAGGCTTCTCTGAATCAATAATTCCGTGAGTCACAGGATAGAAAACATTTAAATATTGTATACAACACACTTTCTTTTATGGAGCAGAAGCCTTCAGTTACAGTTGACATCGTGCTTTTCACATTGATGGGCGACGATTTAAAAGTACTTCTTGTTAAAAGAAAATATCCTCCGTTCAAGGATTCGTGGGCAATACCTGGAGGGTTTGTAAAGATAGATGAACAATTGGATGAAGCTGCAATCAGGGAGCTTAAGGAAGAGACAAATGTTTCCAATGTTTATCTTGAGCAGCTTTACACATTCGGCGAGCCAAAACGAGATCCAAGAGGCAGAGTAATCACTATTTGTTATGTTGGGCTTGTTCACCACGAAAATTTCAAGCTGAAGGCAAGCACTGATGCTTCAGATGTTTCTTGGTACTCAGCTTATTCTCTTCCAAAACTTGCATTTGACCACAAAGACATAATCGAATTTGCGCTGAAAAGATTAAGAGGAAAAATCGGGTATTCGAACATAGTCCTTGGTTTGCTGCCTGAAGAATTCACGCTAAGCGAGCTCCAGAGAGCATATGAAATAATCCTGAACAAACAGCTTGACAAAAGGAATTTCAGGAAAAAGATTTTTGCTCTCGAAATCATAAAAGAAGTTGCTGGAAAAATGAAGGGCAAGTTCAGGCCTGCGCAGGTCTACAGGTTTGTATCAAAAGAAATCGGAACATTCAAGGTTGAGTTCAGGCCGAACTTCTAGTTTCCAAATTCTAGTTTAAACATTCAATAAATTTATATATTCCGGAGCAGAATCAAAACTAAAAAGAGGTTCTAGAATAGGGGGTGCAATTATGCCCGAAAATCTTGAGAATACTGTAAAAGAATATCACGCAAAAAATATTGTTGCAAGAAATGTACGGGGAAATATTCCGGTACTGACTGCAGCAGGAAAGTCGCTTGCAGAAGCTTGGGAAAATTCTCTTCTCTGCCTTTACGAAGGCGGCGGAAAAATACCAACTGAATACGACACAAAGCTTGACGGCTCTGTAGATGAGCCAAGCCTTGACTCCACAATGCTTATGGTTGTGACAGACCCAAGCTCAGAGCCTTTTATTCACAGAGCATTTCCAGGAGGCTTGGAAGATTTGGAGGAGTACAGGCAGGAAGTTCTTGATGGAATAAAAGACCACTGGGTACGCGACCTGAGTGACCCAACAGATGAAAGATGGGAATACACATATCACCAACGACTCTTCAAATACGAAGTTCCTGGCTTGACTGGAAAGATTGACCAGCTCGCAAGAGCAGTTGACAAGCTTGCAAAATCTCCAATCACAAGGAGAGTTCAGGCAATAACTTGGCAGCCATGGATTGACTTGGACTGCTATGACCCTGCATGCCTGCAGAGCATCTGGCTCAGGTGCATGCCTGATGAGAACAAGACTTGGTATCTTAACATGGATGTAAGATTCAGGAGCAGGGATGCGTATGATGCAGCATACATGAACTGCTTTGCATTAATTTCACTGCAGGAAAGGCTGGCGAATCAGCTTTCTGAAAAAATGGGCAAGGAAATTAAGCTCGGCAGATATACTGACTTTTCCGACTCATACCATGTTTACGGAAGAAGACTGCCTCATTTCAGGGAAAATTTCATGAAGCAGGTTGAAACAAGAACTTTCGAAGAGAGAACCTGGGACAGAGCATTTGGGGAAGAAATCTTCGCAGAAGCAAGGCCTAAAATCATACAAAAAGTAAAGGATGTTGACGAAGGAAGAGCAGAAATGAAAAAGCTGTGATGAAATGAGAGGGAAATTTATAGTCTTTGAAGGCATTGACGGATGCGGCAAAGGCGCGCAGATTAAACGGGCCGGCCCATATATTTTTGACTTGAGCAAGGAATATGATTGCCTTACGACAAGGGAACCAACCCGCGATTTCAAGGAAATCAGGCAGAGAATGGCTCAGGGAACTGATGTTAAGAAAGATGCTGAATGGTATGCGAAAATGTTTGTTGCAGACAGGAGAAACCATGTTGAAAAATACATACAGTACTTGATTAATCTTGGAACCCATGTTTTGACTGACAGGTACAAGCATTCAACTCTTGCATACCAGCACACACAAGGCATTGAACTTAGTAAGCTGATAGAAATGCACGAAGGATTTCTCGTGCCAGACTTGACTTTGATTTTCGACTGCCCTGCAAAGCTTGCTTTCCAGAGAAGAAGGTATGAAGGCGCAACAGATGTATTTGACAAGGATTTGGAGTTTCAGGAAAGTTTGAGGAAGAACTATCTGAAACTTAAAGATATTCTCGAAGGCGAAAATATTGTGATTATTGACGGCTCAAAGCCAATAGACGAAGTTTTCAGTCAGACAAAAGAAGAACTTGACAAAATACTAAAAGTTTAAATAACAACTCTTTCTTTTTTGTTTCGTGATTGAGATTGAATGAAAAAATAATGAACTGGCTTAGGCAGGTTTGGCATTTTGTAATTATTAACTATTTTGTTTTCTTCTGGGTTCCTGTTTATGCATACATGGGGATGATATTCCAGCTTTCTTCAATGCCGAATCCAATGTCTCTGCCTGCTGCAAGCTGGGCATTATTTGTGTTTGGCAGCTCAGCAACATATGTTCTTCACACACTTGAATATCTTGGGCTTTCATTTATTTTGGCAGTTGCACTGAGGCATTCAAGGCATGAATTTTTAATAAAGCACAGCTACATTATTGGATTTGCGATTGCTGCTTTGTTTGGAATAAGCGATGAGATTCACCAAATTTATGTTCCAGGCAGGGAATGCAGCATTTGGGACATGGGTGCAGATTCTTTAGGCGCATTCCTCGCTCAGGCTGCAAGAAAAATCATAAAGCTTGAAAAGAATTATATGGATAAGATTTTTTAAATTCCTATTCCGCTTCTTCCCATTACAACTCCTGCAAGCAGGTTGAATACCAATAGTGTGATAAAAGTGATTGTGCAGTAGATTAATGTGCTTCTTACAAGATTCTGCCCAAGCTGGTATTCTTCAGACAGCTTATCTACACCATTCTCAAGGCTGTTGCCCAAAACAGTCAGTATGTAAATCAGCTCAACAACATATATTCCAACAATAAGCTGGAAATAATATGCAGGTATTCCTGAGCCTCCAAATAGAGATGCAATGCCCCCTATGCCTGATTCTCCTTCAGAAATCTGGGCTAAATCAATTTTTCCAAGAATATATGTTATCATAGATGAAATTCCAATTACAACTCCTGCAATTACTGGAGTCAAGAACTTTATCTGGGACTTCATGTTTGAAATTATGTCTTCCATCAAATCCTTTAATCTCTCGTTAACCCTGTGAATTGATTTAATGTACTCTGCAACACTTGTCAGAGCCTGTGCTGCGATTGTCGGCCCTTTTGCAGAAGCCTGTATCAGAACCTGCATAGTGCTCTGAATCATCTTTGAAGGAAACTGGATTATTGCGCCAATCTTTCTGTTAAAAATTGCATCCTGAACACTCATTCCGAGCCTTGTTATGTTATCAGAAACTGCCTGGAAGAATCTTCCTGAAGTTGTTCCAGTCATAACCTGCGCAACTTTGCCAAACGCAATCTCTGCAGGCAGTCCGTCGCTAATCCTGTTTCCAAGCTGGAATATTCCTGAAGCAAACTCATCTTCAAGCTTTTTTGTCTCATTCCTTATCTTGATTACATTCTTGCTCTTTATCTTATAATAAATTCCTGCGGGCAGCCCTAGCCCTAAAACCACAAGTATGGAAAGCAAAGCTGCGCCAACTCCAAATGGCCCGCTAACTACCTTATCCTTTTCCCTGTATTCTAAGAAGCATGCAACTGAAAACTTGGGAGGCCCGGCAACTGCTGCGGGATTATAAACTTCATATGAACTATCTATGCATATGTCTGCGTTGACATTTTCTGAAGGCTTTAGCAGCAAAGGCATAAGCCCTGCCAAAATAAGTATTGCGGCAATAAAAATGCTCAGGTACAAAGGATTAATCTTAAGCTCCAAACCAAAAAATTTAATTATAATATTCTTGTATTTCTTGAGCTCAGGAATTTCGTCGCTGATGTCAGTATCTCCATATCCTGTTGGTCTTGTTGAAAGAATATTCTTTCCAAGGAAATAAACTGCGACTGGAATAAGGATATCATAAAGAACAGCAATGTAATACCACTTGACACCCTCCATAACACTCAGCGCCAGAGGTAAGATTACGAGCCCAAGAATTGGGAGCACTATGCCAAGCATATGGAGGGATGTCATTGGTGATTTTAAGTTATGAGCATAATGAAGCATGTTTTCGTAAGTCTCATCAAGAATGACTGTAAGTGATTTATCAAGAATTGAAAGCCTCCTTTCTTCAGACGGCTCGTATAATGAAGACTCGATAAGGTGGAATGTCTCAACAAACTCCATGTTGTATTTTCTCCAGCTTTCAAGGTAGATGTCCAGTGATTCCTTAACTGATTCGTACTTTTCTGTCTCAACATCCCACAAGACTTTTTTCATGTCCAGAGACAAAGGTCCTATGATGTGCTTTGAGGCAAATTCAATTGCATTCTCAATGTTTGAAGTGTGCCTTAGGTATGTAACAACATAGAATATGCAGAGCACCATCTGGTTGCTTGCAGATAATCTCCAGCTTCTCGCAAACAAGACAGGAAGCCTGCCGAGTATTAACATGAATACTAGAGCAAGAATCAAAAACAAGATTACAAAAAAGAATGTCTGCTCGCCAAGAAGCAATGGAATCAAATATCCAAATAGCCCCCCGAGAAGAGCAAATGCAAGAGGAAATAAAATCGAAAATGAGACTATTCCTGACGGCGTAATATTAAGGTGCGTTGTACTTATTGCATCCTGATACTCTTTTTCTTTTTTTGGGTCTGCCTTTATTCTTAAAACAGATTCAGAAATATTACAGCCCATTTCATACAAGTTCAAATGAGTTGGAAGAAGCTCTTTTTTGAACTGAAGGTATTCTGAAGAAATAGCCTGCTCTCCTGTAAACTCAGGAGCCTGCTGCTGGACTACGAACCTTTTTTCTATCTCTTCAGCATATTTTTTCCTTAGCTCTTCTTGAGTTACCATGATTACGCTTTTTGCCTAAGCCTTGCCTCTTTTTTCAGCCACCTTTCAAACTGCGAGAATATAACCTTTGAATCAATTGAGCCTGTCTCTCTCAAAACATCCTCTGAAAGATTATGGAACATGTCATTTGCCTGGATTACAAAAGGAGCTTCAAGCATCTCCGGGTCTTTTACAAGATTTGAGTAATCAACAATAGCCTGCTTAATTTTTGCCCTTAGCAGTATGTTGTCCCAGACAGCATCCCAGTTTCCTGCAAACTGCTTGATTCTTGCAGCAACTTCCTTTAGAATGTCTGAGTCTCCGTTAATCAGCTCAGGAGTTGGCTCAAGCTGGTCAGTCACCGTATTGTATGTCATCAAATCAACAAATCCGTTTTCATCAAGAGGGTCATTCTTCCATTCTTTTCTTACTTCAGTAATCTGCAGGACTCTCCTTTTTCTTGAAATGCCTCCTGCTGTTTTTATTGGATTGCAGATTACAACAATGTCAGTTGCCTTGAATGAAGTAGCTGGAACTCCAATGTCATTAACAACTCTGTCAAAAATCCCGTATGGTGATGCTGCGTGAATTGTTCCTGCAACGATGTTTGCAGCAGCGCCTACTCTCATTGCTTCATACAAAGATTTTGCTTCTGTGCTTCTGACTTCACCTATTATTAATGAGGAGTCTCCAAGCCTTAGTGTGCTTCTTATTCCTGTTTCAGCACTAACTTCAGTCTGCCCCAATCCCAGCGCAGAACTTACTTTCAGGCTTTGAACATTATAACCTAATCTTCTCAGCGAAGGAACAGGCAGTTCTAAAGTGTCTTCAACAGTAATAATCCTGTATCTTCTCATTAGTTCAATAAGCATTGAGCCAAGGAAGCTTGATTTTCCTGAGCTTCTTGTACCTGCAACAAGGAAAGTTCTTGTTCCGTCAATCAAAAAGCTCAGCAAGCCTGCCGCCAAAGAATTCATCATCCCGTTTTTTATGTAAAGCGGGAAAGTCCATGGCTTGTTCCTGTGCCTTCTGAAAGAAAATGCCAATCCAGTTGGATTTAATGGCGCTGTGATTGCTGCAACTCTTGTGCTTGCGCCTGGAAGCTGAAGCTCTGTGTCTAAAATCGGGTTTGCTTCATCCAAAGGCCTGCCTGAAATCAGCCTGAGCTTTGTCGCCCAGCTCTCTGACTCGGTTTTTGTCGGGAAAATATTTGTGGTGCAGTCCCCAAACTCAGCGTGCACAATAAAAATCGGAATCCTGCCAAGAGGTGAGTTAACAGTTATGTCCTGTATATTTTCATCCTGGTTAAGTATTTCAATCAAACCAAAGCCAATTGTGTTCCTGACAAGAATTTCTGAAAGCTGCTTCTGCTCAGCATCAGTCAGCTTTATGCCCATATTTGTAGAAAGCTCTCTCAGCAAATCTGTGCCGACGTTTGTGAAAACCTCCCTCATCCTGTCAGGCTCAACAAACTCCTCTTTTGTCGGCTTGTGCTCTGCCATTATGTCCCTTGCAGCGCTGAGCAAAGCGTATTTTTCCTCAGAAAGCCTGAACTCTGGAGGAATTATGTGATAAACATACTGCACTGAATCTAGGAGCCTGAATATGGTTATTTCTGTGTCCCCGACCATGTAATTGCCAATCTCTTCGCCCTTGTCAGGGTAGGTTGCCAGCAATTTTGTGTACATGAAATTAGGCTTGATTACTGGAGTGAAAACCTTGTCATACAGTTTCCTGTCTCCAACTTCATATCCTGATAGCTTGTCAGCAACTTTTTTAATCAAAGTTGTCTGCTCAAGAAGCTGCTGTATGTATGAAAGCAGAGAAATATAGTGGTCATCACACTTCATCAAGGCATCGCTTAATCTTTTCTCTTTAGCAATCCTTGCCTCACGCATCTCTCGTTTAACAAGAACATACGCTGCAATTGGGTCTTCCTTTAATGTTTTGTAAATAAATGTCCTCAGGAAATTGTATCTTGAGGGCACTATTTTCTGGCATTCAGGATTTCCCATGCTCAGGCTTTGCATAGAAAACAAGTCCATCTTTTTTATCAGCAAAGAATACAAATTCGCAATCTCGCATAGTATCCTTGTCTGGTCAAAATCATAATCATAATCCTGAACCTGCGAGAAAGTCAAGCCAATTGCATCAGGTATGTCAATAAGGTGCTCAATAACCACCCTCATTGTCAGAGGGTCATATTCAATAGAAGGGGCTCTTGTTGATTTCTCGCAGCTTATTTTAAGAATTTTGCCTTCTGCTGTACGCTCTACTTCATACTGGTATGTTTCACTATCATTCTTAAAAAGCATTCTTACCTCTTTTTACTACCCTAAACCAATTTTAGCATATATTTAAATATTTGCTATCCTAAAATTCAGTATTATCTTAAAAGAGGCAATATGGCAGATTTATTCAGGACAGGGGCTCCGCAAAAGGAAGAAACGAAGAAAGAAGAGCTTAAAAAAGAGGCTCAGCAGCCTGTTTCTGACTTTGAGCTCAGGCTTTCAGGAATAACCAGGGCTATGAAGCTTCTTGAAGAAAGGTATGATTCTATCAGGCAGCAAATCAGGTTTATTGACCAGAATCTTCTTGACACAAAAAAAAAGCTTGAAGCAGAGATTAAGGCGACAGATAGTGAGCTTGGAGAGCTTAACATCGAGCTAAAGTCATTAAAGGAAAACGCAGCCAATTTTTCAAAAGAGCTCAAGATGGCGGCTAAATCACAGGACCTTGCTGCAGTCTCAAAATATGTAGAGATGTGGGAGCCTGTTGAGTTTTTGACAAGAAAGCAGGCAGAGCTTATGATTGAGCAGGCTAAAAGAAAAAGTTTAAATAAGTAGCACAATATAAACAAAATCGTGATGTGATGGCTCTTTTTACAATAAAAACAGACAAAAAGCAGGCAATACCTACTGACCAGGTTCTGAAGCTTAGGCAGCAGGGCTTTGCTGATGACAGCATTGTTGAAATGCTCCAGAAAGACGGCTTTAAGTCACACCAGATTTTCGAGGCAATGAGCCAGGCGGACATAAAGGGCATGGTTGTCCCTGAAACACTTGAAAACATTCCTGCGCCTGAGAATCCAATGCAGCCAAAGCTTGGGATGCCTTCAGAGCTTCCGCCGCTGCCTGCGCAGAGCGAGAGGATAACAACTGACAAAATACAGGAAATAGCTGAATCCATTATTGATGAAAAATGGGATTTGCTTGTTGAGAATGTTAACAAAATCATTGACTGGAAGGAAAGGGTTGAAAAGTCAATGGCTGAAATTTCTAAAAAAGTGAACGAGCTTGATACAAGGATGGCAAAGAGCAGCACAGAGGTTTCTGCTCAGCTTGAGACGCAGGAAAAAGTTATGGAAAACGTTGACGCAGAAGTAAAGGCTTTCACAAAAGTATTGCAGAAAGTTCTTCCTGACTTGATGGCTCATGAAGTGAAATCAACGCCAGTAAAATTCAAGGCATCTGAAGCTCCTGAGCAGGAAGCAGAGAAGCCAAAGAAAAAGTCAAGGACAGAAGAGATTTTCGGCTCAATAGAAGATATTTCTTGAACAGCAAAATTTAAAATAAAAATTGAATCAAAAAGAAAATCAATAAACTAAATATCTGTCAGTGTCTTGATTGTGAATGTGATTATCAGCAGCAATAGCACCATTCCAAGTACTCTTGGGTGTGTCAATGTGTTAATTATTGTCTGCTTGTATCCAGGCTCGCCTGCAGTCAGATTGCCTGTAGTTGTTGCTGCATGCTCTGCAGTAACATTCGCCCCTTCGCCAAGAGGCGAAATCTTAGGCCCGTAAACCTCTGACAATCCTCCTAATAAAATAAGGATTCCTATTGCAAGAAGCCACCAGTGGATTGTTCCCCAGCTCTTCATAACACCTTCTATTGCTTCGCTTGGTGTTCCTGTCAGCCTGAACATTGTTATCAGGAAGAAAATGAAGATGAAGAATATTGCAAACCAAGGAGAAATGTATTTGACAAGATTTACTGCATCAGCTGAAAACAACAGCAATGCTGCAACACACAATGCAATTATCGAGTTAATGCCTTTGTCATCTCCCAAAGGCTTCAGCGCCATCAATAATGCGTAAGTTACAATAAAAACAAGAAGGAAAGGAAAGATTATTGAAACGCTTTGCAATAATCCTATATCAAGGAAAGATGCCATTTTTATGGTAGCGGCTTAAACAAGTCTCCAAACTTCTTCCAAGCAGTCGGCTCTGCTGCCGTTTTGTCCTTGCCAGTAACATACGCAATAACAATACCGAACACAAGCAATATCAAAAGCACTGCTTGGTTAGTCCTGTCATCAAGCCAGCCAAGCCAGCCTGGAGTTTCGAACCAGTTTGCTGAAAGTGCGAAGACATAAAACACAATAACTATCGCAGCAAGCATGACCCAGTTGCCAAATGGCGAGCCTGGCAGATCAATCTTTCCACCAAGCATTCCAAGCAAAAGCATTACCATCAATATTGCGATAATCCAAACTGAGATTGAAGGCAGTGAATTGTTTATTATATCAACAACATCAGGGAAATGCGTTCCTCCTGCTGTTGTCAAAGTAAGTTCAGCATCATTAGGCGCTCCGCCGTATGCAACGTGAGGCAATACAACAAGCAAACCCATAACTAGTGCAACAATTATATTGAACTTTTTGCCTTCAGTTAAAGGATCTCCCAAAATGTGGCTTTTCTGAAGTATTGCAAAAACAACTACAAAAACAAGCATAAACGGGAGAATTAAGTCAAGCAGACCTAGCTCCAATAATCTTTGAACAACTTCTTGATACCATACCATTATTCATCGCCTCTTTATTGTTTTAAACGGAATTGTTCTATATATAGCTTTCGTTAGCTACTCGATTCTTTTCTTGTAATAAACCACATGAACAAAACTAATCCTACGACAAACAAAACAGCTGCTGCTGCCTGGCTTGTCCAAGCTGATGAAATGAAGTCACCTACAACTGAAAGCCAAGTCTCACCGTCGCTTGTGTGCAGAGCGTGCAAAATCAAAAGGATCATTGCAAATGCAATTACTCCAACGATTGTCCAGAATAAAGGCTTGTTCTTGGCATGCAAGTCAAACTCGCCTTGCGCTACGAACACGCCGATAGCTACCATAAAAAATACTGAGATAATAAACAGAACAACTATGTTTGCAAGATATTCATTGATTGCCATAACCAATGGCTTTACAGACACGACAAGCAAGCCCATAACAAATGCAATCATTGAGTTAAGGTTTCTTCTTGGAGAGCCGTCTTTCTCCTGCCCAAGAACTCTTGTCTTGTCAAGAATAGCATAAACTAACGTGAATACAAGAAGGAATGGAAGAATAACATCATAGAACCCGAGCCGGGTTATGAATTCTATCACACCTCCAAATAACGTCGTTTCAGCCATCAAAGAAAAAAAGAGTTATTTGATTTATAAAGTTTTCCATTTTCACAATAAGGTTTATAAAAACCCTGCTTTTAGCCTAGCCTATGGCATTAGACAAAAAGGATTTCGAAGGAATGAGAAAGGAAATAGAGACATATGACGAGAAACGGGAAGAGCTAATCAGGCAGTCAAGGGACATCATAAAGCTTAGCAAGCAGATAATTTATGCTGTGCACAGGAAAGAAATGAAGAATGCCGAGAAAGATCTTGAAGAAATAAAAAAGATTGTTGTAAAAATCAGCGAGAAAGTAAAAAAAGACCCTAAGCTTGACATCGGAAGCTTCAAGGAAGGCATACAGGAATATGTTGAGGCTGCTGCATACTATTATTTTGAAAAAGAAAACAAGATTCCAAAAAGAACTGAGCTTAATGTTGACACAGAATACTATCTTCTTGGCTTGTGCGACCTTACAGGCGAACTCGTGAGGAATGCAGTTAATTCAGGAATCAATGACAATACTGAGAAAGTAATCAAAATCAAGGAGTTTGTTGACGAGCTCTATGACGAGCTTATGCAGTTTGACTTGAGAAACTCTGAGCTGAGAAGAAAAGTTGATGCAGTGAAGTGGGACTTAAAGAAGCTTGATGATTTGGTATTCGGATTAAAGATGCGAAAATAAAATGGTTGATAAGGAAAAAATTAAAGAGCAGGCAAAAAAGCTTATGGATGAGTTTGTTTCTGCACTTGAAAAAGCTGAGGAAGTCAAGGAAGATTTTGGAGTCAAAAGAAAAGACGTAATGAGAACTCCCAGTAAGGACAAGTACAAGGGCACAGATTTCAAGGAGAGAATGCTTAAGAATGCCCCTAAAGTTGAAGATGAGCAGATTGTCGCAGAGAAAAAGAAATGGTAAATATGTTAGTCAAAGAAAAGCTTGATAAACTAAAAAAAGGTGAGCTTTCTGCAGTTGATAATATTCTTAATTGCATTAAAGTGATTGAAAAAGAAGACAAAAAAATCAATGCATTCATACACGTCAATAAAAATGCCGTTGAAGAAGCAAAGCTTGTTGATGAGAAAATAAAAAAAGGAAAAGCTGGAAAGCTTGCAGGTTTGGCAATTGGATTAAAATCAAATATAAATGTGACAGGCTTGCCAATAACCTGCGCATCCAAAACATTGAAAAACTATATTGGAACATATGATGCAGATGTTGTTGAGAAAATAAAAAAAGAAGACGGTGTAATAATTGGAATGCTTAACTGCGATGAGTTTGCGTGCGGAAGTTCAGGAGAGACTTCTGCATTCGGGGCAACAGATAATCCCGCTGCTCCTGGCCGCATTCCTGGAGGCTCAAGCTCAGGAAGCGCAGCATCTGTTGCAGCAGGAATGTGCGACATTTCCCTTGGCTCTGACACAGGCGGCAGTATAAGGAACCCTGCCTCACACTGCGGTGTTGTTGGAATCAAGCCGAGCTACGGCAGGGTCTCGCGTTATGGATTAATTGACTTGAGCATGAGCCTTGACCAGATAGGTCCTGTGTCAAAAGATGTTTACGGCGCAGCGCTTATGCTTTCAGTTATTTCAGGAAAATCTGAATATGATGCCACAACTTTTGACAAGCCAGTTCCTGACTACACAAAATTCAAGGTTCCAAAAAAAATAAGAATCGGCTTGAGCGATGATTTCAAAAGATTGTGCTCTGACGAAAGAATTTATGCATTGGTTGAGAAGAGTGCAAAAAAGCTTGCAGAAAAATTAGGAAGCGAAGTCAAAAACATAAAACTAAAGTATGTTGACCTTGCAATCCAGACTTATTATCCATTGTGCTATGTTGAATTTTTCTCTGGCACAAGAAAGTTTGACGGCAGGAGATATGGCGAGAAAATTGAGGATGCCTGCGGCGAGGAAGTTCTTAGAAGAATTCTTGGCGGGCAGGAGATAAGCAAGGCAGAGTTCCACGGAAAATATTACAGGAAAGCTCTACAGGTTAAGGAACTGATTAAAGAGGATTTTGAAAAAGCTTTCAAGGATGTTGACATTATAATAAGCCCGGCAACTCCAGTTTTGCCGCACAAGATTGGAACAAAAATAACTGACCCAAAAGTTATGTATGCATATGATGCATTCACAATCCCTGCAAATCTTGCAGAAATCTGCGCAGGTGTTGTAAAGTGCGGAGAGATTGAAGGAATACCTGTAAGCCTCCATGTTATGGCTCCTGCATTCAAGGACGAGCTTCTATTCAATGTCCTTAAAGCGTGGGAAGATTTAGAATAGTTCTTGTAGATTAATCATAATACTTATTCTATATCCTTTGATTCCATAAACCTTATAAATTTCAATAGCCAAGGCTTACTTTATGCAGATAACGCATCTAGGGCATTCTTCTGTAAAAATTAAGACCCAGACAGGAATCGTGATTTACTTTGACCCTTACAAGATTCCTGACAATGAAAAAGCAGACCTTGTTCTTATATCGCATGACTATTTTGACCACAATTCGCCGAGTGATGTTGAGGCGCTGCAGAAAGAAGAGACAATTGTAATAACAACACCCGAGACAGCCAAGACTCAGTCTGGCACAGTAAAGCCTTTGAAGGCTGGAGACAAGATTTCAATAGGCAACATAAAAGTTGAGGCAGTGCATGCGTATAACATAAACAAAAAATTCCATCCAAAAGGAATGGGCATAGGATTTATTTTGACAGTTGAAGGAAAAAGGATTTATTTTGCAGGAGACACTGACAAAATCCCTGAAATGGAAAAGATTAAAGAGATAGATGTTGCTTTCATCCCAATTGGGGGAACATACACAATGAATGCAGTTGAAGCAGCAGAGGTTGTACGGGACATTTCTCCTAAATTGTGCATTCCAATACATTATGGCACTGTTGTGGGCTCTAAAAAAGATGCAGAAAAATTCAAGGAAGAATGCGCAAAGCTAGGATGCACTTCTGAAATAAGGATTTTGTAAAATGGCAGAAAAGCTTCTTCTAAAAGGCGCGAAGCAGGCAGTAGAAAAATGCATGAAAATCAGGAAAGGAGAGAAAGTTGTAATAATTACAGACAGAAAAACTCAAAAAGTCGGAGATGCTCTCGAAGATGCTTCGCTTAAAATCACAAAGAATGTCAAGAAATTTATTCTTGAGGATTTTGGAAAGCGCCCGCTTAAAAAAATTCCAGATGAAATTCTGAAAGCTGTTTCTGAATCAGATGTCTCATTTTTCTGTGCGCAGCAGTGCTCTGACGGAAAGACTAACGAACTTGTCACACTAAGGAGGGTTGTGCAAAAGATTGTGACAGATAAAGGCGGAAGGCACGCAGGCATGCCTGGAGTTACAGTTAAGATGATGGAGCAGGGCATGAATGCAGATTATGGAAAAATAAAAAAGATTTGCAGACAAGTTTATGATTTGGCAAAGAAAGCAAAAAAAATAACTGTTGAAAATGAGAAAGGCACAAGTCTGAAAGCAGAATTCACAAAAAAAAGATTGTGGGTTATATGCGACGGGGACATACGGGCAGGGCATTGGAGCAATCTTCCTGACGGCGAAGTATTTACTGCTCCCCTAAAAATAAGCGGAACTGCTGTTGTTGATTTGCTTGGCGATGTTTTTGTAAAAGAAGGCACACTAAAACATTCAGTCACATTCAAGATAAAAAATTCAAGAGTCACAGAAGTCAGACATCCTGACAAAAAGCTTGTTCAAAAACTGTGGAAATATTTGAAGCAGGACAAAAACTCCGACAGGGTTGGCGAGTTTGCGATTGGCACAAACATTTTCCTGAAGAAATTTGTGGGCTCAATGCTTCAGGATGAAAAATTCCCTGGTGTGCACATCGCATTCGGCTATCCATATCCAAGCATGACAAAAGCAAGATGGACAAGCAAAGCCCACATGGATGTTGTTATGACAAAAACAACAATTACAATCGATGGCAGGAAGATAATGGATAAAGGAAAGTTTGTTTTCTGAATCAAAAATAAGGTCTCAGCAGTTACTCCCTTCATCATTTGTCAGCCGGGGATAACCTCATCATTGACAATCGCTTCTCCTTAGAGCCTCTATTTAAACATACCGATACTTTTAAATACAAAATGCAGAATTTCAGAAGCCATGAAAAGGACTAACACTTGCGGGGAGCTTAATGCTTCAGCTATTGGAAAGAATGTAGTTGTCCAGGGTTGGGTGCATACTGCAAGAGACCATGGCGGCAAAATTTTCATAGATCTTAGAGACAGGTATGGACTTACCCAGATTGTCTGCGACCCTCAGGAAAGCAAGAAAGCCCACGAGGTTGCTGAAAAGATAAGAAGAGAGTTTGTTATCGAGGTTCATGGCGCTGTAAGGGCAAGGCCAAAAGAAATGATTAATCCTAATCTTACAACAGGGGAAATAGAGGTGCTTAGTTCAACTATCGAGATATTGAACAAGTCAGAAACTCCTCCAATTGAAGTTGATGACAAAAAAGTCGCAAGCGATGACTTGAGGCTGAAATGGAGATACATTGACTTAAGAAGGCCATCTATGATAAAGAAATTTGTAATAAGGCACAATGCGGCAAGGGCTGCAAGAGAATTTTTGAGCTCAAAAAATTTCCTTGAAGTTGAGACGCCTGTGCTTGTTAAAAGCACTCCCGAAGGAGCGCGTGATTATATTGTTCCAAGCAGAGTTAATGCAGGAGAATTTTATGCACTGCCACAGTCACCGCAGCTTTACAAGCAGATGCTTATGGTTTCAGGATTTGACAGATATTTCCAGCTCGCAAGATGCTTAAGGGATGAGGACCTGAGAGCAGACAGGCAGCCCGAGTTCACACAAATAGACTTGGAAATGAGTTTTGTTGAACCCGAGGATGTTTTTGAAATTATTGAAGGAGTAATGAAAAATATTTTCAAGCAGGGCATTGGCTTGGACATCAAAACTCCTTTCAGGAGAATTCCTTACAAAGAGGCAATGGAAAAATACGGATGCGACAAGCCTGACTTGAGATTTGGAATTGAAATAAAGGATATCGGCAATATTGTAAAGGATGCTAGCTTCAAAGTATTCAACGACACTATTGCAAAAGGCGGAGTTGTAAGGTGCATCAATGCAAAAGGATGCGGGGAGATGAGCAGGAAGCAGATTGAAGGTGAATGGACAGAGTTTGCTGCTGGCTTTGGAGCAAAAGGGCTCGCCTGGATGAAAGTTGAGAATGGAAAGCTTGAATCAAGCATTGTAAAATTCTTCCCTGAAGATTTGCAGAAAAAATTAATGCATGCAACAGATGCCAAAGACAAAGACCTTTTGCTGTTTGTGGCTGACAAAGCAAATGTCGCAGCAGCAGCACTTGGGCAGCTTAGATTAAAAGTTGCCCAGCACTTAAACCTTCTGAAGAATAATGTTTTTGAATTCTGCTGGGTTGTTGACTTCCCATACTTCCACTGGAATGAGGAAGATGAAAGGTGGGAGCCTGAGCACCATATGTTCACAATGCCAAAGAAAGAATGGCTTGACAAATTAGAATCACATACTGGAGAAGTTACTGGAACTCTTTACGATCTTGTACTGAACGGAATAGAGCTTGGCTCTGGAAGCATAAGAATACACAAGCCTGAGCTTCAGGAAAGGATTATGAAGATTATTGGCCTGCCAAAAGAGCAGGCAATGAAAAAGTTTGGGTTTATGCTCGAAGCATTCACATACGGGGCCCCTCCCCACGGAGGGTTTGCACTTGGCTTTGACAGGATAGTTGCATTGATGACTGGGACAAATGACATACGGGAAGTTATTGCTTTCCCGAAGAACAAGACAGCGCAGTGCCCAATGGACGGATGCCCGAGCGCAGTTGATGACAGGGCGCTGAAGGAAAACCACATCAAGATTGATTTGGCTGCAAAAGTGAAAGGAAAAAGCGCAGAAGAGAGGCTGGCAAGAGAATCTTCTGAAAGCCCAACTGAAAAAGTGTCTGAGCCTGAAGAGAAAAAGAAGAAGAAATAGGAATTCTTAAATATTCATTCTTGCCCCGCACATATTAATGGGGGTAAAATTAATCTGGGATTTGGACAACACTCTTGTTGATGTTGTCGAGCATGAGTACGAGCTTGCGCAAATTACTTTAGGCGAGCTTGGAATAATCGATACAAGAGATAATATTATAAAAAGAAATCCATGCCTGTGGGGGGATTTTGTAAGAAGTTATGGTCTTGGCGAAGAAGAATTCTTTAAAGTCTGGAATGCTCTTGACGACAGGGTTAATGGAATAAAAAACGGGAACATAAAACTTTATCCTGACACAATTCCTGTTCTTGAAAAATTGGTTTGTTCAGGCTATTTGTTAGGGATTGCATCAAACACTCCAAAAGACAGGGCAATGATTGAGATAAACGCATTTGGGTTGTACAAGTTCTTTAACCCTAAAGCGATTTCATGCTACGACTATAAGATGCCGTGCAAGCCAGAGCCTGATTTGGCTCTCAACGCGCTTGCAGGCTTGAACTATGACAAAGAAAATGATAAAGTCTTGGTTATTGGAGATACGAGAAACGACATAAGGTCTGGAGAAAACCTGAAGAAACTTGGCTGCGATGCAAAAACTATTTATATAAATAGGCACAACTTGAACTACGAAGCAGATTATGTTGTTTCAAGCCTCGAAGAGGCTTATTTATTAATCCAAAATGGACTATAAAAAAGAGGTTAGGAGAGCCTTTTTCCACATGGCTCTTGGAGTTGCAATTGTAGTTCTCGCTTTGCTGATAGACTATGCAACATTAATCAGCGGGATGCTCGTTGTTCTCGGGCTGGGATTGATTGTCTCAGACATAAGCAGGACAAAAAAACTGCCTGTGATTGACTGGTTCTTAAGAACATTTGAAAGGCCCAAAGAATACAAAACTTTTCCTGGGAAAGGCGCATTTTATTTTATTGCAGGCTCGCTTCTCGCGTTAGTCTTGTTCGAGAAGAACACTGCGCTTGCTGCAATACTTATACTTGCATTTGGAGACGGCTCAGCAAAGATTTTTGGGAAGTTCGGGAAAATAAAAACACCGCTGAACGGGAAAAAGACACTCGAAGGCACAGTCATGGGAATCTTTCTAGGATCTCTTTCTGCAATGGTTTTTGTTGCTCCTGCTGCAGCATTCTTCGGCGCATTGCTTGGAATGATTGCTGAAATGATTGACTTTGAGAATTTCCAGATTAACGATAATATTCTTGTTCCTTTGGTTTCAGGATTGGCTGTTTCTGTTGTTTCTTCAGCGTTAGTATGATGTCGCCCGGCGAATCAAATCCTATCTTTAATGCAATCTTAGAAAATTCTTTGAATGAAAGCGGTTCTGTGTGAAGCTTTATCCTGTTCTTTCTTATTGCATCAAAAACTGAATCAATATTTTTTTCAGCGTCAATTAAGCTGTAATTCCTGTTCATATTTGAGAGCCTGTGGCAGTCTGAGTTTGCAACAACAGGGATATTGTATTTTTTTGAAATCCTCATTGCTGTGTTGTTGAAGTTTACATACTTACTATAGAAATAGGAATATTCAAGTGCGTCAAACAAATGTTTGTGCTTCATGAAAAAATTCATTCTCATAGAAGTTGGGTGAGGGAAAAATGGGTGAGGTGCAATAAGGAAAGCTCCCTCGTTTTTCATAGGTTCAAGCCCCTTGAAAGTTTTTACATCAAAATCAAAGCAGTTCAGCACAACAATATGCTTTAATCCTATACTTATCTCAACTCCTGGAATCAAAAGGATATTATGCTTCTTCGCATATGATTTTACATCCTCATAGTATACTGTGTTGTGGTTTGTTATAGAAAGAACATCATATTTGTATTTTGCTGCCAGCTTTATAAGTGTTTTTGCAGAATAGCCTATGCCGTCATAGGTATCCTCTCCGGTATGTATGTGAAAATCACACTTTAACATAAAAAAAGAAAAAATAAAAGAATAAACTTACCTTCTAGCCATCTTGACTTTAGCGACATTGCCTTTCTTGTCAAGGAAGTATAGGTATCCTTTTTCTCTCTTAATACCGCATTTAACAAGGACTTCCTGCTTTGCCTTGCCTTTCTTCTTGCCTCGAGCCATTGGTGCTCTGGCAACATTGCCTTTCTTATCTATGAAGTATAGATAGCCAGGCTGTCTCTTAACGCCGCATTTAACTAACACGTCTGCCATTTTTTAATTCACCCCTCATTTTTGGATTTTTAAAATCTAAAATACAAGAACATGTTCTCCCTTATAAATCTTTGTTTTCACCGAGGGAAAATTATATAAATAAACCCTGATTCAGGAACAGAAAGATGGTAGAAGCAAAGATAGGGCTTGAAATCCACGGCTATTTAAGGATGAGCGAGACTCACAAGAAGCTGTTCTGCAGCTGCGATATTGCTGATTCTGAATCAGAGCCTAACACAAACATCTGCCCTATATGCACAGGGCAGCCAGGAAACAAGCCGATGCTGCCGAATAAAGAGGCAGTTGACAAGATTATCAAGGCAGGGTTAATGCTTAACTGCAAAATCAACTATAATCTTCTTTTCCAGAGAAAACACTACAGCTGGCCAGATTTGCCAAACGGTTTCCAGAAAACAATGTCAGGCTCATATGCTGTGCCAGTCGGCGAGCACGGAAAATTCATGGGCATAGGCATTACTGAAGTTCATCTCGAGGAAGACCCTGCAAGATGGGATCCTGTGACTGGAAAGATTGACTACAACAGGTGCGGATTTCCGCTCATAGAGATTGTAACAGACCCTGACTTCAAGTCAGCTGACGAAGTTAGGGAATGGATTAAGAAACTTCTTACAACTTTAGGTTATGTTGATGCTATCGACGAGAATGCAGGCATCAAAAGTGATGTTAACGTCAGCATTGCTCCAAGCTTCAAGAGAATTGAAATCAAGAATGTCAATTCGCTGAAGAGTATTGTTGCTGCAATCCAGTACGAGATTGCAAGGCAGCAGGAAGAGGGAGTTAAAGAAATGGAAACTCGTGCATGGGATGATGAAAAAGCATGCACAATCAAGATGAGGTCAAAGGAAACTGCTCAGGAATACATGTTTATCCCAGAGCCTGATTTGCCTGTTGTAAAAATTGACAAAGATTATATTGACAAGATTAAGAAAACACTGCCTGAAAAGCCTGAAGCCAAAATTGAGAAATACACAAAGCTTGGAATTCCAGAAGAGGATGCAGTGATTCTTGCGTCAGAAAGGCTGCTCGCAGAATTGTTTGAGAAAGTCGCAAAAGAGATTGACCCTGTACTTTCTGCAAAATGGCTCAGGAGAGAGCTGCTCAGGGTTTTACATTACAATGAAAAGGAAATGAAAGACCTTACTCTTGATGAAAAATATCTGATAGAGCTTCTGAAGCTTATCGAAGAGAAAAAAATAACAGAGCAGACAGGAAAAAAGATTCTTGAAAAGCTCATTATTGAGCCTTTCTCGCCGAAAGAGCATGTTCAAAAAGAAAGTTTGGGGGTTGTTTCAGGGGAAGAAGAGCTGAAGAAAATTTGCGAGGAAGCAGTCAAGGAAAGCCCTGCTGCAGTTGAGGACTATAAGAAAGGAGAGCAGAAGGCTCTAAACTTTATAGTCGGTGTTGTTATGAAAAAGACAAAAGGAAAAGCGAGCCCTGCAGTTGTTAACAAGATTCTTAAAGAGATTATTAAATAAAAGGTTAGATAAAATATAATAAAATTTTCTGCTTATTTTTTCTTAATAAAATAGCTGATAATAATTATTGCAAACAATAAAAGCAAAACAAGAACTGCTGGAGGGAATCTTGCGAAATTCTGTCCGGGCACATTGCCTATCTCTTCTGAAACCTGCTTTGTTGAAGTAGGGATTACTTCTGCTGCAACCCTCTCCTTGACAAGTTCCATCTTGCGCTCAGCAGTTTGTGCTGGAAGAGGGTTCTGCTCTGCAGTTTTTGCATCTCCAAGCACTTCTGTTACAATCTGCTTAACCAGTTTTGCTGAATCTCCAACGTATGATTTTGCATTTATTATGACACTGAAATCCAAGCCGTCCTGCACTGCGCTCCCTGTAAGCTTTGGCTTCTCGGCAATCGTAAAGAGCATAACTTTGGTATCATTCAAAACTATCTCGCTCTGCGATAATGGACCGACTGAGATAACTCCGGCAGGTAGCTGGAGCAGGATATTCACGAGCCATGCGTCTTCGCTTGAAAGTATGAATGGGCATGCCTGCACCCTGTCTTCCCAATTAAGATAGTCTGGCTGGATGATATCAAGCTCAGAGCCTTTAATCACAGTTTTCTTTCCTGGAATCTGGCTTGAGCTTTCCCCATCCTCATATTCAATAAGGAAAATCTCTGCCTTGTTGTAAGTTTGAGTGCCGCTGTACGGGTCAATAATATTGTTGCTCACAGTTGTGCTTATGTACACTGGGCCTGACTTTGCAACTGCTAAATACTGCCCTGCAGTCAAGAATACACTACATGATCCTTTTGCATCAGTTATGCACGAGCCTAGTGCTGGGCAGGTGTTGTAAACATCACCTATTTGCTTGTTGTATGAGCAGCTGTCACTGCCTGTTTCATAGAAGTTAACTACAAGGTTTCCTATTGAAGATTGTGTCTGCTGGCTTGTTGAAGTTACTGTAACTTTTGTTGCAGTTGCCAAAATCTGGCTGCATCCAAAATCACCTGAGCTGCAGCCGGCTTGTAGAATATTATTCACACAAGGCAAACCAAGCCCGTTGTTCAATGAATCTGCAATATTTTTTGCTCTTTCCATTTCTGAAGCAGATGAGCTTGGGTTAAGTATTATTGACTCAATCTCCTGTATTGCCTGCGTTACTGTATCTGAAGATGTTATTGACAAAGAAATCTCCCTGTCAGGGCAAAGCTTTATTGAAGCAGCATCAAGCCATAAGCCCATAAGCTGCAGTTTTGCCTTAATAATCATTATGCTGTTATCTTTTACATTCAAAACATCGCAAAGCTGCTGAACATTCTGAAGGTTTGCAAAAACCTGCGAATACATTTTTATTGAAGCAAGATAACTTGGAAGATTTGCAACATCAATTGCCATGTTAGGATTCTGTGTGTTGCCCTTGCACACCTGCTTCCAATAACCTATTGTTCTTGGAGCGCAGCATGATTCGCATGTCCCGAAATGGTCTCCGTCCAAGTCATAGCAGAAGCAAGGCTCATCGCATCCATAGTACGGGTCTCCAACCTTGCATGGAGCGCCTGAACATGATGTTGAGCCATAGTTGTAAGCTGCATTGCCGCTTAAAGGCACAGCTTCGTCAGCATAACCTGAAAGAGACATAATGATAATAACTGCCAATGCCAAGAATAACTTATCTGCACCTCTCATGAGAGAAAATATCAGAAAGAGGTATTTAAATTTAACTGATTAAAAATCAAGCTAATCTATCTCAAAAATCTTTGCCAAATCTTTCCTTATCCTTGCCTCAAAATCCCGGTTAAACTCGCCTTCATTTTTTTCTGCGTCAAGCAAAGTCATCAGCTGTCTGACTAGTTTTGTTTCATCTTTTCCAATCTGAATCTGCCCGACATTTTCCTTAATCAAGTCAGCCTCAATCTGTTCTATGTTTGATGTGCTGACTTTAACTTCCTCAAACTCCCTTGTTGCAAGCTTGCTTGTATTCTTCATCACAAAATAAGCATTCTGCTCTGCTGCAGTCTTGAAAATCTCCCTGAAATCAATCTCAGATATCCTGCCAGAGCCAAGCATTCCTGACAGCCTTAGAAGGACAATTGTGTTGTCAAGCTTTTTATTCTTAAGCTCAGAAATAATCTGTGAGTTTATCTGCTCTGGCGCCTTGTTTGCGCAGTCAATTTCAATTGAATGTGTTTTTATAACATCAACTGGCTTGAAAATCAGATTGCCGTTGTCATAGATGAAATAGCCTCCTGACTCTTTCTCGAGCTCTGAAAAATTATTTGGAAACAAAGGTCCTGGATAGACAACCAAGCCATAATCCTTAATCTGCTTAGTCATCCTGCAATGGACATGCCCTGAAGCATAGTAGCTGAAACCTTTTGGAAGCAGAGACATTGGTGCAGAATCCATATTTGCGAGATCTTTTGGCTTTAGCTCGTCAATGGCACTGTGGAAAACAAAAATCTTGAATCCTTTTTCTGCTCCAACATTCTCATAGTCGATTTCTGCAAAAAAAGATTTTTCCAATCCCCCTTTCTTTCCAATCATTCCTGCAATCTTTGCGCCTGTTTTCTTGTCAGTTGTAAACTTAAGCCTCAGCTTATCTTCAGTTTCCTCTGCTCTCGCAACATTCACAGCCAAACCTGCCTGCTCCAAAACATCAATCATTGTTTTTCCTGAAGGCGAGAAATCGTGGCTTCCCTCTATGATGTAAACAGGTATATTTTTGTCCTTTAGCTTCTTAAATTCCATAACCGCAAGCTTCAGGCTTTCAATTGGAGGCAGAGATGTATTGAACAAATCGCCTGCTATTATCACAAAATCAACTTTTTCATCAATAGATTCAGAAATTGCTTTTGAAAATGCCTTTGCATTAAGCTGCCTGATTTTTTCCTCTCTCCAGCTTCCTAAATGGCAGTCTGCAATATGCGCGAATTTCATAAAAACCGTCCCCCCAGAACTAAAGAAAGATGCAGAATTTAAATGTCTTCTGGTGAAGTGCTGAAAATAAGTATCTCAATGCCTGGCTCAATTTTGGCTTTCTCAGCCCGAGCCTTAATCTCGCGCGTTCTCTGGCTGAAAAGCTTGTTTCCAGTCATGTATATAATGTCAAACTTATCGAGGGCGCTTCCATCTTCATTGTGCATTTTGTCAAGCTCAAAACCCACAGGATCATCTTTCTGCCTTGCCCTCATCTCCCCAAACTCGTATAATGAATTCAGGTAAGTTCCTTTAATACTAATATTTAGCCCTTCGCCCTCCATTTTTTCAGCAACATCCACAATCTGCCTCTCAAGCATTAGCTTTGCATTCTTTGAAGTTATTAGATATGCCTCATCCTCAATCCTTCTTCTGTCAGCCTGCGCAACACCTTTTAAGCACGGCGAGGCATTAACATATCTTTGAGAAAATTTATCGAAATTAAGATGAACATATCCCTTTGGAAGAATATGATAACAAACAGTTGCAATCTGCCTTATGAACTGCTTTTTCTCAGAAGTCACATAAAGTATTGAAAGAGTGTCATTAAGCCCTGACTCTGCCATTGAATATTTGTCAAGTTTGCAGAATTCCCTGTTAAAGTCAGGCTCTAAAACTAGCTCAACTAACCCTCCAGTGGATTTTGATTCTTTTTTGAGCTCTTTTATTCTCCTGTAAAGCTCAGGGTCTTTAGACTTCCAGCTGTTTTTCCCAAATATCCAAAACATATTCCCTCCTTGCCCCTTTATTTACCACAATATAGTGATTACTCATTTATAAATGTTTCTATAAAATAATGCAAAATCTGAAAAAAACATAAAATAAACATAAAAAAATCAGAAACTATTATTTGGTAAGGCGCTCTTTAGCTTCCTTGATTGCCTCATCAATGTAATAGTCCATTCTTGCCCATGTCTTTCTTAAGATTTTGGTTTGGTACAAAATCCACTGGAAATGTGTAGCTGAATCCAATGTTTTTGAAATTGTCAATGGCCCGATTAAAAATTTTCTTTTCTGGACAAAAAGCTTGTTAAAATGAGCTGGCAAAAGGTTGTTCCAAACCCGCTCAAACTCCCTTACAATTCTCTTGACACTTGCTGCATCATCAGGCACTGCATGGGCTAACTTTTGAAGAAACACGCCGATTGTATTTTGAAAATCATGCGCCTTTGCATAAGAAGATGCCCTATTTTTAGCATATGCATCATTTAAAGAAAGTTCAAAATCCTGAAACGCCTCACTATATGTTTTGTATTCTTTTTTCAGCTGCTGAAGCTCAACAAGCTCTGAACGATAGTCTCTTTTGCTCTCGATAATATCTCTGTGCCATGCAATATCTGTTTTTTCAAGTACTGGCATCTAAACCACCTCTGTAATGGATATAATCGTTCTTATTTTTTTATTATTTGTTAATATCTGTGATTATCTTACAATTGAGCTAAAGTCCTTTTTAACCTTTTCCTTCTTTTCAGTCCCAGGGCTAATGCTTTTCTGGTAGTCTGGGAAAAAAGGAATTTTTACAGGCATTGCAAATTTTGCAAAATTCGAGCTCACAACTGCCTCTCCCTTGTCCAATGATGCGATTGCCCTTGAATCCTGCGACAAATCCTGCCCTGCTGAATCAATGACTGACTGCCTTTCTGGAGCCATCTCAATGCCCAGGATTATTTTTGTGTTCATGTTCGCAAGAATATCTCTTGGAATCAGCGAAGGCAGCTGGGTTATTGCAACCAAGCCTACCTTGAACTTTCTTCCCTCTCTTGCGATTGTTGAAAAAATATTTGGCCCTGACTCAAGGACTTCCCTTCCAAGAACTCTTGGAGCTTCCTCAAGGACAATTGAAATAACCGGCTTCTGCTTAATCAAGCCCTCTGATGCATATTTTTTGTACCTTGTTAAGATAGAGCTTGCGACAAGGCTTCCAATCAAAATCTCTACTGCGCCTGAAAAGCTTGATGTGTCAATAACAACAGTCTTTCCTTTTTCCAAATCATTGCAGATGTCTGAAATTGTTGACTCGCCTGCGCTCGTGTCAAAAATCCCGTCGCAGAATATTTTGCCGTCTGAAACTGAAATATCAAGAAGTCCGAGCATCCTTCTTTTAATGACATTTATTGTTGCTTCAGTAAATCCCTGCGGAGCTGGCTTTTCAAGAAGAATTGCCTCAATCCATTCCTCGCCGTATTTTTTGTAATAAGCATAGATTGCCTCTTTCTGCGCATCTGACCAAGAAACTGTGCCATTGAAGTGGCTCGGCCTTATCAGTGCAATATTTATTTTCAAGGTTTTGCATCCAACAGGCACATCTTTGTGAGTGTAATAAGAAAGGTTCGAGCCAGGATGGTCTTTCAAGCCAAACTTAGTCCTGCCATAGTATTCATCGTGCGGGTCAAGAACAAGGAAGCCTGCATAATCTTTGTCAAGATTATTCCAAAGCATAACTGAGATAAGATTGCTTTTTCCTTTTCCAGTTGTTGCTGGGATAAGTATATGGTGAGAGAGCACTTCAGAGCCAGGCAGTGAAATAGGGACATCAAGAATCTTTGAGCCGCTCCTCAAATTTCCCACAAACAATGGATTTTCAGGTGTTGTCAAAAATGAAAGGTCATCTTTCTTAACTCCTCTTACCTTGGAAAAAAAGCCAGGCATTATTTTTGAAAGCCTTGCATTTTTGTTGTCGATTACTGCGAGCCCTTTTAATGCTGCAAGCAGATAGTTCCTTAGGTGAGGGTCCATGAACTGGGCATCCTCGTTTTCCTCAAGGCTCAGCCCAGATATAAGCTCAAGGTTCTGCTGTGAAATCTGCGAGCCGTAAAGCAAATCATAAACCTGCAGGAGAACTTTTGAATTGTTTGTTTCTGCAACCAGAAGCTCTCCAAGCTCTATATCGTTGCCGCTCTTGACTCTAATAAGTATTCTTCCAAAATCTCCTGAAATAACCTGCCCTGAAACTATTTTCACAACCCCCGAATATTTTAGTTCTATTTCTCAAGCTTGACTATATCATTAATCTCGTAAGCTGATACAGCGCAGCCGTACAATTTAAGCGCCCAAAGCACTGAATCAAGAAGGATATTTTTCATTCTTTTATCAATTTTTTGGTTTGCAGTAACATACCTGTCCAAAAAGCCAAGCCTGTAGGCTGCAACAACAAGCTCAACACTCCTTATGACTTTCAGGTTCTTGACTAGCTGAGAAAACTCTTTCAGCTTCAATTCATTAACCAAAACCTTTCTTTCAAGCTTGTGTTCGAGAAGCTTTTGTATGTCCCAAGGATCTTCAATCAGCATCCTTGTTGTTCTTTCGTCAATAACCAGGGCTTCTGCATTAACCTCAATTCCTGCTGCGATGCACTCCATTTCAGCGAGCTGGACTATCTGGAAGTTCGTGCCATTAACTGTAAAGCAGCTGTTTGCAATATCCATGAGCTCCTGCGCTTTTTCCTGAAGATTTTGGCTCGAATGCAGCTTCAGAATGCCCTCATTAAGCATGTCATTTACACGCAAAGCTTCGAACTGGTATTTTTTTCCTTTAATAGGCTTGTCGATAAGCTCCTGCTTAACTTCAGGCGGAATTAAAAAATCCCCCCCAAACCTTTTTTTTAACGGAACAAGTATCCAAAGAAGGCTGTTTACACTGAGCGAGATTAAAGGTCCTGTGTCAAAAACAATCGCCTTATTCAAAATTAAACAGCTCCTTTGCAAGTTTTATCTTGGCATTAACATCAGACTTAATCTTCGCCTCATCAAAAATCTGGGTTTTTCCTATGTAGTTCATCATTTCCCAGACAGAAATTCCCATCAGCTTTGCAGCCCTTTCTGCAGAAAGCCCTCTTTCATACAAGCCTGAGCCTTTTTTTATCTTCGCTTTTTCAATGACTTTCTCAATGTACTGCTTTAAATCCTTGTCAACTTTTGAAATAATTGAAATAATGTCCCTTATGCTCTTTCTGTATTTCTGGTAATCCTCATTTTCAAGCTGCTTTCTGGCATTCTCAATTTCATCAACTATTGGAGGGCAAATCTGCTTCCAGTCCTTTGAGCGGTCTGACTTGCATCTTGAAGCAATCTTTGCAACAGCGTAAACAACAACTGCAACAGTTATTGAGTCAGAATCTTGGTGTATTGATGCAGAATGTATTGAGAAATTGCTCAAGTCAAAAAGCTGGGGCACATCATTAATTATCTTTGGCACCTTGCCAAGAACATACAAAATCTGCTCTCTTACTTCAGGCATCATTTTAAAGCAAATCTCCTGTTGACGCGCTGATAATTATTTTTCGCTCCTTTCCTTTTGCCAAAAGCCTCGCCTCATAAACTGGATAGTAAATAGTTTCAGCCTCGACAAGCTCTGCATTATCAAACCATGCGCGCACTGCTTTTGACAAATCCTTTACTGAGATTACTGGCTTGAAAATTTTAGCATCTTCTTTTTTGTCAGAAAGCTCGATTTTGCGGCTTTCTGCATTTTTTATTTTTTCAGGCAAATCAATTTCTTCAATTGCAAACCACTTGTATGTGTTGTTTTTCCTGTCAAAGCTCAGCAGCTTTTTGTCCAGAAGCTCGTGCAGAGTCTTGTTTACTGCGCTTGAAGTGAGATTGAGTTTTGATGCTATATCTTGTGTGAAAATTTTTTTCTCAGAAACTGCCTTTAGTGCAACTATCTGTGCGTCAGTTAGCCCAAGAAGAATGCTGAAGCCGGTCATCTGCTTGAACTTGGCTCCTGAAAACACCAAAAGCTCCCCGTTTTTTCCGCTAAAGACAACTTCGTGCTCAACAATCTGCTTCTTAAAAAATCCTGGCAAAACTGATTTTATTTTTGTCTTTATCAGCGGCTCAAACACAAGCCCGAGCGAGCCCACAGTTTCCTCGCCGACAAACAGGAACTTCTTTTTAGTGTTTTTTTCTGCAATCTGCTTTGCCTTTTCCAGGGTGATATTAACAGGAAGATGCATCGTGCCTTCTTTTTTCTCAGTGATAATTGTGCCTTCAACATCAACAACTTTCTTTTTTCCTGCGCCCTTTTCAACAATCTTGGATTTGAAAATTTCTCTCAAGCCTGCTGTGTCAGTTATCTGCTTTACATCTGACTCATTAAGAGTCTTGTGCTCTGTCAAAAGCCACCTCACTTTGACTTCAGGAATGTCTTCAAAATAGTCAGGAGAGAATAAAAGGAATGTGCCTGGCTTCAGCTTTGGCATCTTTTCCATTACTTTCTCAATCTTTGAGCCTGCCAGCGACTTAAGTGCATCTTTTATTTTTGCCTGGTCCTGTTTTGTTGTCAATCTTCCGACTGCCCATGTGCCGAACTGGGCAAATGCCTTGTAATCCAAGTCTCCTGGGTTTTGTGTTGAAACAACACATCCGAGCCCGTATTTTCTTGCCTGCTTAAACAGAAGAGTGAGCATTGGCTTCGGCAAAGGCTTTATCGCGCCGGCAGGAAGATACGGCGAAATCTCGTCAATATAGAATAATGCCTGCAGAGTTCCTGATGGGTTTGAAAGCATCCATTTGTATAATTCTGTTGCAAGCACAGAAACAAAAAACTCTTTGTCTGTCTGCTGCTCAAGAGTGTTCAGGTAGATTATGCTTATTCTTGTCTTGCTGCCTTTTTCATTTCTGCCGAGCAGCACATCTATGTCTAGAGGAACTCCGAAATTGAACAAAAGCTCTTTCTCACCAACTGTAAGGTATTTTATTTTCTTAACCAAATCTGCAAGCTCTCTTTCTGACATTAATTCAAAAACCTGTGACTTGTCTTTCATGCTTTCAATTAAGAATGCAAGGTCGCCAAAAGAGTTAAGCTCTGTTTTTTGATTATGCGCATCAAGCAAAATATTGTAAAGTACAGACTGCGCTGCCTTTCCTTTGTCTTTTTCAACATCATAGCCTAGAAGTTTTGCTGCTCCGTTTGAAATCTGGCTTATGACTGAGATTAAATCCTCTTTCTCAAGATTTGCTTTCGGCAGGTTAAGCGGGTTTATGCTTAAAGGAATGCCTTTAGATGAAGTTGGCGTAAATATGACTACCTGTATTTTGTCTTTTAATTCAGCAGGAAGCATTGACAGGGATGCAAGGTCTCCCTGAGGGTCAACAACTATTGCAGGTATCTTGCTCTTGGCTGCCTCCTCAATCAGGGCTTTGCACAAAACTGTTTTTCCTGAGCCAGAACTTCCTAATGCAATGAAATGCTTTTTCAATCCTTCAAATGGAAAAACAAAATCCTTGTTGTTTTGAAGTTTTCCAAGCACAGCAGATTCCATTTTGTTTAAAGAACGAAACTACTATTTAAATGTTAAATGTCTGAGATTATGGAACTGGCTTAAGGAACTGCAGTAAGATATTCCCCTTCCCAAGTTTGGTCAAGGTTTGTCCTCTTGTTCTTGAAATCAACATAAAAAACAGTCTTCAAGGGCCCTTTGCTCAAGCTGCAGTTCAGGTTAAAAGTCTGCATATCGCCAAACCTTATCTCGCGCTGTTGCGAAGGTTCGCATGCATTCATCCTTATGCTTTCAACAACAATGTCTGAGCCAAGATTATTCATCAAAACAAAAGATGCCTCATTTTGAGTTATCTTCTGATCAACACAAGAAATCCCTGCAGGCAGTACACATTTCTTAGGCATCATGTTAATAAAACCAAAAATGCCAAAGTACCACATTCCGCCAAGAATAACAAATATTGCAATCAATGAAAACGTTGATGTTATTGAAAATTCCGATGCTGCCTGTGCTTTTTTTTCCATTCCGCCTCTAAGAAAAAATTAATAAAAAAATAAAAAATAGTTTTATTGCACTGAAGATAACAGTTCTCCATTCCAGCTCTGGCTCAAGTTGGTGTCCAATCTTGTGACAACCATTCTTATGTCAGACTTGAACTTCTCCCCTGATGTCTGTACGCAGGCTACAGTAAATGTTGCCTGGTCGCCGTTCTGCAGCACCGTGTTTGGTGTTGATGCACAGTCAACTGTACTCAAGTTAATTGAGTTAACTGTTACTGTGTAACCCATGCTGTTCTGCAGGATCAAGGTTACGCCTGTAGCTGTAACTTTGTGGTCAATGCATGCTAGTCCTGAAGGTAATGTGCATTTGCTTGGCAGGAATTTTGTTGGGCTAAGAACACCAAAATATGCTAGTGCTGCAATAGCGACTCCAACAACTAGAATTGCCCAGCCATATGTCATCAGGAACTCTGTTGCTGCTTGTGCCTTTTTATTCATTTCATTTTCACCTCATTTGGTTTTACTTAAATTTACTCAACTTTTGCAATTATGTTGCCTATTTTGACGTGAGTAACATTACTTGCCTGGCTTGTGTATGTGACTCGTATATCACTCTTAAATTTTGTGCCAGATGTGCCTGCGCTGCAGGTTACTGTAAAAAGATGGTTGTTGCCGTTAACAAGATTATATGTTCCTGAATAAACGCAGTTTGATTTATCGCTAAGATTGATTTTTGTCAGTGTAATATCATAGCCCATTGTATTCTGTATAAAAATCTGTGTCTGTGTTGTGGTTATCTTATAATCAATGCACGCCAAGCCTGGCGGGAAGAAACATTTTTCAGGCAAAAACTGGTCAGGGCTTAGAACTCCAAAATATGCCAGTGCGCCTATTGCAACTATAACAACTAGAATTGCCCAGCCATAAGTCATGATAAATTCTGTGGCTGCCTGTCCTCTTTTTTCCATTAAGCTATCACCTTCCAAGAAATAACCACAAACACATATTTAAAGCTTTCTAAACCTTCAGAGGAGAATCAAAAACTAGGAATAGAAACTTATTTAAATGAACGGCAATTGGGAATTTAAAAAGGAGGAATGAAAATGAATGTGCTTTTTGCAGTGGTGCTGATTGTGCTGACTGCAAAGATTCTTTCTAAAGTCACAAAACGGTTTGGATTCGGCACACTCATTGCTGAATTCGGCACAGGGCTTGTTCTTGGAATCTCGCTTTTCCACCTTATTGCCCCGAAAGATGTTGAAGTATTTGCAAACTTCGGCGTAATACTATTAATGTTCCTTGTTGGATATGAAAGTGTTCAGAGCGGGCTGATTGGAAGAAAAAATTTCAAGATATCATTTATTGCAATTGCGGGTTTGTCATTGACTCTTATTGCGCTTTTCTTTTTTGGAATGTTTTTTTTCAAGCTGAATGTTATTGAAGCGTTGTTTTTCACTTTTGCATTCGCATTAACTGACGAAGCAGTCAGCGCAAGGACGCTTGTTTCAATCGGAAAGCTGAAAACAAAAATAGGCGGAAACCTTGTTACAATTGCACTGATTGATACAATAATCGGGTTCCTCCTGCTGTTTGTTTCTTTGGCAATAATAACTGCATCATCTTTTGCACAGGTGCAGCTTGGAATCGGAAAAATGGCGCTCTTCTTCCTTGTAATACTCATGCTGTTCAAATATCTGCACGCGCTGTTTGAAAAGTTTAAAATAAAAAACAGCAAAATTCAGTTTTTAATTGCCTTTTTCATAATATTCATAATCTCCTATGTTTCAAACCTTCTAAACCTTATGGCAATCGGCGTTATTGGTGCTTATTTCGCAGGCCATCTTATGCAGAAAACAAAAGATGAAGCAAGCTCGAGAGTCTGCGCTTCGCTGAAAAGTGTTGCTTACGGGATTTTCATCCCGCTGTTTTTTGCGTGGGTTGGGCTGTCAGTTGACATTGGGCTTATGAACTCATTCCTTCTAGAGGCATTAACAATTTGCGGGGTTGCACTGGCAATAAAAATGGTTGCTGTACTGTTCGTAAGCAGGTTTGAAAAATTCAGCTGGAAAGAGTCTTTGATATACGGCATCGGAACCTCTGCAAGAGGAAATGACGGGCTCGTTGTTCTTCTTGTTGCAACAACAACACCTTATCTTGCAAAGGTATCGCAGCTTTTCATTGCCTCCTTGATTATGCTGATTGTAATATCACTTATCTTTTCTTCAATCTCGCTGAAAAAACTTGTTAAGTAAAGTTAATGCTAAGTTTTATTTGAGTTCTATTTAGAATATTCCTGAGAACAGGAACCTCAGCAGGTAGCTGGCTAATGCAAAGATCGATAGTGAGCAAATCAAAAAGACAGGAACGTACTTCAAACCATCCTTAATATTTCCTTTTCTTATTATTGAAATAATCATAGATGAAAATATTGATGTGACTGAAAGCGACAAATAAGCGTATATATTGAAGTCAGTCTGTGTTATTCCTGACTGAAGGAAATTTACCGGAAGCGCCTGCGCTGAAGCTGAAGTAGGGCCTATGATGTCCTGCAAACCAGTTATAATATACAAAAGCATTGAGCATAATGAAAACAAAATAGGGGCTGCGATTATTGTTGCAAATCCTATGAATATTACATAGTTCATGACATTTGCAGAAATCTCTTTTCCAATAATCTCAACTTCATCAAGATTCCACGCAATTTTGGATATCAATTCAGAAATCTTTCCTCCTGCATTCAAGCCTTCGTTAAGCAGGCTCACAGACCTTGTCAGCATTTTTGAATCATACTTGTCTGCAAATTTTGTAAGCGCCTTTCCCAAATCCTGCCCGCTCATTGTGCTCTTTGCGACAATCTCCATTTCTTTTGCGAGAGGCCCGAACCTAGGCCTGATTGCAAGCCAAAGCGCCTTGTCAATCGGCATTCCTGCCCTGAGGTTTGCTGCAGTGAATCCTAAATAATCAGGCAGGTGCATTTCAATCTGCCTTGTCCTGTAATAAAGCTTCAAATTGACAAATGTTGTGAAAATGAACCAGTATATGGCATAGAATACAAAAAACAGGATTGCTGCTGCACTAACCAAAATCATCAGCTTGTTGAAACTCGTATAGAATGAAAATGCTTCAAGAAAATAAAAATACACTGAAAGTGCAACTGCAGAACCTAATGAAAGCCATAGTATTGTCTTGTAAACCTTAATCAGGGGAGTGTTAAACTCGATAATCTGCACAGTGTCCCTTAGATGCTTCTTAAGGTTGTTCGGTAAAAATATTCTTGACAGCTGCTGTGACATTATATCCTCATTTACTCAGCCACTGAAGGCCTCGATTGTTTGATTATGTTGATGAACATTAACTGTACAAATGCGAGTGCTGCAACTGCAAGCAGCAAAACTCCAAGAGTTACAGTGATTCCAGTAAAGCTTGATACAACAACAAGCATGATTCCGCCAAGCGAAGGAAGTATGACTGCTATCATCATGTAGAATAATGCAAGCGAGTTAAGCTTTCTTCCATATCCCTTTACCTCAATCATCTGCTCCCTTTCAATCTGGCTCAGGATAATTTCAAGTGAGTTGCTTATGTCTGAGCCGGTTCTTATTGAATTTACAATCTGCCAGAGAAGCTTTCGCAGCCTTGCAGAAGGACTCAGCTCTATTGCCTGGTCCAATGCATCCTCAATAGGCACTCCTGCCTCAACCATTTCGACAATTTCCTTGAAATACATGCTGATTGTGCCGTAATTTTTTGATACACTGACAAGCGCATTGAAAACAGGCACTCCTGACCAGAATTCAATCAAAAGATATCTTCCTGCAAAAAGGATTTCTGAGTCAATATCCCTTCGCTTTTTATTAATCTGCAGTGAAGGAGTCTTGAGCATATACATGAAAAGGATAGGATACATCAAAAGCACAATCGGGAGCAGTGCCAGAAGAGGAATCCCTAGTTTTGAGAAAATCATAAAGCAAATAATCATAAGCCCTGCAGTAAAGTAAGAAGCAACAATAAGGTTTTTCTTGATAAATTCCTTTGGCTTTGCAGCTATGCCTGCCCGTTCAAGCTCAAGTTTTAATTTTGGAAAAAGCTTTTCAAGTCTGGCTAAAAAATTCGAAATTACCCATCACCCTCTTTTTTGTTTGGCTGCTAATTATATTCCGGCAGCTTAACCCTGAAAAATCTTGTTGGAATTAACATACTTCATCATATTTTCTTCATTCACGTAGCACTCTGCAATAATCCTTCCAACACCGTCAACTGTGTTTATGTTGTTCTTGACCAAATATTTCAGCACTTTGATTTTTTTGTCAATGTCCTTCTTGAACTGCAGCTCAGTCATCCCTGTGAATTCCTTTAGAGATGACATCAGTGACTTGCTCTTGTTAACCCTTTTCATCTTGTCTGTTATGGGGTCATACTGAAGAAGAACATTGCCTGTGGCGTCAGGAAGTATCTCCGAAATCTGGAAAGTCCTTCTCTGCCCTGTCCTTCTGTTCCTGTGCTGGACAACTATAAGTGATACTGCAGGAAGCATTGATTTTGGAATATTAATTGGGGGCGAAGTTAATCTTGTAATTGTTTCGTCAGTGTTGTTTGCGTGAACAGTTGCATAACAGCTGTGCCCTGTGTGGATTGCCTCAAACAAGACTTCTGCCTCTTTTGCCCTTCTAATTTCACCAACACAAATCCTGTCAGGCCTCATTCTTAATGAGTTGACAAGAAGGTCAAGCATAGTTACTTCGCCTTTTCCCTCGGGATTTGCAAGCCTTGTCTCCATAGGCACCCAGTGCAAAAATGATGGAAGCTGAAGCTCCCTTGTATCTTCAATTGAGATTACCCTCTGGTTTGGAGGGAAAAAGTTTGAGAAAACATTCAGCATGGATGTCTTGCCTGTTGCTGTTCCTCCTGAAATTATTGTTGATAATTCATATTGTGCTGCAAGCCATACAATTGCCGCAGCTTCATATGAAATTGTGTTTGTCCTTAGGAAATCTGTTATTGTCCATGGCTTGCTTGCAAACTTTCTGAACGTAATAGTGTTGCCTTTTACTGAAATCGGGCTAAGTGTTGCATTGACTCTCTCGCCTGTCTTAAGGTGCGCATCCATCAAAGGAGCAAGCAGAGTAATCTGCTTTCCTGACTTTCTCCCGATAATGCCTGCAAAGTGCTTTATCTGGAACTCGCCGTCAAGCTTTATATTGGTCTTGAGCCAGCCGTGGTTCTTGTGGTAAACCCATACCGGCTCTTCAGCATTATTTACTACAACTTCCTCAAGCCTTGGGTCTTTCAGTATAAGCTCTATCGAGCCCAAGCCAAGTGATTTCTGGATTAAATATGAGCAAAGGAAATCTTTTGTTGTCTTGTCTGCATCATGGAAGTGCTTTTCTACAAGCTTCTTTATTGTTTCTGCAAAAGTGTTCTCAATAATTTTTTCTTCCTTCATGTCAGTAAAGTCAAAATCATCAAGATGGACTTTCTCAAGAAGCTCGTCCCTTATTTTGTTAAGGATAATTTCAGTTGTCTTGCTTATGTTTGAGATCGCAAGCTCGTAAACTGGCACAAACTGGTTCTCAACCTTTAAAATCCTGACACTGACAGGTATGTCTTCTGACTTGAAAGCATACTCTTCAAGTACTTTTGCTTTTACCTGTATTGTGTTTTTCACGTCAGTTTTAGTTTCAATTTTCTTGTCTTGAATTTTTTCACTCATCTTTTAATCATCCCGTTTATCTTGTTAAGCTCAGCTTCAACCTGCTTCTTCTCCTGCCTGACATCGCCTGAAGAATACTGGAGCTGCTTTAGTTTTATCATCAGCTTCTTCCGCCTGTTCAGCAAAGCTTTTATTTTTGTTCTTGACAATCCTTCATCAACAAGATGCTTCTGCCACAATGCCCTGTCAGTGTCTCCTTCCATATCTTTAAAACTTTTGAAATTTGTAACAGGTAATTTTTTGGACTTGGTGAAAAGGCTTTTTAGAACCTTTGCAAACTCTCTTCTCTTTACATCCGGATCATATGAAAGCTCCTTCAGAATATTCTTTCTTGTTTTATCGTGCTTTTGGAAAATTTTGTTCAAGTCAATAGGGCTGAACTCGCCGCCTTTAGGATAAACAATAGCTGATTTTCTCTGCCTAAGCATTTTGTTTATATGGGGCAGAAGCACAGGCGCCTTTACAACAACATGGTGCTCAGGCAATTCTGCCTTCATCCTGACTTTTTCCTGCAGAACTTTCTGCTTCAGCAGTTTTTTCTTTTCAAGCTCTGACTTATTCTTCTCGCGCTCAAGCTTTCTCATTGCAAGCATTTTTTCGTTAAGCCTCTCATTTCTGCGCTTTGCAAAATCGTGCTTAATCTGCTGGTACAAAGTCTTTCCTCTTGCAGCCTTCGTGTATTTTTCCTCGAGCATAACTCCTTGGCTTTTCACATTTACAAGCTGCTTTTTAAGAGTGTTAATATCGTTTTCATATTTTTTCTCAAGCATCTTTTTAGCTGCGTTCAAAGACTCAAGCCTGTCGTTAAACTCGCCAATTTTCTCTTTCACCTGCCTGTCTGCTGTGTTCTTGAAATGGAATAATGCAAACTTTGTGTGGCTGACTTTCTTCTTGTTCAGTGCATCAATGCTATTGAAGAACTCATAATCCTTCTTGGTGAGCTGTCTGTCCTTCTTGTGAAGCCTTAATATCTCATCTTCCTGCTCTTCATTGACTTTCTCAAGCTGCGAAACCGCCTGGCTGAGCTGCTGAACCTTTGACTTAAGATGCTTGTCTGCAGTGTTTTTCATCTGGAAAAGTGTAAATTTGGTATGGCTGACTTTCTTATTCTTAAGATCCTCGAAATCTTTCATAACCTCAGAATCAACTGATGAAAGCTGCTGGTCTTTTTTCTGAAGGCTCCTGAGCTGGTTCTGCTGGTGCTTTTGAAGCTCCCTGAGCGAAACAAGATAGTCATTGATTTTCTTTAGCTCTGCATGCATGCTTGAATCAAGATTTTTCAGATGCGTTGAATCCACTCCCTCCACTTCATCAATTTTATGCAAAAGCGCTTTGTCAACTTTTTCAAGCTCTGTCCTCAAGAACCTGAACTTTCTCCCTGCATTTGAATTTGTGATATTTCTTAATAAATTGAAAACAGGAACCTTTGCAACTCCTTTTCCAATCTTAAGGTTTTTCATATCTGATTTTTCCTTGCTCTTAAGAACCTCAAGCTCCTTCTTTACTTTTGCTTCATCAGAAACTGCCTGCTTTGTCTGCTTTGTCAGGCTCTCAACCTGCTTTTTCAGCTCCCCGTCCTCTTTCTTAATCTGAGCCTCTTCCTGCTTTACTTTTTCAAGCTCATTCTTTAATTCCGAAGCAAGTGAGTCAAGCATACCTTTTGGCTCATCTTTCTTTCCAAACAATTTTGAGAATAGTGATTTCTTTTCTTGCTTAGGCTCATCTTCTGTATTTTGAGCTGCGGCCTGGGGCGCTTCCTGCTTCTGCAGCTGGTGAGCCTCTGGCTCAACTTTCTGCTCAACACTGAATGTGAATTCTTTTTTGCCTATTTTTTTCTGCTCAACTTCAATATCATTATCAAGAACAACTCCCTTTAGCTTTTCTTTTTTATTTTTAGCTTTTTCCTCATCTTCTCTTTCTTTGCTCAGGGCTTTTGTAATAACTGTGCTTCTGAGCTCTTTGCCCTTTTGCTCCTGCTCTTTCTTTTTAACAGCTTCAGCACTTATCAGGAAAGTGTTTGTGAACGTATACTCCATGCGGATAAGCCCTTCCTCCTCAAGAATTCCTGCCCAGTCTTCAACAACTTCAGGAGAATATTTAATCAGCTTTGCTGCATCCCTTAAAGAAATCTTTTTCTTTTTGTTTATAACTTCGATGAGAGAATCAACGCCTGTATGTATAATGCCGTCGCTTATGCCTGTTGCCTGCAACTGCGACTGGGCCTCGGGCTGAGGCTTAGCCTGCTTTTTCACCCTGCTTTTCACTCCCTTTTTCATTCTTCCTAAAAGATTTATCTTTATATTTAAAAACCTTACCTTTATGAGTATGTTTCTCCTGTAACCATGTAAACACTGAATCTGTCGCTGTCAAGCCTTATCCAAGTTGGCAATTTATTCACTTTGTACGATGCCGGGTTTTGCGAGCTCCAGTAAATATAGCCGACTATATCTTTTGTCTCAACAGGCAGCCCCTGGTTCTGAACCTTGATTAGATTAACAAGGCTCTCTATGCCGTATTTTGATGCAGAATAGTTATTTTCAAGCCTCATCAAAAAGCTTGGAGCCCTTGAGTTGTTGATGTAATATCCTTCAAGAGTGTGATTCAAAAGATTTGCAGGATTAAAGCTTGCCCCGCTCCCTGTTGTGAACTGCCCGTAGAACGGTGTTTTCCTGACAACATTTGCAACTCTTCCAAACGAACCGATAACATAAGCGGGGTCTTCAAAACCAACTACGCTTATTTGTGTTGTTGATTTTACTATCCTGCTCCATTTTGCAGTATTTGCTGTGTCAGTAACATTTACAATGAAATTGCCTGTTATGTTCAAGTCCCATGGGCTTACGTGAAGAATTGTCAGATTCTTCATTGTTATGCTCATTGCAATGCCTTTTTTTGAGCCCTGCTCCTTTACCCTGTTCTGCCAGTCAGGAAAAGTGCTGTTTTCCATCAGCGGCTGCTTCTTTCCGTATACGGTGCCGTTGACAAACGCTTCTTTAAATCTAACGTCAGCATGGTCAACAAACTTGCCCTCATCAATAATATGGCCAATTACTGCGTTAAGGGACCTTATACCTGTGATGTAAACTGCCCTTTCAAGGTCATCAGACATGTCTTCTGTAAAATCATTCATTGTATTTACTCTTGTTGCTATTACTGTAAATTCTTTTGACTCGCTGTAAGAATCATTGTCAGAAGTCAGCACAAAGACTGCAAGCCCTACAAACAATATCGAAAGTATCGTATAAAAGATTGCTTTTTTGTTTGCTAAAATTTTCACTGCCATATTCTTGCCTCAACTATTGCAGGACCCCACATATATGGGACTCCGCCGACTGAATATGTTTCGTTTCCAATTATTGCTTCCTTAAAATAAAGCCCGAGGCTAAGGTTAAGCCTTTTCATTGCATCTGCAATTGCCTGCTGCTTTGTGTCAAAAGTTGTTCCGTAAGGAACTGCGCCTTTTATCAGGAAAGTGTAAGAGACAAGCGAGTTGAATGGGTTAACTGAATATCCGCTTGTAAAGTTAAGAGTATATCTGTTTGTTGCATTGATTTTTGTATAGTTTCCTCCATAGCCGAACCTTGCCAGCTCAGGAATTAACGGCTGAGGCGGATGCGAGTACAAAGTGTACTGGTTAACCCTTACTTTCTGATTAGGATTTGTGCTTGTAACATATTTCCATGCAATCTGCGAATCAATAAGCAGAGGCACTGATGCATTCGGCGCCCAGTATCTCCATTCAACATTTCTGTAGAACTGCCCTGTGTCAAGCACGCTGTAAGTATATGGCTTGATAATTGCAGTTATATCAACATAGCTGTACTCAAATGCAAGGTTAAAGTCAGTTTTTACGTCAACATATGAGTCAGAATAAATTCTTCTTTGCGCACCAACCAACTCTCGATTATGATAAGTATCGAGTTCAAAAGTAAACCACATATATTTGTTTGAAAGCTGTGAATACTGCACGCCGTTTGCATTCATAACTGCCTTGATTTCTGCATCAGTCCATCCAACTTTGTTTGAAACAACATTTTTTGTTGAAATGTTTTTGAATACTCCGTCAACAATATAGCCGAGTGTGACTTTTGGAGCAATAACGTGCAGGCTTATGTTAAATGAGCTCAGGTTTCCTACAACAAAAATTGGCTTTTTGTACATTACTGAGCATTCTGAAATAACATCGTAAAGGTATTTTTTTGTTGTGTTTAAATCAAGCGTATTTAGCTGGTTTGTTGTGTAGTTTACAACAATGTGCGAAGCTCCATCATCCCCTCCTTCATAGCCTCCAGAACCAAACCAGAAAAGGGCAGTTGCAATATTTCTTCCTGAATGAAAATAGGTTTTCAAGTCAGTCAAAAGCTTGCTTCCTGATGCCGGGCTTCCAGGGATAAACTCGTTGTTAACCCAAGCCTTGAAGTGGTTGTCTGTCCAAGATGATTCAATAAACCAGTATGCATCAACAATTGTCGCGTTTGTTGGAAGATTTGCAAAATAAGTTACATTGACCATGTTTCCGTTGTTAGCTGCACTTGGTTTTCTGACACTGCTTGAGACAACATCCCCCTTAACTATTACGTTTGTGTTCTTTTTTGCGCTCTTGATAATTGCTCGTCCGATAAACCCTGTGCTTGACCTGTTTGCCATAATGCCTGAAAATAATTTAGGAGCTGAAGCAATTGTTGATAAGTCTGACAAAGTTTTTTCATATATTTTCTGGCTGTTGATGTACAAGCCAAAGCCCTGGTTTGATGGCAGAAGATTATTGCTGAATGCTTTTGTTAAATTTGCTGCATACTGCATCTGCCCTGCTGCCCAGAACTCGCCTATCTGCTGTAGTATTGTGTTGTTCTGGTTTGTAATCTTGCCCTGCGAAATAAGCAGCTTAACATAAGTGTTGTTTGTTTCATAAACTTTTAGCTCAGACAGTGAAGCAATAAAATCCTGCGCCTGGTGATGGAGGTCTGCAACTGGCTTTTCTGTTGCAAGAAATGATGGGATTGCAAATGCTGCAGCCAAAAGCAGTAGTATTGCAAACATTGCGTCAATTGAAAAAAAAATTCCTTTACTCCCAGACATAAACAATCATCCTCACAATATCTGACTTATAAATAGGAAAGCGTGTAACTTTAACAACAGTCTTGCTCTGGTTGCCCATCAGCCCTACACCCTGCTTTCCTGCAATCAAAATCCTTGAGCCTGTGCTGTTTTCAAGAAAAACATAATAGTTGTAGTTTGTATTTAATTTTTGTCTTGTGGTTTGGTAAGACATGTTCGCAAAATTCAAAAGCTTTGACTCCTGAATTCTGCTCTGGCTGTTAGTTATGCCGATTTTCTCAACATTTGATTTTGTCCAGTTTGCAGGCAAGCCCTCTGACATAAGCTGGGTTGAGATTGAGTCTGCCTGTATTGACAAGTCATCATAGCCTGCGCTTTCATTCACATTTACAAACGTCCTGATAAAAATAACCAGTGCAATAATCATGACAACAAGAGTTATCATAAACTCAATGTAATACACCTGCCCATTCTTTGAACTATGTGACTTTCTCATGTGTTAATGTAAACGTCTCCGCCTTGCTTTTTAATAATATTGGCGCCTTTTTGCAAATTTCCGTTATATTCTGGAAGAAATAAAGAAAATTCAAATTCGTCAAGCTTTATTGTAAGCTCAAAGTTTGTGACGCTCAGGTTATATTCTTTAAAATTTATTTCTGAAGGGATAGTGAACGTCCTCTGGTAGCCGTCATTAACCTCGCTGGCAAGCTCAACCTCTCCCTTGATTTTGTAAGCTAGGTCCTCAAGCGCGATGTAGCTTGACTCCCTCATCTTAATCTGGGAATAATAAATTACCGCTCCAAGAACTAGGATAAAAACAAAAAACATCATGCCGAAAAGCATGATGAACTCAACTGAAATCTGTCCTCTTTTTTGCATTTTAACTTGAAACTGAATAATTTTAACTGACAAACTTACGGCTAACTGCTAATCTGAACGTAGTTGCCTTTTGATTCAACCTTGATTTCGTAAATTCCCTCATTAACCGGAATTGTGCCTGTGACATTTATTTTAGTTGCATAAACAAGCTCGTTGTCGCCCTGCGCAGTGCTTACAATAAAATAAATCTCCTTGTTGCCTATGTGCACTGATTTAACATTTGCGGGCAGGTTTGCCTTAACAGTTATTTTTGAAGGCTCGCCAAGATAGTAAACTTTTTCTGCAGAATCAATAATTTTTCTTGCAACCTGGTCAAGCTGCTTCATTCTTATTGTATCCATTGTCTCCTGCGAGTATGTCTGGAAAAGAAGCACCAAAACCAGCGTGATGCCCATTATAAATGCAAGCAGAATAAGGTATTCCATGCTTGACTGCCCCTTTTTAAGGCTCTTTCTTTCCATAGCAGGATTAGTTAAGGAATTCAATTATAAATGTTTTGGTTGCACCAAGCAGGTTAAAATCACTATTTTGGAAAAACAAAAAGTTTAAATAGAAAGCTAAAAACTTAATCATCCATGGTTGGGTTCATTGCACAGCTTGTTAAAAACTGGTTTAACACTCTTTTTAACAAGAAAAAGCACATATGCCTGGGAATATACGGGCCGCCAAATGCAGGAAAGACTACTCTTGCAAACAGGATTTGCAAAGACTGGCTTGGCGAGGAGCTCGGAACTGTTTCTCCAATCGCTCATGAAACAAGAGAAATTCAGATTAAGGAGCAGGTTAACATCAAGAAAGGAAAGAAAGAGCTTAGCTTTAACCTTGTTGACACTCCGGGAATTGCAACAAAGATTGATTACGAAGATTTTATGAAAAAGGGACTGAAGGAAAAAGAGGCAAAGCAGAGGGCGAAAGAGGCGACAAAAGGGGTTATTGATTCAATAAAGTGGCTTGACGACATGGATGCTGTTGTTGTTGTCCTCGACGCGACGCAGGACCCTTACACGCAGGTCAATGTCACAATTGTCGGAAACCTGCAGGCAAGAAACATACCTGTGCTTCTTGTTGCAAACAAAGTTGACCTGAAGAAGAGTAATATCAAGAGAGTTGAAGCAGCATTCCCTCAGTACGATGTTGTCGGCATATCTGCCCAGTACGGGCAAAATGTTGACAAATTTTATGAAGCATTGTTTGAGGTTGCTAAGAAATAAAATGCTGACATTACAATATATACCATATTCGCAGATTGAAAATCTTAATTCTGATAAAAAGATAAGCAAGCTTATCGGCATAGTAAAGCAGGACAATATTATTTTCATGGAAGGGAGGCTTACAAAAGAGGAAGAGACTGAACTTATCAAGAAAACAATGGCTGAAATCAATGCAAAGTTCAAGGGCATTGAGATTGCAACAGTCTATCCTGAGCAGAAGGATATTGTTGGCTTGAGAAGGATATTTACAAATTTTCTTTTAGGCAACAGGCAGGGAATGACAATAATAGGCCCTGCAACTATTGTCAAGCAGATTAAGAGGAATCCTGAGAAAATCCAGCTCTTCACGCAGGAAAGCAGGAAAAGAAAATAATCATTTTCACTAAATAACAAAAAAATGCAGGTGGAAAATGGCTCATCAATGCGTAAGATGCAACACTTTTTATGACGACGGCTCAGATGAGCTTCTGAAAGGCTGCCCCTGCGGCGGCAAGCTGTTCTTTTTTGTAAAAAACAAAAAGCAGATTGAGGAAGTGACTCTTAAGCTGAACGATGCAGACAGGCTGCAGATTGAGCAGGATATTCTTGAGCTTGTAGGCGGAGAGCAGGAAGAGCCTATTGTTCTTGACCTTGAATCTATAAGGATTTCTGGGCCAGGAAAATACGAGCTTGACCTTGTCAACCTTTTCAAGGGCGAGCCTCTTGTATATAAGATGGATGACGGAAAGTACGTGATTGACATTCCGTCCTCTTTCCAGATGTACAAGACGAGGCTTGGCAGGAAAAAAAAAGAGTGAAAAAGGAAAAAGTAGTATTCTAATTGTGGCAACATTTCACAATAACACATAAAAGATATAAACATCTTCTGAATCTTACTGATTATGGCGGGTACAGAGCTGGAATTAAAAGAGCTAATCAATCTTGAACTTTGGGCGCAGATTCAGAACAAGTTTGCTGAAGTCATAGGGCTTCCTATTGTCACAATGGACAGCAAAGGCAACGAGATTGTTGTTTCAAAAAAACGCCCGTTGTTCTGCGAGATGATCAGGAAGAAAAAATCTGAGCTTTGCACAAAGTGCAAGCTGAAGTACAGCAAATATATTGAAAAAGAAGGCAAGAGCATTGTATTCTACTACTGCCACGCAGGGCTGCTGAACATAATTGTGCCGATTCATATTGAAGAAAAGCAGGTTGGTGTTGTCATCTGCGATTCTATCAACAAGAAAAACAACACCGCTCTTGCAGCAAGAGTTGGAAAAGAGCTTGGAGTTAATCCTCTTGACCTTGTTGAATCATTGAAAAAAATGAAAATACAGAACAGGGACGATATTGTGATTTACGGGACATTCCTGCACACGCTTTCAAACACAATCCCAAAGGTTGTAAGGGAAAAATACAAGGATGAGAAAAAAATCTCAGAGCTGAAGCAGCTCCAGAACATTGGGCAGACGCTTAGTTCTGGCTTGGAGCTTAATCCTATCATCAATTTTGTTATTGACTTCTTTGACAAGAACATAAAAACAAAAACCTCAATAATACTGCAGGCAGAAGAAAACGGAAAGAAAAGAAAATACTCTGCGCTGAAGGATGCAAAAATAACTGAAGAAGAAAATTCTGTGTTTGATGAAATCATTGCAAAAAATACTCACGTAATTAAGAAAAAGGAAAACGAGAGCCTTCTTGCAGTGCCTCTTAAGGCAAAAAACAGGATTATTGGCGCAATAAATCTCACATCAAGCGAAAACATAGGCAACAAAATAGATTTTGTTTCAATCATCGCTGACCAGACTGCTCTTGCAATAACAAATGCAATGCAGTACGAAGAGATTAAAGAGCTTGCAATCACAGACAAGCTTACAAATGTATTTAACAGGAGAGAGCTTATGAACAGGATTGATGCAGAAATGCAGAGAGCAAAGATGATGCTGTATCCTATTTCATTGCTCATGCTTGACTTGGATGAGTTCAGCGATTATAATAATACATACGGGCATCCTGAAGGCGATGTTCTTCTTTCAGCTGTTGCAGCTGTTATGAAAAATTCTGTCAGGGAGATTGATACAGTTGGAAGGTATGGCGGAGAGGAATTCACAATAATACTTCCAAGAACAAGCCCTGACGACGCTGCAGCGATTGCAGAAAAAATAAGGGCAGGAGTTGAGGCAATACGGGCAAAAAGAAAAGTCACAGTCAGCATTGGGATTGCAAACTGCCTTGACCCTGGTGTTGAGAAAAACGAGCTGATAAAAGTTGCAGACGATGCGCTTTACGAGGCAAAAAAGACCGGCAAGAACAAAGTTGTCTTAAAAAAGATAGTCAAGGTGTGACATTTTATACCAAAAGCTATATATAGAGCACTAAAGAATTACAACACAAACACGAGGTGGTTTTAATGGCATTAGTCGGATTTAATTTCTTGAAAATCAGCGCTGAAAGAAAAGCAGAGCTGAAAGGGAAGATAGGAGTAGGCAACAATGTTGTTTTGAAAAAAGTGAGCAAGTCTGAGATAGGCATACGCCTTGAAAAAGAGCAGGCAATCGAGATTGAGTTTGCATTCACATCAACATATTCGCCTGAAGTCGGCAAAATCGAGATGGTTGGCAAGATTTTACTGCTTGAGCCAAAGGATGTTGCTGAAAAAATTGTTGCAGAATGGGAGAAGACAAAAAAACTTCCTCCGCTGATGATGCAGCAGGTTTTCACAACAATTCTGAGAAAGTGCAACATACAGGCAATTGTCATGGCAGAGGAAATCGGCTTGCCGAGCCCTATAAAGCTGCCTGAAGTGCATCTTACAAAAGGTCCGGCTCCGGGCGCGAAACAAGTTCAATCTCCAGGTTCAAAACCAGTTCAGACTTTGAAGCCTGCAGAGCAGAAGAAGCCTGAAGTCCAGAAAAAGTTCAACAAGATTAACTGAATAAATCCATTAATTAAAAATTGGATAAACCGAATATGGCAAAAGAGATAACTCTGAAAGTTGCAGAAGCAGTGCAGGACGATGTAAACAAAGGAATAGTCAGGATTGATTCTAATTTTATGAAGCAGATAGAGGCAAATCCAGGTGATGTTGTTGAAATTGAGGGAAAGAAAAAAACTGTAGGCATAGTTGGAAGAGCGTATCCTGGTGATATTGGCTTGAACATAATAAGGATGGACGGCGATATAAGAAAAAATGCAAAAGCAAGCATCGGTGAGACAGTAAACATAAGGAAAACTGAAGTAAATGAAGCAAAAAAAATATTAATCGCTCCTGCGCAAAAAGGCATCCGTGTTTCTGCATCGCCGATTGTGTTTAAGAGAGGCTTGCTGGGAAGGGTAATTACAAAAGGGGACATTGTTTCATTGGGCGGGGCAATCACAAGAAAGAAAACAACTGTTGACAATCCTTTGTTTGACGAAGTATTCTCATCATTTATTGATGAAATGGCTGGAAGCTTTGGCGGAGGATTTGGATTAGGCGGATTGAAGTTTATTACAGTCAGCACAACTCCTGCAAATGCAGTTGTGATTACAGAAAGAACTCAGGTTGAGTACAAGGAAGAGGCTGTTGAGGAAATAGAAGAAGAGCGGATTCCCACAATCTCATACGAAGACATTGGCGGCTTGGAAGATGAAATCAAAAAGATAAGGGAAATGGTTGAGCTTCCATTAAAGCATCCTGAGATTTTCCAAAAATTAGGGATTGAGCCGCCGAAAGGGGTTCTTTTGCACGGTCCTCCTGGAACTGGAAAAACTATGCTTGCAAAAGCTGTTGCTTCTGAAACAGAATCAAATTTTTTAATTATTAACGGTCCTGAAATAATGGGCAAATTTTATGGCCAGTCGGAAGAAAACTTAAGGAAAAAGTTTGAGGAAGCTGAGCAAAACGCACCTTCAATTATTTTTATTGATGAGATTGATGCAATTGCAGCAAAAAGAGAGGAAGTCCATGGAGAAGTTGAGAGAAGAGTTGTTGCACAGCTCCTTGCATTAATGGACGGAATAAAATCAAGAGGCAAAGTTGTTGTAATTGCTGCATCAAACAGGCCTGACGCACTTGACCCTGCATTGAGAAGGCCTGGAAGATTTGACAGGGAAATTGAGCTTGGAGTGCCCAAGAAACTGGGCAGGCTTGATATTCTGAAAATCCATACAAGAAATATGCCGATTGCCAAGGATGTAAACCTTGACCAGCTTGCAAATGTAACCCACGGTTTTGTTGGAGCAGACTTGGAGGCGTTGGCAAAAGAAGCTGCAATGGTTGTCCTGAGAAAAGTTCTTCCTGACTTGAAGTTTGACAAAAACGAGCCAATTGCAAAAGAAGTTCTTGACAAGATGATTATCACTATGGATGATTTCAAGGAATCTTTGAAGACAGTAAGACCTTCTGCATTAAGAGAAGTTGTTGTAAAAGTTCCTGATGTTAGCTGGGAAGATATTGGAGGCATGGAAAACGTTAAGCAGGAGCTGAAAGAGGCAGTTGAATGGCCGTTGAAGAATCCTGAAGTTTTCACAAGAATGGGAATCAAGCCTCCAAAAGCAATTCTTCTTTACGGCGCTCCTGGAACTGGAAAAACTTTGCTTGCAAAAGCTGTTGCTCATGAGACAGAAGCTAACTTTATACTTGTAAACGGGCCTGAACTTTTATCCAAATGGGTTGGAGAGTCTGAAGCAGGTGTCAGGAAAACTTTCCACAAGGCAAGGCAGGTTGCTCCTTCAATTATTTTCTTTGACGAAATTGACTCACTGGCTCCAAGAAGAGGAATGAGCTCAGATTCGCAGGTTACTGAAAGAGTTGTGAATCAACTGCTGACAGAAATGGACGGTTTGCAGGAACTGACAGATGTTGTTATAATCGGCGCAACAAACAGGCCGGATATAGTTGACCCTGCACTTTTGCGCCCAGGAAGATTTGACAGGATAATTCTTGCAGAAATCCCTGACACAAAAACAAGGGAAAAGATTTTTGAGGTTCACACTGAAGGAATGCCTATTGAAAAGGATGTTAATATCAAAGAGCTTGCCCAGAAAACAGAAGGCTATGTTGGAGCAGACATAGAAGCTGTATGCAGGGAAGCTGCAATGCTTGCACTCCGAGAAGACATTAAAGCCAAGAAGATTGGAAAGAAGCATTTTGATAAAGCGCTTGAAAAAGTACTGCCTTCAGTTGACAAAGAGATTCAGGAAACCTACCAAGAATTGGCTGACCATTTCAAGAAAGCAACAGCAGAGCAGATTAGAAAAGACAAGCCAAGCTATCTAGGGTAATTCTAAGAAAACTTTAAATAAGCCATTCCTTATTTCATAAGTTATGAAGGAAAAACCAGGTGATAGGATTAAGGTTGTGACTGAAGAAAAAGAGTTTGAAGGAATTCTTATGCCTTTGGAGTCTGAAAAGCTGGTTGTAAAGCTGGATAATGGCTACAATATTGGGATTGACAAAAACAAACTAAAGAAAATAGAGCTTGTCAAAAAATACAAGGCTCCAAAAGTGAAGAAAGAAGGTTTGATTAAGACTGACAGCAAACTTCCTTTGATTTCTATTTTGCACACAGGAGGCACAATTGCTTCAAAAGTTGATTACAGAACTGGAGGAGTCATAGCAAGATTTTCTCCAGAAGATATTGTTGAGATGTTTCCTGAGCTTGAAAAGATTGCAAACATTGAGTCAAGGCTTCTAAGCAACATGTTCTCAGAAGATTTGAGGTTCATACACATCAAGCTTATGGCTGAAGCTGTTGCGCAGGAAATAAAACGAGGAGCTAAAGGAGTTGTAATCACGCACGGGACTGATACAATGCATTACACTTCTGCAGGGCTTGCTTTTATGCTCGAGAACTGCCCTATTCCAGTCATAATTGTTGGAGCGCAGAGAAGCTCTGACAGACCAAGTTCAGACGCAGCTGCAAACCTTATTTCAGCATTTGAATTTATTGTAAAGACAGATTTCAAAGGTGTTGCAATCTGCATGCACGAAAATGAGGAAGACAAAACATGTTTGATACTTCCAGCATGCAAAACAAGAAAGATGCACGCATCAAGAAGGGATGCTTTCAGGGCAATTAATACAAAGCCAATTGCAAAAGTTGACTATGAAACAAAAAAGATTGAGTTCATTGAAAAACCTAAACAAACTGAAGGTGAGTTTAAGCTAAAGCCTGAGCTTGAGGAAAAAGTTGCTCTGCTTAAAATCCATCCAAACATGGATCCAAAGCAGTTCTCGTTTTTCAAAAACTACAACGGGCTTGTTATAGAAGGCACTGGCTTGGGGCAGGCTCCTGTCGGAGTGCCGAACAAATACTGCAAAATCCATAAAAGAATACTTTCTGCAATCAAGAAACTTAACGATAATGGAACAATTGTTGCAATGACAACACAAACAATCTATGGGACAGTTCAGATGCATGTTTATTCAAATGCAATTGACTTGGTAAATTCAGGTGTTGTTGAATCAAAAATGATGCCTGAAGTTGCGCTTCTTAAACTAGCCTGGCTTTTGAAGAATGCTGACAAGAAAAATGTAAAAGAGTTAATGAAGCAGGATTTGAGAGGAGAATTATTTGAAAGGATAGAAGAGGACACTTTCCTGATATGACAACAATAAAACAGCTTCTTGACAGGATTAAATGGGACAAGAGCTTTAAGCCAGAAGACTTCAGGATTTATTATTGGGAGAACAAAACCAAGAAACTGATGGAAGTAAGGTATGTTGATGTCAAAGAGTTTGGCGATGGGACAATTACAATCGACAAAAACGGGGCTTTGGCTGAAATTCCTCTGCATCTGATAAGAAGAGTCACAAAATCAGGTTTTGCATTTTGGACAAGACCCGAAAAAGAATAAACCACTGGACATTCTTGCGCAGAATATTTAAATAAGAAGTTCTTAACTTCATTATGGGGATAGTACAATCCGAAAAAAATTCGGGATTAGAATCAACGAAAAGTCCTTACTTAGTGGAGTATTCTTCTAATGTTGCAACTGCGCTTAATTTTGCGATACAAAAAAACCTTAGTACATCTTGCAGAATAGAGCAATTCTTGATTCAGGACTATTTGAAAAAGAAAAAGCCAATTCCAATTTGGATTGTGAATGCGGCATGTAAACTCAACAATAATGACTTAAAAATTCCCCTCACTTACCAAAATTTATGGTTTTGTCTCCACAATTCGATTTTAACTAGGCAACAACCAAGTGGAAGGAGATTTAGAACAAAAGTTAGCTTTGCAAATTGCTATATTAATTCAAATCAAAAAATAACTTTTCTGCTAGAAGAAGTTCGCAAAAAGCTAAAAATCTCTCAAAGAAGATTTTCAGAATTGTGCGGATACAAAAAAGGAGCATTCCATATTGTAAATACTAAACATCCAATAGCGGTCATACTTAAGGCCTGCCAAATTTTGAAAATAGAACCGTGGAAATTTCTGGAAAAATGCGAACTGTCTGGAAAAACGAGCAGTGCGGGAAAGATAATTATTCCCGAAGATAAAAAAGATATTGAAATTTATACCTTGCTCATTTGGCTACGAACAGAAGGACACCTCGAACTTGGAAGCACACACATCGAAATTAACCAGAAAAATGATACAACCAGTTTGGACAAACTAAAGGAACTCTTCATTAAAAAGTTCATGCTAAAAAATGCACCTGCCAAATTGCACACTGGACAACGAGGAGAAGATCGACTTATAATTTCTTCCGCACCATTGCGCCAATTACTTTGTCTAAAATACAATCTTCCGATTGGGTATAAAAATGGTTCGCTGCAAAAAATGCATTTGGATGGTTTGTCCGAATTGGAGTACAAAAAGATAATGCCTGCATTCATCCAAACCGAAGGATGCCTATCTTATCATTACAGCAGAAACAAAAAGAAAAAATTGCCAATTTTTGAATTTATTGTAAAAGACGGAAACTTAGCCGAAGACTGTTTAATGTGTCTAAATAAATTAGGGTACGAACCCAAGTTTTACATAAAACAAAACATATTTAAAGTAGGCTTATATGACTCTAAAAAAGTAATTAACCTTATTAAACAAACAGAAGATTATTTTTGGAATAAAAAGAAAATAACATATTTAAAGGAGAAATGCACTAATGGAATTGGATTATAGAAAGATTGAATTGAGACTGGGTCTCGAAGTGCACCAACAACTCGAAACCAATAAATTATTCTGCAAATGCCCTTCGATTATTAAAAAAGAAAATCCTGACTTCACGGTTGTAAGAAAGTTAAGGGCGTCTGCTGGGGAAATGGGAAAGGTTGACCAGGCTGCAATGCACGAGCTTGAGAAAGGAAAATATTTTGTTTACTACGGATATTATGACTGCACCTGCTTGGTTGAGCTTGATGAAGAGCCTCCTCAGGAAGTCAATAAAGAAGCACTTGATGCAGTGCTGCAGATTGCTGTTCTTTTGAATGCAAAAATTGTTGATGAAATACATTTCATGAGAAAAACTGTTATTGACGGCTCAAACACTTCAGGCTTCCAAAGGACTGCTTTGGTTGCAACTGACGGATGGATTGAAACATCCGAAGGCAAAATATCAATTCCAACAATAATGCTTGAAGAAGAGGCTGCCCAGATTGTTGAAAGAACTGATGAAAAAGATATTTACAGTCTTTCAAGGCTTGGAATTCCTCTTGTTGAGATAAGCACAGGCCCTGAAATAAAATCTCCAGATGGAGCAAAAGAAGCTGCTGAAAAAATAGGAATGATTCTAAGAAGCACACAAAAAGTTAAACGCGGATTGGGGACAATAAGGCAGGATGTTAATCTTTCAATAAAAAATGGAGCTCGTACTGAAGTTAAAGGCTTCCAAGAAATTAGGAGCATGCCTTTGGTTATTGAAAACGAAATCAAAAGGCAGATTGAATTGATTGAAAAGGGAAAGAAAGTTGAACCTTCAGTAAGGAATGCAAATCCTGACGGCTCATCTACATATTTACGTCCGATGCCTGGAGCTGACAGGATGTATCCTGAGACAGATGTTGCTCCAATAACTCCAAAGATTGAGAATATTCAGAAAGTTGAATTGATTGATGAGAAAGCTGAACGTTTGCAGAAGATTGGCTTGGGCAAGGATTTGGCTGAGCTTATTGCAAAAGCTCATCTGGCTGAACAGTTTGAACATTTTGTTAAGAAATTCAAGAATATAACTCCTGCGTTTATGGCAGAAATAATGCTTCCAAAGATGAAAGAGCTCAAGAGAAATGGAGTTGATGTTGACAAAATATCAATGAAGCATATCGAAGAAGTCTTTGAGTTAGTTAATACTGGAAAGGTTGCAAAAGATTCTGTTATCGAGATTCTAAAGCAAGTTCCTGAAAAGCACGATGTAAAAAAGATAGCTGAAAGCTATGAAATGATGTCAGAGCACGACTTGGAAAAAGAGATTAAGAAGATTGTTGATGATAACAAGGGCAAGCCTTTCGGGGCATTAATGGGCATTGCAATGGGAAAGCTGAAAGGAAAGTCATCCGGACAAAAGATTTCTGAGTTGTTGAAGAAATTAGCTGCTTAAACTAAAAAGAAAAAAAGAAAAATAAAAAAATTTTTACTTCTTGCCTATGCCTGCCACTCTGTCTGGGTTCTGGTCAATGCCTGTCCACTGCTGCATTATTCCAGGTGCACATCCTTTAGTTATCTGCCCTACTCCAACACCCAATTTAGCTACAATCTGGGTGCAAGTGCATCCTTTGGTGTTCTGCATGCTGTAAACAATGCTCTGGTCATTCTTTGGTCCTGACTCAAATGCACTTGTTGCAAAATTAATCTGCGCATACTGGTTTGGATTCAGAGCCATATTGTCTGCTACTGAGCCAAGGCATTTGTCTGCTCCGCTGCAGTCATTTAATCCGTCGCTGTCTGCATCAAGGTCATCTACAACACCATTGCAGTTGTCATCAATTCCATTGCATACTTCAGTAACAGGTGTTCCTGGGGTGCATGTGTCAACTACTGCTCCTGCCTGGCAAACTAACTGCCCAGAAGCTGAACAAGCTCCGATGCCACATGTTGTTGGTGTTGGAACATATCCTTCATCAACCTGTCCGTTGCAGTTGTCATCAATTCCATTGCAAACCGCGTCTGCTGCTCCAGGATTCACTGCTGCATTATTATCGTTGCAATCGCCTTTGTCAACAATCCATGGGCAGATTATACTTGGGATTACTCCTCCCCACTCTCCCCACTTTGCGTCAGTCACGTAGGTGTCGCCGTCAACATCTCCACAAAAGTCATTGCAGTCAAGCTCACCATTGTTTGCTGGATTGCAGTCTTTGTCAATCACAAAATGGTCAATAGTGCATATGTCATCGGCTCCTGGGTTGATTGTTGCATCAGCGTCGTTGCAATCGTCATCGGTTAACAGGTAACCCCGAGGAATCGTACAGACATCCTGGGAATTAGCTCCGTTTCCGTATGCATCGCTGTCAGCATCGAAGTAAACAGTTACAGCTGGCTTTGGAGCGCATGTATCTTGAGTTGCACCATTCTCGCAGATTAATGCTCCAGTGCTGGCGCACAAATCAACTCCGCAGGTTGTTGGCACCTCAAAATAATCTTCATCAACCAATCCGCTGCAGTCATCGTCTATTGCATTGCAGCTTGCGTCATCTGCTGCAGGTGTTCCTGGAGTGCATGTATTTTCTTCAACTCCGTTCAAGCACACTAACTGCCCTTCAGCAGCACATGCCCCTACTCCGCAAGAAGTTGGAGTTGGTATATAGCCCTCGTCAACAGTTCCATCGCAGTTGTCATCAATTCCGTTGCATGTTTCTGTAGTTGGTGTTCCAGCAACGCATGTGTCAACCATCTGTCCATTCTGGCACACCATAAATCCGGTTGAAGCGCATGCTCCAACTCCACATTCAGTTATAGCTCCAGTAGGAGGCAGATTATTATCTACAGTTCCGTCGCAGTCATCATCAATTCCGTTGCATGTTTCTGTTACTGATGCTCCAGAAGTGCATGTATCAACTACTGTTCCTGCCTGGCAAACTAATTGTCCAGAGGCTGAGCATGCGCCGATACCGCATGTTGTTGGTGTTGAAACATAATCCTCATCAACAGTCCCGTCGCAGTCGTCATCAATTCCGTTGCAAACCGCATCTGCTGCTCCAGGATGGACTGCTGCATTATTATCGTTGCAGTCAACTCCTGAATATTCGCAGGACGCTGCGCCATTCGCACCATAACCGTCTCCGTCTGCATCTATGCAGCAGTCAGGATCAGCTGCATCCAAAAGTCCGTCGCAGTCATTGTCAAGCCCGTCAGAACATAGCGCAAGAGTGTTCTCAGGAGCGGAGTTCACATTTTGCATGCACCTGATTGCAGCATCAACACACTGTGTTGTTCCTGCAGCGCAGATTCCGAATTTGCCAGTATCGCATGCCATGCCCGAACCCTGTGTATTATCATCAATCACTCCATTTATGTCATTATCCAAGCCGTCGCAGATTTCAGGGCCCTGAGTTATGTAGTCGCATGCTCCCCAAGTTCCAGTTCCTTCAATCTCGCAAGTCCTAACTCCAAATCCTCCGCCAGGAAGTGTGCATGATTCAGTTATGCCCTCATCAATAACTCCATTACAATTATTGTCAATTCCGTCGCATACTTCTGCAGTTGGACTAGGGCCGACGCAGCCTCCCCAATGCAAAGGTGTTCCGCTGCAAGTCTGGGTTCCAATTCCACAGGCTGTAGTGCAGCTTCTTGTTGCACCTAATGGAGAACATGTATCGCATGTCTCATCCACAAGCGTATCGCAGTCATTATCTACACCATCACATACTTCAGGAGTTCCTCCTGTTGCAGTACACTGAGCCCATTGCGCGCCTACGCAGCTCTTCACACCAGGAACGCATCCAGGTGCATCGCCGCCGCAAGCAACATCAACTAAACCTTCATCAAATGTTCCATCGCAATCATTGTCTTTTCCGTCACACAACTCGCTTCTCGGCATCTTTGCAGTGCATCCTATGTAGCTTCCTGCCTTGCAGGTTGCAAATCCAAGAGTGCATTCTCCAATTGTGTTTACCCCGCAAATCTGAGTAAGCCCTTCGTCAATTGTTCCTCTGCAATCATCATCCTTGTTGTTGCATGTCTCATCTACATTGCTCACATCTTCAAGCACACAGTTATTGCATTTCATGCCCGGCTGTCCTGCAATGCATTTATTGTTTCCAACGTTTCCAGCACCAACATCGCATTGTTCAGTCCCGGTAACATTGCCGTCGCCGCAAACTTGCACAGGCACCTGCTCTCTGCAATATCCAAGCTGCCCATTAGAATACATGCCCACGATTTCAGATGCAGTAAGAGCCCTGTTGAATATTGCTGGCTCGTCAACCAAGCCATTGAAATAACGAGTGCTGTAGGATCTGCCGCCGATTCTCACATTGTAATAGCCATTTGCAATCGTTCCTGTGTATGCAGCGCTGTTTACAAGAACACCATTAACATAGAGTTTAACCTGGTTTAAGTCATATGTTCCAACAACATGATACCACTGCCCAACTTGCGGCAGAGCATA